>Ga0209717_1001310_pt1 | contig 27266 bp, 17 predicted proteins | sample AD_UKC048_MetaG_FD_184418 | JGI IMG/M metagenome (GOLD analysis project Ga0209717, IMG submission 184418) | Active sludge microbial communities of municipal wastewater-treating anaerobic digesters from USA - AD_UKC048_MetaG (SPAdes) (version 2) | ecosystem: Engineered > Bioreactor > Anaerobic >... | reverse complement strand
GGCTTTTCCGGGCCAATCCTCCCAGAGCGTTGTGGCGCCTTGGGGGAGCCACGCCCCGAAGCCCGGAAAGTCCTTTTGGGTGGCGGCGTGCCAGGCCAGTTCGTGGTGGCCGTTGTCGCTTAGGGCGCGGAAGAGGTATTTGACGCCGAGGATGCCGCAGTCGATGTGGTCGTTGGCGGTGCGGACAGCCGCGGCGAGGCGTTCAACGGTGCGGGCGCGGGTCTCCGCGGGCGCGAGGCCGTGGTGCAAGGCGCAGCTCAGGGCCGTCTGACTGCCGTTGGCGTAGTCGCCATCGGGTTTTCCGAATTCGCGGTTGAAGGCGGTTCGGATGCCGTCGGCGAGCCGATCATATTTCGCGGCATCGGGGCCGGAGCCGGTGAGGCGCGCGGCGGCGGCCACGATGCGCGCGTCGTTGAAGTAATAGCCGGTGGAAGTCAGGGGCGCGGGCGTGACAGTTTTTGCCGGGCACCAATCGCCGAGGCCGCAGGGGACGACGCCGTCGTGGGAGCGGGCGGTGAGGTAATCGACGTAGCGTTTCATGCGGTCGAGGTGCCGCTCGAGGATGCGGTCGTCGCCACGGTAGAGGTGCATGTACCAGGGGATGAGGAGGAAGGCGCTGTCCCAGGCTGGGCCGTTGCCCCAGTGGTAGCCCCAGCCGGATGTGGGGACGATGGCGCAGATATCCCCGAATTCGCGCTGCTCGTCGTGAATGTCCTGGATCCACTTGGCGTAGGCGGGGCCATTGTCCCAGTTATACATGGCCTGTTCTGCGGCGAGATGGGCATCGCCAGTCCAGCCATTCTTCTCTCGGTGAGGGCAGTCTGTCGGGTAGCCGTGAAAATTGGCGCGGTACGAGGCGAGCGTCATCGACTGGATGGCGTTGGCGGTCGCGTCAGAGCACTCGAACGATCCGGCCTTCGGAAAATCGGTGTGGGCGAATCGGCCGCGGAGGTTGCCCGTCGCCAACTTGCCGGGGAAGCCGTCGACCTGGACATAGCGGAATCCGTGATAGACGAAGCGGGGTTCCCACGTTTCCTCGCCGCCGCCGCGGAAGATGTAGGTATCGGTCTGGAAGGGTCCGGCGAAGGTGAACTTGGAGATCTCGTTTCGGTCGACGAGCCCTCGCGGGTCGATGCGCTCGCCATAGCGGAGGGTGACTTCTGTTCCCGCGGGGGCCGATGCGCGGATCTGGGCCCATCCGGCGAATGCGCGGCCCATGTCCACGACGAAGGTGCCGGGGCGGGGTTCGGTGACGGATGTTGGCTCGATCGTCTCGGTGACGCGGATCGGGGGCATGGCCTGCGCGGCGATGGTGCCGCCGGGACCCTCGGCGACGCGCGGGGTGACCCAGCCGGCGTCGTCAAAACCAGGGGCGTCCCATCCGGACAGGGCGACCTCGCGCCGGGCGTCATAGACCTCCCCCTGAAAGATGCTGTCGTTGAGCACCGGGCCGGTGGAGGCCCGCCACGACTCATCGGTGACCACGGTCTGGGTTGAGCCGTCGGCGAACTCGACGCGAAGGTGCGCGAGCAGCATGGGTTCCTTGCGCCAGGGGGACTGGTCGAAGTTCCATGTGGTGCGGGTGTGCATGTTGAGCCAGCCGTTGCCAAGCATGACCCCGATGGCGTTGTCGCCCTCTCTGAGGAGTCGTGTCACGTCGTGGGTGGCGTAGAGGGCGCGGCGGTCGTAGCGGGTGAATGCGGGGTCGAGGCAGCAGTCACCGACCTTCTGTCCATTGATGTGCGCCTCATGGTAGCCGAGGCCACAGAGGTACAGCGTGGCGGAACGGATGGGCTTTCCGAGTCGGAAGGCCTTTCGGAAGATCGGGCTGGGCGATTTCTGTCGCCATCCGGGGCGATAGCCGATCGACGGTTTGCCCCAGGGGGCCATGCCCACGGGGCCGATCACCTGCGCGGCGGGCCACGAGGCGTCATCGTGGTCGGGCCGATTCCACGCCGGTTTTCCCGCGGGTTGCCCGGATGCCTTCCACGAGCCGTCTGTCGCCGATGTGATGCGGTGTCCGTCGGCCAATTCGACGACGACCTTCGCGGCGAGGCCGGCGGGGCCCGAGGCATAGTTTTCGACGGCCAGCGCGAGGACGTTGCGCCCCGGGTGGAGGCGCTCGGTCAACTCCACCTCCAGCGCCTCGCGCGCGGCACAGCGCTCGGGTTCACTCTCGCTGATTTTATCGCCATCCAGGAAGAGCCCGAAATGGTCGTCGGCGGCCACCGCGATGTAGGCCCAGGAGACGCGGGCATCCGCGGGCAGTTCGATGGTTTTGCGAAAGTACGCGGTGCCCTTGGGGCGGAGTTCCCGGGTGCCGTGGTTTGCCGCCCATATCCACTGCGCGTCGTCCAGCGAGAGGTCGGCCGAAGGGTGACCCTTGGGGATCGACCGCGCCGTCGTGGCGCCGTGAGCGAGCCAGTTGGCGCCCCATTCCTCAGCCCGGAGGATGCCCATGCCCCACATCGCGGGCACGCTCCAGGCCGTGGTTTTTCCATCGGCGTCCCAGATCTGGACTTTCCAGTGGCAGCGCTGGTGTGACGCGAGTGGCTTGCCGATGTACGGGATCTGGATCGATCGGTCGGAGTCGACCCGGCCGGTGTCCCACAGGTCGCCCTCGTCGCGGGCGAGCCCGTCGGGGGAGGATGCGACGAGGACGCGATAGGCGGTCTGGCGGGCCCCGCGGCGGTTGTCGCGCATGGCCCACGACAGGCGCGGAACGCCCTCGTCGAGGCCGATGGGGTTCTCCATGGCCTCGCAGCGGAGCGCCGTGACCCTGGCGGGACTCTCGGCCGTCGGGGGCAACGCATCGGCAGTGGGGGTGAAGAGGGTGGTCAGGGCGACCACGGCACAGGCTATCGTGGCATGAGATGGATTCACGGGCCGACGTTGGCGGGGCAGCCGGGTAGCGTCAAGGAAGGGGCGGCCGCCGCAGCAGTCCAAGACGCGGGGCGTGGCGCGGGATGCCGTGAAGGGGCGCCAGCTTATGGAGGGCGGCGCGCTACCGCACCGCTTTTTAGGGCAAACGGATTCTTCGAGCTAGTGCGGTGTCTCGTTTGGTCCTGACACACGCTTCGGGAGGGCCCGCGGCCTGAGGCTGTCTCAAAACTCAAACGCCCAACACGGAACATCCAACAATCAATGCCGATCTGATGATAGAGGGGACCTCCAATGGTGTGCGGCGCGCGACAATGCACGGCATCTCACAGAGATGCCCTACAAAATTTGTAGGCCGCCTGTGCCAGGCGGCGCGGTTCAGAGGTTTTGAGACACGCTCGCCTCGCAGGCCGCGCCGGCCAAGGAACCGCGCACCCGGTGAGACGCGGACGCCGGGGCCGGCGTCCCTCCCCGTTTTCAAGTCGGATCAGATGGATGTTCAGATTCATCTGAGACACCGCAATAGACCCCATGCCCCGGCCGCCCGCCCGACGGCGAGTCTTCGGGGCACCACCGGGGGTGAAAATCGGCCGTCGGAGCGCGCTTGCGCGCGATTCGCGCATGGGATCGGCTCGTAGGAGCGCGCTTGCGCGCGATTCGAATCGCCTGCAAGCAGGCTCCTGCGATTCGGTGTCTGAATTTTCGAGTCAGCGCCGTTGATTTTGTCCGGTGCGGGGAGTAAAGGTTCGGCATGGCGGAGACGGGACAGGTGGACGCACAACTGGCGATGGGGCCCCTGGCGCTGGATCAGACAGAACTCTTTGCGGGGATGAGGCCGGAGGTTCTCCAGAAGATCGCCGAGCGGATGGCGGGCGGCGCCTATGTTGAGGGGATCCTCGTGGCCAAGGAGGGCACGCCGGGCGATTGTCTTTTCGTGGTCGGGCAGGGGTCGGTCGAAATCATAAAGGGCCTGGGCACTCCGGAGGAGAAACGGCTGAGCACGGTGGGTGCCGGTGGCTTCTTCGGTGAGATGAGCCTCATCGAGAACAGGGAGCGCAGCGCGAGCGTGCGGACCCTCGAGCCGTCAATCATTTACGCGCTCAAGCCAGAGGATCTCCAGGGGGTGGCGCGCGAGGAGCCGCATCAGTGTCGCATGATTTTGGTCAACATCGCGCGCGCGTTATCGCGGCGGCTGCGCGAGATGGACGAAGTATTCGCCGCCCGATCTTACTGAGAGCGAACCGGAGGAAGGTGCCGTGGCCGAGCAAGGGCAGCAGTGGTTGACGCCGGAGGTGGCGGTATTCATGGGGGTGCCGCTGTTCGAGGGTATCAGCGAGGACGCGATACGGGCTTTGGCACTGGCGGCCGAGGAGGACGTGTATCCGGCGGGGCAGGTGATATTTCGCGAGGGTGAGCACGGGGACCGCCTGTGCGTGATCGGCGACGGTGAGGTCGAGGTTGTAAAAGGACTGGGCACGGAGCGCGAGGTGGTGCTCGCGAAGCTCGGGTCGAGGGATTTCTTTGGGGAGATGAGCCTTGTGGAGGGGCGGCCGAGGTCGGCGAGCATCCGGGCGTCCCGCGCTTCGGTCGTGTACACGCTGACCAATCACGCCATCGGCCGCTTTTCGCGATTCTGGCCAGAGTTCCACTCGACGATAATCTTCAATATCGCGGCCGGGCTCTCGCGGCGGCTCCGGGAAATTGATCGGGCCGTGGTGCAGAAGGGCTAGCGCCGCCGGGCTTTCCAAAGTTTGGTGGGCCGTATAAATTGGAACGATGGTCGAGGCTTTTGCACCCGGGCGCGTCGAGTTGCTCGGCAACCACACCGACTACAATGGCGGGCTGGTTTTGGCGTTCGCGGTCGAGCGAGGGGTGACCATCCGGGGCACGGCCCGGGGCGACAGGCGGGTGATCCTGCGGAGCGAGGCGTTTCCCGGGATTCATGAGGCGACCCTTGACGCGCTGGAGCCGAGCGGCGAGCGGCCGTGGGCGAACTATCTGATCGGGGTGGTGGCGCAGTTCCGCGCGCGGGGATTTGACGGGCCGGGATTTGAGGCGACCGACAGCAGCGACCTGCCATCTGGGGCGGGCCTGAGCAGCAGCGCGGCGCTCGAGTGCGCGATGGCGAGGTTCATCCAGAGGCTCTGGGGCACGAATCTTCCGGACATCGAACTCGCGAGGATCGGGCAGGCGGCCGAGCATGAATTTGCCGGCGTGCGCTGTGGTTTGCTGGATCAGATCACCTCCCTGTTTGGGCGGAGGGGCAAGATCGTCGCGATCGACTGTCGGAGCCTGAAGGTGGACTTGCAGTCGGCGCCCGAAGGCTGCGTGTTCGTGGTGGCCGACAGCGGGGTGAAGCACGCGCTGGTGGCCGGGGAGTACAACGAGCGGCGTGCCTCGTGCGAGGCGGCGGCGCGCGGCCTGGGGGTGGCGCTGCTGCGCGACGCGACGATGGCCCAGCTGGAGGCCGCGGACGGACGCCTGGGGACAAAGCCGTTGATGCGCGCGAGGCACGTGGTGGGTGAAAACGCCCGAGTGGTGGAAGCGCGGGCGGCGCTGGAGCGCGGCGATGTCGGTGGCCTCGGGCGGCTGATGTTCGAGTCGCACGAGAGCTCCAGGGCGAACTTCGAGAACTCTTGCGAGGAGCTGGATTTCCTGGTGGGGGCGGCGAGGGCGACGGGCCTGTGCCGTGGGGCGCGGTTGAGCGGGGGCGGATTTGGCGGGGCGACGGTGAATCTTGTCCGCGAGGCCGACGCTGCGGAGTTCTGCGACGCGCTGGTGGCGGCGTACCGCGGGCGCTACGGGCGGGAACCCGCGCTGCTGGTGACACACGCCGGCGGCGCGGAGGGGTGAGCCAGGCGGATTCCAATTCCTATGGAAGAGGCCCTCAGGATGTATGTTTTCAAGCTGGTGCCGCAGATGGTGTTGCCGCTGGGCTTCGGGCTCACCCTGCTGCTGGTGTCGGTCCTGCTGCGCAGTCGCGTCTGGGGGCTGGCGGCATTCGCGTGGCTGTTCATTTCAAGCACGGGTTTCGTTGGCGAGAGCCTGTTGAAGCCCCTGGAGGATGCGTTCCCTCGGATGCGGGTTGACGATTGCCCCTCGGCCGACGCCGTGGTGGTGCTCGGCGGCATCCTGTCGGGCGGGCGGAACACCGCGGAGCGCTTCGAGTGGGGCGGGGCTGTGGATCGATTCGAGGAGGGCGTGGCCCTGTGGAGCGCCAGAAAGGCGCCGTTCCTGGTGTTCACCGGCGGCAGGCTTCCGTGGTCCGAGCAGCAGTATTCGGAATCCTCGTTGCTCAAGGTGGCCGCCGCGCGCCGGGGGGTGCGGCCCGACGCGATCATCGAGCTGATCGGGGCACCCAATACCGAGGGGGAGGTCTCCAGGTTGCTCGAGCTGAACGAGCGGGTGAAGGTGGCGCGCATCGTCCTCGTAACGACCGCATGGCACATGCCGCGCGCGGAGTTGCTGTTCCGGCAGGGCGGCTTCGACGTCATTCCGTTTCCCGTGGACTACACGACGCATGAGAGCGTGGATCCCGGGCTGTTCGGTCTGCTGCCGGGACCCGATGGGCTCATGATGACCCACATGGCGATCCGCGAGTATCTCGGTCTGGTCTATTACAAGCTCGCTGGCGTGGACGTTTCGCGCGAGGACGTGACGCGGCGGGCGAGGGGGCTGTTCCTCGGGGAGTGAGGCCGACGCCGGCCCCGCCGAATTCGCGCGCCGCGCGAGTGGATCTTCATCCTTGCGTTATATTCCCGATGGCGAAACCTCGGAGTTTCTTATGCTTTGGCCGTTGGACAGGTTGAGGGCGATCGTGAGGACGCTGCGCTCGGAAGGGGGTTGCCCCTGGGACCGCGCGCAGACGCACAGGACGCTCCGGGAGGGACTCGTCGAAGAATGCTACGAGTTGATCGAGGCCATCGATGCGGATGATCCCCATGCGATCCGGGAGGAATTGGGCGATGTGCTCCTGCAGGTCTTCATGCACGCGAGGATCGCGGAGGAGGCCCGGCAATTCGATATCGTGGGCGTGGCAAATTCCATCGCCCACAAGCTCATCGCGCGCCACCCGCACGTGTTCGTGCCCTACCCGAGCCGCGATGCCGCCGGGGGGCAGGTGCGCCTCGAGACGGTCGACGAGGTGCTCGACCACTGGCAGCGCGCCAAGGTGAGCGAGAAGCCCGAGCGAGAGAGTGCGCTCGATGGCATCCCGGGGGGACTTCCCGCGCTGATGCGCGCCGAAGAGGTCCAGAAGAAGGCGGCGCGGGTGGGATTCGACTGGCCGCATGCGGCCGGGGTCATCGAGAAGGTGCGGGAGGAACTTGGCGAGATCTCGCGGGAACTGGATTCGGGCGACCGGGGGCGGATCGAAGACGAGGTTGGAGACCTCCTATTCGCGGCGGTCAATCTGGCGAGGGCCGCGGGCGTGGAATCGGAATCGGCCCTGCGGCACGCGTCGGCCAAGTTCGAGGGGCGATTTCGCGCCATGGAGCGGGCGCTCAAGGCCAAGGGGCGGCGCCCCGAAGACTGCGGTCTCGAGGAACTGGAGGCGGAATGGCAGGCCGCCAAACGCGAACAGGCGAAGGGCGATCCGGAAGCCGACGCCGCGGCGCGGCCGAACCCGTGAGCGATGGCTACGGGGATCTTCAGGTCAGCGCCGCCCCCGGCGCGCCGAGGCGGCTCTAGCCCGGATATTTCACAGCCTGCCGGCTGTGAAGTTCCGGGCTCTGGGAAAACCGCGCCATGAAAGCCATTTATTGGGAAAGGTCAGGCAAAGGCTGGGTTCTTTCGCGGCTGCAGAGCGTGTATCGCGGATCGATGGCCCCAGACCCTCCAAAATCGCGTTTTTCGGAGCGCGGTTTTCCTCTGAGCCTGCATATTTAACGCGGAAGCGTGAAATATGCAGGCTAGCCAGAGTCGTCCACGCGCCGGATTATTCAGGATGAAACTTTTGGGGGCGGGGCCGTTATGGACTGCGGTGGCAGAGCGAAGCGGCGGCACCGCTTTTGCCTCCGGCGGAGCCGAAGCCGATGGTCACGGCTCGCGCTTCGCGCGCTGCCAAAGCGGTGGCGCCGTCCGGCGGTTGCCGGACTCTGCCACCGCAGTCCAAAACCATCCCGGCCCAGATCCTGGGTCGGGGCACGAGCCGCGCCCGCGAACAGCGCCCGAGGTTTCAGGTCAGACATCATGTCCGCCGCGGCGGGCACCACCGACGGTGAAAATGAGACGCAGGAGCGCGCTTGCGCGCGATTCGCGCATGGGATCGTCCGCAAGCAGGCTCCGGCCCGACATCTGAATTCCGAGTTAGCCCGGCGCGATCTGCCGCTTGGCGTGGTCGTAGGTCATCCGGCGGCCGGTGTCGCGGGACTGGACGGCCATGATGCACGCGACCGCGTGCTGGTAGCCGGCATCGATGGGGGCGTGGGGCGTGCGGCCCTCGCGCAGGCACTGGAGCCAGTCGAGGAAGTGATCGGGGCGCTCGATGGGTTCCACGGGGTTCTTGCCGCGAATGGAGCCATCCCGCTTGGCGCCGCCGTCCGCCGACAGGACCGGGGAATTGCCCAGGGTCATGTCGAGCAGGCCCTTGTCGCCATAGATCTTCCAGCTGTTGCCGGAGCTATTGCCGAAATTCGTCGAGTAGCTGACCATGAAGCCATTGCCGCCGCGCCCCGGTGCGGGCGGATAGATCCAGAGGCACTGGACGTGATCGTCGACCGTGAACTTCGCCTCTTCGAGGTAGGTGAATGTGCCCCCGTGGCAGACGCAACTGGTGGGGAAGGTGGCGCCGGTGATGTAGTGGACGGTGTCGATGAAATGGCTGCCCCACTGGGGGACGAGCCCGTCGCAGAATTCCCTGTAGCCGTACCAGGCCGAGAAGAGCATCGCGTTGAAGGGCTTGTCGGTGACGCCGCCGGTGAACTCGGCCCAGTCGAGGTCCTCCTTCTTCACGTCGGCCAGGCGTTTTACCCAGAACGGTTCGGCGCCGTTGCGGCATTGTTCGACGCGGCCGACGGTCCCGAGAATGCCGGTGCCGTAGAGTTTGCGGCAGCCGGTATACGACGCCTCGCTGCGGAGCTGCGTGCCCACCTGGACGATGACATTCGCCTCCTTGACGGCATCGACGGAGCGGACCAGTTCCTCCATGTTGCGGGCGATCGGCTTCTCGACGTAGATGTGTTTCCCGGCGCGGGCGGCGGCCTCGAGCTGTCGCGCGTGCAGGTGATCGGGGGAGGCGATCATGACCGCGTCGAGGTCCTTGAGCGCGATCACATCGCGGTGCGAGGTGAACAGGCGCGCGTCGCGGCCGTGCCACTCCTTGACGAGGCCATTGGCCTTCTCGCGGGCGGGGCGGTAGGGGTCGCTGAGTGCGGTGATCTCGAAATTCATCGCCTCCTGGTGCTTGTGGATGCCGGGCATGTGCGCGCCCGAGCCGCGGCCACCGCAGCCGATGATGCCGATCGAGATCCGGTCGTTCGCGCCCTTGACGCGCGCGTAGCTCGCCGCGCTTAGGGTCCGGGTCGTGGCGATCGCCGCCGATGCGCCCGCCGCCGTCTTCAGGAACTGTCGTCTGCCAAAGGAATGTGCCATTGGATTCTCCTCGTGTTGCGCCGGTCCGGTCACCGTGCCGGGCCGCTATGAAACGATGATGGGTGGAGGCCCCGATGGCGCAACATTAATTTTAACAATCGACATTGTACTAAATCTTCGCCGCGCGCACGCGGATCGGTGAGGGATGCGATGCCCCTCATTCCTTGGCGAGTGAGGCGCAGACGATCTCGCGGTCGTTGCGGGCGTAGATGCGGCGGTTGGCGAAGGCGGGATGTGACCAGACGACGGTGCGCCGGGGGTCTGGATTGGTGGGTTCAAGAAGCCGTGTCCTGCCGATCTCCTCGTAGCCTCGGGGCGAGAGGCGGGCGATGATGAGTTCGCCCAATTCGTTGGGGAGGAAGAAGCGGTCGTCCTGTTTCACGAGGAAGGCGTTCGCCCAGCGGGTTTCGGTGTCGTTTCGGGTGGTGGCCCTGAGGGTGGACCAGAGACGTTCGCCGGTATCGGCGCGCAGGCAGCGGAGTTGCCCGTAGCTGCAGACGCCGTAGATATGGCCGTCCTCGAGGAAGGGCGTGCACATGAGGGCGTGGAGGCCGTCGGTTTGGCGCTCGCTTTCGCTGCTGCCGCGCCACGCGACAGTGGCCGCCGGTCGATCCGCGGCGAGCCGCATCATGAGAGGGCCGCTGTAGAAGGTGCTGACGAAAAGAAGATCGCCCAGTTGGCGGGGCTGGGCGATCGTGAGTCCAGATCGCGATGCGAAAGGTTCGCGCCAAAACAGCGCGCCGGTATCGGGGTCGAGGGAATTCAGGGCCTCCGGGTGCCAGATAAGGAGCTGCCTCTTGCCCCCGGCCTCGATGAGCGTGGGGGGACAATAGCCGATCTCTTGGGCGGAGAGGGCCCGCCAGATCTCCTTGCCCGTCCTTTTGTCGAAAGCGACCGCGACGCTTCCCTCGCCACCGACGAGGCAGATGAGTTTCTCGCCATCGACGAGGGGATGTCCGGCGAAGCCCCAGATGGGTGGCTGGGCGCCGTAGTCGTCCTTCAGGTCGCGCCGCCAGACGGGGCGGCCCGTGGCCGTTTCGATGCACAGGAGGTTTCCCTCGGCGCCGAGGGCGTAGACGCGGTCGCCATCGACGGTGGGGGTGACGCGGGGGCCCGCGGGATAACTGATGCCGTAAGTGCAGTCGTACGCGTGTTCCCAGAGCACGTGGCCGTTCGAGGCATCGAGGCACAGGACTCGCTCTTTGCCATGGCTGGGGCGGCGCTTGGGCGCCGGAGACGCGGATTGTCCCGGCTCAACGGTCCTGTCCATCAGGTAGACGCGCCCGGCGGCCACGGCCGGTCCCGAGTATCCCGCGCCGATCGCCGTGCGCCAGATCACCTTGGGTCCACCGGCCGGAAAATTCTCTAGGATTCCGGTCTCGCGCCAGACGCCGTCGCGTTTTGGGCCGAGCCATTGGGGCCAGTCATCGGCTTGGGTCGCGCTCGGAAGGGTGAGGAGTAAGGAGGCACAGCAGGCTGCGGTTGGAATGAGGGGGTGTTTGGATCGCATGGTGTGGCGGCATCACGCGGTCGGGAGATTCTCCAGATCATCGAGATCCCTGTGTCGTGCCGCCCGCTCTTTGAGTCTGCGCAACCAGCGCAGCGAGACAAAACGGAGTGCGCCCATTGGCACGCTGTCGGCGAATAACTCGCTGGGCGGTACATCCGGGAATCCCGGGATGAAATCGTAGAGGTCCAGAAAGCCGGCGTCGGCATCCTCGGTCGTCCGCACGTAGCCGTGGAAATTGACTGCGTGGCCGCCAATAACCACGAACGGTACATCGGTGCGCGCGAGCACATCGAGTATACTGGGCGGTTGCATATCACGGAGACCAATGGAGGCGGCGCTTTTTCAGGTTTCGCTCCCAATATCGGCGCCATCCTTCTGGCGAGGCCCTCAGGAGCGCGAAGGCCCTCTGCTGCAGGTGCGAGAAGCGCTCCATGCGCTCCGCGAACGACAGGCGCCGCGTGTTTCGCGCCAATTTTGGGAGGGAGCCGTTCATAGGAGACCACTCTAAAGCTAGGCGATCCCTCGTCTGCCCTCAACAGGAATGTCCGCACGGGTTTGGGTGTGGGAATTTGTTTGCATGGGCCGAGTCGGTTCTGAAAATGCGCAGAAAGGACGGATGAGACAATTAGGACAACCTCTCCGGATCAGTCTACTAGCGGCGACGTTGGCGTTTTCGGGCATCGGTGCGGCCGGCGACTCCACGACAGGCGATCTCCGCTGCGAGCTGGCGGTCATCGGTGGCGGGAGCGGGGGATTTGGTGCGGCGCTGGCCGCGGCGCGGCTGGGCGTGGATGTGGTGCTGGTCGAAAGGGCCGATTGCCTTGGGGGCAACTCCGTGCGGGGCGGGGTGAATTGCTGGGAGATGGGCGCGGGGGGCACGGGAATCCCTTTCGACCTGTACTGCCGCCTCAAGCGGCAGGCCAACGCGATTGGCATATATTCTTTTGGCCGACATGGCATGTGGTTCGATCCGCAACGCGATCCGTATCGCTATCCAGGTGGGGAGACCATCATCGATCCAGCGCGCCGATATCTCGACACGCTCCAGCGCCATGGAACGAAAGGCCTGGGGGCCGGCGCGGTGCTCGCCCGCAAGCTCTGGCACGGCCTGCCGTTCGAGCCGGATGCGATGGCCAAGACCATGCTCGCGATGCTGGAGGAGACCGGGCATTGCCGCGTATGGCTCAATGCGACGTTTCAGAGTGCGAGCGGCGACGAGCAATTCGTCGCGTCGGTGACCCTCGCCGATGGGAGGCGCATCAGGGCCGATTACTTCGTCGATGCCACCGGGGACGGCACCGTCTGCGTTTCCGGGGGTTGCGCGACGATGATGGGGCAGGAGTCGCGCGACGCGTTTGGCGAGCCGAGCGCGCCCACAAACTCCACTTCTCGCGTGAATGGCGTCAGCCTCATCTATCGCGCGACGCCGGTGCCCAAGCCGGCCATCGAGCCCCTGCCGGAGGGAGTCACAAACCGCTGCTGGTGGGCGGGTCGTTTCCCCGGCGCCCACGTTAATCATTATCCGAACGGCGACCTGAACATTAACATGTTGCCCACGATGGACGGCGCCGAGTTCCTGCGCCGCGGTTACGACGACGCGATGGAGGAATGCCAGCGCCGGATCAAGGCCCACTGGCACTACATGCAGTCGAGCTTTGCCGAATTCCAAAATTATCGCCTGGGTTGGGTGGCGCCAGCGCTGGGCATCCGGGAATCGCGCCGCATCGTGGGCGAATACGTGCTGACGGAGCACGACCTTTTGGCGGGGATAAGCGGGCAGAAACACCCCGATATCATCTGCCTCGTGGACCATCCGATGGATACGCACGGAGGCGGCAGTCGCGGCATCGGCGAACTCCGCGAGTCGTACGGCGTGCCCTATCGGTGCCTGATACCGAAGGGTCGGCGCAATCTGCTCATCGCGTGCAGGGCGGCGAGCTTCAGTTCGCTGGCGGCATCGAGCTGCCGTCTCTCGCGCACGATGATGCAGCTCGGCCAGGCCGCCGGCACGGCTGTCGCGCTGGCCAAGCAACTGAAACTGGACCTTCCCGACGTGCCCGCGGCGCGTTTGCGCGACGCGCTGCGTGGGCAGCACGTGCAACTCGATCACCCGATGCCCGCGAGCCTCCGGGCCCATCTCGCCGACGAGGACACGCCCGGGGGCGAGCCTCCGCCTGGCAGTCCGCCTCGAGATGCATCGGCGAGGTCGTCCGGACCGGCCTGCGAGACCACGGGCGCTCCCCGAAACCTGCTCGTGGCGGACGAGGGGAACAAGACGCTGATGAGAATTCGACCCGGCGGCGATCCGGCATGGGTCCTGCCGATACCGGCGAATCACAGGACCCTTCAGTTGTGTGGCACGAACACGCTCGTGTGCAGCACCGGGAATGGCTTTTGGGAAGTGAACGTGACGAGCGGTGAGGTGATCCAGAAGGTCGAGGGGTTCGGCGGTGTCACCTCGGCGATCCGCATGGGGGATGGTTCCACGGTTTTGGCCTGCGGCGGCACGCTCTATCGGGTGGCGCCCGATGGATCCGGTTCGGCGGCGGTAAAACTCGATAGGCCGGTGTTTCGGGTGATGAACCGGACATCGGAAGGCACGTGGCTTTATGGCAGCGGGGATTCGGCGGTGGAGGCCGACGATTCCGGGAAAGTGGTGTGGTGCGCAAAGGTGGAGGGCAAGCGTTGCGGGATCTACGAGGCCCGGCGCGGGGCGGATGGCACGGTCTGGGCCACGACGGGCTACGACGCCGCGGTGGTGCAGATCGACAGGGGCGGAAAAATCCTGCGGCGGATCACCGGTCCCGCGGAGGTCGTGCCAAATTTCTATGCGGGTTTCCGTTTTCTGGACTCGGGGAATATCCTGCTGACGAATTGGCAGGGACATGGCCCTGGCAACGGCGCCAAGGGCGTGCAGCTCATCGAGTATGATCCGCAAGGTCGCGTGGCCTGGCGCTGGCACCAGGATCCCAGGTTTGTCTCCTCGTTGCACACGGTCTTGCCGTTGGGCGAATGAAGGCGCGAATCATGATGTTTGCAGCGCACATGGTGGTTGCGGTGGTTCTCGCGGCGGGATCGGAACCCGCGACTGCCCTAACCCCGGCGGAGGCCGGGGCGCGGCTCCGGGTGGCGACTCAGATGGCGAGGGAGCGGAATGATAGTTCGCTCGTCGCCATGGTGGAAAAGCTGGCCCGCGAGTTCAAAGGGGGGTTGCCGGCGGATGCCGATGCGCGATTGAGGGCGGTTGAGAAAGAGGCGGGCATCGATCCGGGCGGGTGGTCGATGGCCGGGCAGCCATTGTTCCGGCCCACGCCCGAGATGCAGGCCAAGTTGAAGGCGCTGGGTCCGGGGCTCGCGGATGCGATGCGCTCGGGCGATCCCGCGGCCGTGCGCGCGGTGACCGCGGAGATGCTGAGGGTACTGGGGGATCAGGCCGGGGTGCCGGACGGGCGCCGGCCCGGTCGCGCGGCGCGACCCCATCCCCTGGGCGAGGCCGAGGCGACGGGCCTCTTTCTCGATGCGCTCGAAAGCAAGGGCCAGGCTGTCCGGCAGATGGCGGAGGGCAAGCCGCTGCCCGACCAGATGTTGCGGGTCTATGGCGATCTGCTGAACGCCGTGGCGGGCATTCGCCCCTTCGTTGCGAAGCACCGGCCAGCGGCCCTGGGAGATCTCGATGGGCTAGCCCGGGGCCTCGCGTCGATCCTCATGTCGCTGCAGCAGTCGGCCGGTTATTTTCCCTTTCCGGACCTTCGCGGAAAGAACATCCGTTTCGGGGATATGATCCAGAGGCAGGCTGACTCGGGGCGGGCGGAGGTGCGGGACGGTTGGATCATAACGACTGAGCCTGATGGTGGCACGCAGTTCGACACGGGCGTGTGCGGCATCGCGTTGCTGCTGGCGGGCGAGTCCTTTGGCAGAGATGAATGGAAAAGGGCGGGCCTCAGGGCGGCGGATTGGGCGCTGGGCCAGCCCTGCTGTGCGAACTTCAACTACAATGCGTTCTCGGTGTCATTGCTTGCGCATGCCTTTAGGGCGACCCGGGAGGCGAGGTATCTCGAAGGGGCGCTGCAGAAGTTTCGGGTGGGCGTTGCGCCGGGGCAGGCCCCGAACGGGCGGTGGGTAGATCCGCACAACGCCCGGACCGTCTACCACGTTATCATCCTGCGCGCGTTGGGAGATCTCGGTGGCGTGGTGCCCAAGGAACAGAGGCCCGAGGTCGATGCCGTCGCCAAACCTGCGATCAGGGCGCTGCTGGATGAGTTCGACGCCATGGGTGTGACCGTCGAGGCGTTGGCAGAATTGAAGGCGCTGGCGAGGTTGTATCCCGCTGATTCCCGTCTGGGGAACGCGGTGCAAACCATGGCCGGTAGCATTATCGCCAAATGCACGGATGGTCGGCGCGTGAAGATGGGCGCGGGACCCGGACAGATGGCGGCGTTGGTGAATGTCAGAGGCGCGGACTAACACAGGTCAGATCCCTACCCTCTCCGTCGCAGCACAACAGGTCTTCGCAATAGGAGCGGTCTGCGTCGAATTCGAAGTGCACCGCTGAGAATTATCAGCAAAAGAAGACCGATGTGGAGCGGCAAGTTCCGCTTGCCGGGAAGTCATGGGGTGGCTTGCGCGGGCATGATCGGATTGAGCCGGACGGGTCCGGCGGTGTGGCTCGCGCGAGAGTAAAATGTTCTCGGCTTGGACGAGGGCCGGCGGCATATATCACGGCGAATGGAGGGCGGTTGATCCATGGCGCATGAGGGGCATCCAGGGATCCGGGTCACCGACCCGCTGGTTGGCGTGCGGCTCGGGGACTTCGTGATCGAGGGGCTCCTGGGCAAGGGGGCGATGGGGTCGGTGTACCGCGCGAGGCAGATCAGCCTGGGCCGGCCGGTGGCCCTCAAGGTGATGCGGCCGGAGTTCGCCGCCGAGGAGGATATGGTGGCCCGGTTCCGCCGGGAGGCGCGGGCGGCCGGGGCGATATCGCACCCGCACCTGATCGGGATCTACTCCTTCGGGCAGGAGGGGGACACGTGCTTCTTCGCCATGGAACTGGTGGAGGGCCAGAGCCTGCGTGCGTTCCTGAAGCGCGGCGAGCGCTTCTCGGAGTCCGAGTGCCTCGAAATCGGTCGGCAGGTGCTGGCGGGGCTGCGGGAGGCGCACCGCGCGGGCATCGTGCACCGCGACATCAAGCCCGACAACCTCATGCTCGATGATCGTCACCAGGTCCGGGTGGCGGACCTCGGCCTGGCGCGGGTGGCGGGGCCGGAGTCGGGGCTGGCGGTGACGATGACCGGGATGATGATGGGCACACCGCTCTATATTGCGCCGGAGCAGGCCGAGGGCCGGCGAGAGGTGGACTACCGTGCCGATTTCTACGCGCTGGGCGCGACGCTCTACCATTTGGCCACGGGCAAACCGCCCTACGAGGGTTCCTCCGGGGTCGAGGTGATCGGCAAGCATCTCAACGCGCCGGTGCCCGACGCGCGCGCCGTCGATCCCGAACTGAGCAAGCCGTTCGCTGATCTGCTCAAGCGCCTGATGGCCAAGAGACCCGAGGACCGGCCGCAGAAGCACGCGGAGATCGAAAAGGAACTGGATCGCTGCGGAGCGCTGCTGGCCGAGGAGTTCAAGGAACAGTCCCGGATCGCGGCCAGCGCGAAACTGCGGGTGGTGCAGCGCTCGTGGGTGGACGAGCCGGTGACGTGGATCGCCGCGGCGGTGGTGGTGGCGGTGCTGGTGGCCGGCGCGTTCCTCTATCAGCGCTTCTCGAAAGGGCCGGATGCGGACGCGGTGCTGGGCATGGGATCCCCGATGGCCGATGGAAGATTGCCGACCCGCGATGGAACCACGAAGGGCACGAAGGACGCGAAGGCGGGTGCGTCGGCGGGCGCGGGGGATTTGGTTACGTTGACTTCCTCGAACCTCGCGTCCAGTGCCTCGGACCTGTCTTCCGCGACCAAAGACCGGCCATTCGTCAACTCACTGGGCATGAAATTCGTCCCGATCCCCGGCACGCAAGTCTTGTTCAGCATCTGGGAGACGCGGGTGAAGGACTTCGAGGCGTTCGTGCGGGAGACGGGTTATGACTGGCACGAGAAGGTGCCCTTTGAGCAGGGGCCGGACCATCCAGTGGTGCAGGTCTCCTGGAACGACGCCAAGGCCTTCTGCGATTGGCTGAGCAAGAAGGAGGGCAGGCAGTATCGTCTGCCGACCGACGAGGAATGGGACGCGGCGGCGGGTGGTGCGATGTATCCTTGGGGTGACGAGTGGCCGCCGCCGGCCGGGACCGGCAATTTTGCGGGGGAGGAATCGAAAATGGGTGCGCGAGAGGACCCGAAGGACGAGTGGATGACGGAGGGCTATCGGGACGAGCATTCGCGCACCGCGCCGGTGGGAAGTTACAGGGCGCTTCCTTCTGGGCTTTGCGATCTTTCCGGCAACGTGTGGGAGTGGTGCGAGGACTGGTACTCGGAGGAGATACTCCATCGGTACAAGGCCCGCGGGGGCGGCGACCCGAGGCCTGAAGACATGGCCGACATCATGAAGGGCGACGTGCGCAAGCTGTGTCGCGGTGGGTCGTGGTTCAATGCAAATCGTTATTCTCTACAGTGCTCCTATCGCTTTCGCTCTGCACCCGGCCGTCGGAGCAACAACCAGGGATTCCGGTGTGTGGTGGTGGGGTCGATGTCCGTGGCGTCAGCGCCTGCCACGGCACTCCAACCTGCGATCTCCATCCCGACCGAAGTGACCAAAGACAGACCATTCATCAACTCGCTGGGTATGAAGTTCGTCCCGATCTCCGGCACGCAAGTCTTGTTCAGCATCTGGGAGACGCGGGTGAAGGATTTCGAGGCGTTCGTGCGGGAGACGGGTTACGATTGGCATGAGAAGCCGCCGTTTGAGCAGGGGCCGGATCATCCGGTGGTAGGTGTTTCGTGGAATGACGCCAAGGCCTTCTGCGACTGGCTCAGTAAGAAAGAGGGCAGGCAATACCGCCTGCCGACCGACGAGGAGTGGGACGCGGCGGCGGGCGAGGAGGAATTCCCCTGGGGCACGCAATGGCCGCCGCCGGCGGGGACCGGTAATTTCGCGGGGGACGAATCGAAGCTGGGCCAATCCGACGATCCGAAGGACGAGTGGATGACGGAGGGCTATCGGGACGAGCATTCGCGCACCGCCCCGGTGGGCAGCTACGGGGCGCTGCCCTCCGGGCTTTACGATCTTTCCGGCAACGTGTGGGAGTGGTGCGAGGACTGGTTCGACCAGAGGATTTTGGAGAAGCGCCGGGCCGCCGGGTCATATGAGCCGCCGCCGGAGGATTTGGCCGATATCATGAAGGGCGATGTGCGCAAGGTGTTGCGGGGCGGCTCGTGGCACAATGCGCTTCGCAACTTTCTGCGTTCCTCGGTCCGCGGTCACTGTCCACCCGGCGCTCGGTTCAACTACTGCGGCGGATTCCGGTGTGTGGTGGTGGGGTCGGCGTCCTCGCCCTGATGGGCTGGCTGTGATGGGTCTTGGTTGTTGGGTTGTTGGATTTTGGTTTTTGTCCGGCGGAAGTCACAAATACCCCGCCGCCTTGAAGCTGAACCAGCCCTCGGGGTACGCCGTCGATTGTGCCCCGATGATGACGTTATCGAGGAGTGGGATGTCGAGGTGTCGGTGGTCACTCAAAACCAGCCAGGACCGGTCACATCAAAACCAGCCACTTGAGTAAGCGTTGAGCCGTGGACCGGGGCGGTAGACCCCGGGCATGGCAAACTTGCTGCAAGTGATCGAGACGATTGTAACGTTGAGTCGTCGGGGCTGGTCCCAGCGGCAGGTCGCCGCTCTACGGTCGGTCTCAACCGTCGGCCCGTTTCGGAAGTTTTCCGGCGAAGAGGGCCCAAAAGGTGTAGATGGCCAGCGCCGTGCCGAACGGGACGTTGAACAGGTTCGGCACAGCGGCAACCATGGCCGCGATCGTTCCCCAACGGCGTCGCTTGAAGAGCCCCCAGGCCGCCAGAAAAAATGAAAGCGCGATCACGGCCGCGATCAGAAGGAGAACGAATCCGGCCGCGAAAATCGCTATCACGGGAGGCATTCCCATTCCTGCTTTTTCGTGCGCTTCGGCGGCGCCCTTCACGAAGCCGGCCCCGACCAGGGCGGCAAGGATCAGAAAGACGAATCCGGTTAGGAGATTGCCCGCGGCGATGATCACCCGGTGAGGGTCCCGGTCGCGATCCCGATCACCCTCGGCGAGGACGGTCTTGATGGTATCGATGTCGGACTTCAACTGTTCGGGTGACATGCCGGAATCGGGTCTTGCCGACGATTCGGGGGCGGCTTTGAGATTTTCATTGGTTTCCATGGCGTTCTATCCGGGTTTGGGTTTGGAGTCGGGTTTCGAGTCTGGATTGAGTGAGTCGATGAGTTGCTGCATGATTTCGAGATACTTGAAAAGCGCGCCGCGGCCCGTGCGGGTCAGCGCATAGGTGGATCGGGGTCGGCGTCCGACGAAATCCTTGGTGCAAGTGATGTAGCCGATCGATTCGAGCTTCTGGAGGTGAGCGCCGATCGCTCCGTCGGCCACGCCAAGACGGCGTTTCAGCGTGGTAAAATCCAGTTCGCCCTCCGCCTGTAAAGCGGTGAGGACACCGAGTCGCACCGGGCCGTGAACCGCGGTGTCGATGCGGGAAAAATCAATCGGGGGCAAGGGGTCCGAATCCACTCTGGAAACAAGAATACTCTCAAATCAGGAGTATGTCAAGCATCGATTTGCGGATTGGCGTTTGATTGCGGCATCAAAAATACCCCGCCGCCTTTGAAGCTGAACCAGCCCTCGGGAGACCTCCTCGACTGCGATGAGGTGGAGCTTGGCGTTGAGCAGCACCACGCGGGCGCTCTCGGCGGGGAGGACCCTCATCTCGGGGCCGACCAGTTCCGCGATCCGGGATGCGTCGTCGAGCTTGTTGGCGGCGGCCTTCTGTCGGGCGAGCCGGACACCGATCTCGATGGCGGCATGGATCTGCGCCGCTTTCACTTCGCCGACTCCGGGGATCTTGAGGGCGCAAGCCCTTCGCTAGCAGCCTGTCGGACTTCAGAAAGTCCGACAGGCTGCTAGAAAGCAAAACCGCCTAGACCTCAGATGGTTAAAGAATTGAGGTGAACGGCTGGTTTCTCAACGACCGGGTTCGTCGGCATCGTCGGCCATCCCAGGTAACTCCTTCACATGCAATACAGCAGGCGGTTTTGCCAGAGGAATCTGTCGGGCAAAGTCCGACAGATTCCTAGGGGCGCTGCGTGTCCGTTTCTTGAATGAGGCCACGTGCCGCCTCGAGAGATTCTGGCGTGCCGATGTCGAGGATGGATCCGCGGATCCGGTGGGCGAAAACGTTCTCCTCTAGGCATAGCCATTCGATCAAATGGCCGGGCGCGTCCTTTGGGCCACCGGCCGAAAGGCGGGCGAGGATCCTCGGCAGGACGTCTTGAGGGAATATGTACAGTGGCGGAACGGCCCAGTGGCTCTTGGGATCATCCGGTTTCTCCGAGAAACCGACCACGTGGTCCTCCGCGTCCAATTCGGCCACGCCCGTCCGCCGGAGTCTCTGCCGGTCCTCGACGCGATGCACGCAGATGTGGGGGGCGCGGTGCGAGTGGAATGCGGCGACGAATTCCCCGAGCGCGAATCGAAGTATGTTGTCCGCCGCCGTGACGAGCAGGTCATCGCCGAGGTCCGAGCCCTGCATGGCCAATCGCAGGTCCCCAAGTGCGCCCAGGCGATTCGCGTTGCTGGTGCTGCCGTCATCCAGCAGGGAGACGGGTTTGTGCGCCCGCCGCCCTTCGCGCCATTGTTCGAAGAAGGGGAGGAATCGGCTGTTGGTGACCAGGATGATCTCGCGCAGATGGGGGAGGTCGTCCAGTTGGTCGACGAGGAGGTCGAGGATCGTCCGATCGCCGACCCGCAGGAGCGGCTTGGGAAAATTCTTCGTCAGCGGATAGAGCCGGGTCGCGTAGCCTGCGGCGAGGATGATGGCTTTCACAGGAGGCGCGCCCCGTCGTCGGTTTGGCAAATGAGGTATTGCGCGCGCTTGGCCAACTCGGGGTGTCGCGCGGCGTAGGCGCGTCGCACGCGAGGGACGATCTGTGCGCTCGCCTCCGGTTCCACCAGTGCGACGCAACAGCCGCGAAAGCCGGCGCCGCTGAATCGGGCGCCGAGAACCCCCGGGGTCGTGACCAGGATCTCGTAGAGGTCGATCAGTGGATCGCAGCCGCACTCGTAGTTCACGATCGAGCTCCGGCCAGATTCGGTCACCAGGGCCCCAAAGGCGGTGAGGTCCCCTCGGCGCCACGCCTCTTGCCCGAGCCTCACGCGGCGCATCTCGCCGAAGAAGTGCTCGGCGCGTTTGGCCGGCGCGCCGGAGAGTGCCCCCCGATGGCCCTCGTACTCCTCGTGGCTGAGCATCCCGAGGCGCGCGGGGACCCCGCGACGGCCGGCGGCATCGAGGAGGACCTGTGCTGCCTCAACGCACTCCGCGACGCGGCGATTGTAGTCGGTGGAAATGATGGCTTGGGTCAGCCCCGAGACGGCGATGAGGATCGAAAAGTGCGGCATCGACTCCGGTCTGTCCAGGACGCTCATGCCGCGCGGAAGATCGCCCGAAGCGGATGCCGTGATCGACGTGTCGCCGTCGACCCGCGCGAACGCGCGGCAGTCGATGACCGTCAGCTGGTTGCGGCGCGACAGCAGGATGGCCGCCTGATCCAGGATGCCGTTGTTGAGGCCCAGGTACTCATTCTCGATTGCCTGATCGAGACGGATGTTGTCCCCCGGCGAGACCTCCAGGCCATTCACGGCCTCCAGCGCCAAGAGATACGTGACGCCGACAGATGCCGACGAACTCAGGCCCACTTCCGCCAGATCGCCGCTGGTGATGCCGACCAGGCCGCGCCTCAGGCCGTGCGCCCGGCTGAGCGCCATGGCGGCGCCGCAGGCGTAATTGCCCCAGTCGCCCGCATGCTTGGGGGGGATGGCGTCGATGCGGAACCGGACCTCGCCGGGATAAACCGCGCTGGAGAGCACTACCTCCGCAGAACCGGAGGGCGCATAGGCGAGCAATACCCCGTGGTCGATGGCCATCGCCGTGACGGTGCCAAGCTGGTGATCGATGTGCGCCCCGAGGGGGCAGATCCGGTACGGCGCGCGCACGAAGCGGACGTGCGAGGCATCGATCCCGTAACGGGACTGCATCGTCGCGCGCAACGCCTCGGCTGTGCATCCATCGCCCATGCTGTTCCCGCGTTTTTAGGCGTCTGCCGCGCGCCGCGCAAATGCGGATTCGGCGGCCCGGCTAGCCAGAAACTTCGCACGCGTTTGGCGTCTCGCAGAGACGCCCCACAAGTCTTGTAGGCCGCCTGTGTCAGGCGGCAACGGGCGTCAAGTTTCCCCATGAATGATGCGGCGCGCGAAGCGCGCGCCGGGGGCGACGCTGACCTGAAACTTCCCCCTCGCTCAGCCACTGCCTTCGGAAACTCGCGGGCGTGCATGTCCCGCCTTGTCCCGCGTCTGGGGACCGGTAACGTGCGCGCATGGCCGACGCCCTGCAGGCGGTCGACGGTGCGCGGATCGAAAGGAATTCGCCATGAGTGTTGGAGCATTCGGTTTCCACTGGCTGGATACCGCCGTGGTGGTCGCGTACTTCATCGGGATCACCGCGTTCGGGCTTTGGGTGGCGCGGCGCGCGCGCACCAGCGATGCCTATTTTCGGGGCGAGCGGAAGTTCGGCTGGTGGATCATGGTGGGGCAGTCCTTCGGCACGGGGACCCACGCCGAGATGCCCGTGGCCCAGGCCGGCGCGACCTTCCATGGGGGCTTCTCCTGCATCTGGTATCAGTGGAAGAACATGCTGGTCACGCCGTTCTACTGGCTCACCGCGCCGTGGTATCGCAGGAGCGAGCGCACGACCATCGGGGAGATTGTGGAGGACCGCTACGGGCGGACGCTGGGCCTGATATACTCGGTTTTTGCAATAGCGTATTTCATTTTGAATCAGGGCGTCATGCTCCAGGGCGCCGGCAAGGTGATCTCCGCGGCCAGCGGCGATGCCGTGTCCTCCAACGAGGTGGTGGTGGCCATGACGGGCGCGTTTCTCCTGTACAGCTTTTTCGGGGGGCTGGTGGCGTCGGCCTACACTGATTTCGTCCAGGGCCTGCTGATCATCGTGCTATCGTTCCTCCTCATCCCGCTTGGGCTGCGCGAGGTCGGCGGCTTCGCGGGGCTGCACGCGGCCCTTCCGCCCGATTTTTTTGTACTCTACAGCGAGCGCAGCCGCCTCGATGCGTTCACGATCGCGATGCTCGCGATCAATGGGCTGGTGGGGATCTGCGCGCAGCCGCACACGCTGACGATGTGCGCCACCGGCCGCTCGGAGCGCGCCGGCCGCGTCGGGCAGACGTACGGGAACATGGTCAAGCGCGTCTGCACCATCGGATGGGCGCTGACCGGCCTGATCGCCGCCGCCATGATCGCCCGCAGGGGCATCGCGCTCGCCAATCCCGAGGATGCCTTCGGCTACGCGTGCAAGGAACTCCTCTGCCCGGGGCTCATCGGCCTCATGGTCGCCTGCATCCTGGCCGCCAACATGTCCACCTGCTCGACGTTCATGGTCAACACGGGCGCCATCTTCACCCGGAATTTTTTCAAGATCTACGTGCGGCCGGAGGCCAGCGATCGCGAACTCCTCCTGACGGGTCGCATCTCCGGCGTCCTGCTCACGCTGCTGGGCGTGCTTTTCGCCCTCACGGTGAAGAGCGTGCTGCACGGGTTTTTGTTCACGGAGACCATCGCGGCCTACATGGGCATCATGGTGGTCGGCGGCTTCCTGTGGAAGCGCGCCAATCGCTTCGGCGCCGCGACCGCGATCCTCGCCTCCTTCGGCACGTACTACGCCCTGAACTGGCGCGCGACCGGCGAGCTGATGCTCATCTACAAGTGGCAGGCGGCGCCTTTCGCGTGGGCCATGCTCGCTGGGACCGCGCTGCTGGTCGTCGTCAGCCTGCTCACCCCCCCGGAAAGCGAGGCGCGGATCGGTGCATTCTTCGACAAGATGCGGCGGACATCGGACGTGCGGGAGGGTGCCGCTCGCCCGCTGGCGGGAGAGAGCGGCCAAGAGCTTCTCCTGCTGGATCTGCCGGGCTGGTTTGACGCCGCGCGCTGGCGCGGTTTTCTGCGGCGGCACCGGGAGGACGTGCTGGGCTTCCTGCTCGCCTGGGGGGTCGTGGCCCTCACCATCGGCCTGGCGTGGGCCGTCGTGCGGTTCAATCCTTGAGCCAGTCTCGGATGCGCCAGACCTGTCGCCATCAGGTTCTGGGGCATGCAAGCCAGCACCCTGGAGCAAAACGTCAACGGTTTCCTTGTCGAGTCACCGGAACGTTACGTCATCACGTAATCGGTCTCCGCCTCACCGACCATACTGGTGTTCAAGCCGTTGATACGTCATGTAGAGTAGAACACCACCCAGAACCGCATCCAAAAACTTCTTCCACCACGGAAGAGGTTCAGGCTTGTGGGTGTCCGGTCGGTTCGGTCTGTCATGTTGGCGTTCGTCCGATGGATCATAGCCGTCCTGCCCCCAGGGGGAGCGCGGTGGCGGGTCGATTTTCTTCGGGGGGGGCTGCGGCGGTTTTTCTGGGGGTCGATATTTGGGATCCGGGGTAGATGGTTCGCCGGGGGTGACGGGCTTGACGGATTCTGCCTCACTCATCGCTACAGGATCTTGCGTGCCCGGGCCGAGGCCGCTCGGGTCGATTTGGTTTACCGGATCGTTGCCACAGTAGGCGTAGAGATTCATGTCACCTCCGGCAAACAAGAGGGGGTCGCGACTCATCCATCGCCCGGTCTCGGGGTCATATTCTCGTTCCCCGAAATGGACCAACCCCGTATCCGGGTCGTACAGGCCCCCTGCGAAACCGAAGGGCTGGAAGCCGGGGTTACTGTCGGAAAGGACGCGGCCGAATTCGTCGTAAGTAATTTCTTGGGCGACGGTTCCGGTCTGCGCGTTGACGACCAGGCGGACGCTTCCCAGGTGGTCGGAGACGAGCCGATAAATCGTCCCGCCACGCACCATGTAGTCGGGGACATTGGGCAGTCTGCCGTAGACGAAGACGCTGACGATGTTGTTTGAGCCGTCCAGTTCCGCGATAGGAGCGAGGGTCCCGGAGTAGAGGTAGCCGCGCGAGAGGGCGCCGTTGATGTTCTTCCCGACGCGGCGCCCGAGGCCATCGAGGACATACTCGATGACGGTGCCCGAGGGGAGGGTTGCGCCGGTCAGGTTTCCGAGCGCGTCGTGCCGATAGAGCGTCGTCGCGGGACCCGAAGTCTTGGCGATTATCTCGCCGTCGTCGGACCACGTGTAGCTGTTGGTGCCGCAGGTGAGGATGCGATCCTGGGCATCGTAGGTTGCGGGCGTCGGGGGCTGGGCGGGGGCGAAGAGGTTGGTGCGGTTTCCGTTCGCGTCATAGAAATAGTCGTATGTTGGCGGGGTGCCGCGCGTCACGTGATTCAATCTTCCCGCCGCGTCGTAGGCATAGACCACGCTCTGCGTCGATCCGGCGGTCTGACTGGTGAGCGCGGTGATGCGGCCCAGCGGGTCGCGGGTATAGGTGAGGGATAGCACCAGCGAGCCCGAGCAGGTGGCGGTGTAGTTGGTGACTTCGCCAAAGGGATTGTACCGCCATGTCTCGGAGAGATTCCCGAGCGTTGTTCCGACGTGCAGGCCGTTGGTGTCATAATCGAGATACATGTCACCGGCTTGCGTCAGGAGGCCATCGTCATCGTAGGCGCCGTTGATGATCGTTCCGCCGACGGTGATCGACGCGACACGGAAATCCGCATTCCACCCGCGCGAGACGCTGCCGGCCACCGGCCCACTCCAGGTCTCGGACACCGGGAGCGGACCGTCCCTGACGAAGCTCACCGTCTGGCCGCCGCGAGCGACCGAAGCCAGGTAGCCATAGGCGGGATCGTACACATACTGGTTGGTGAACCCCGGGCACAGGAGGCCTTCGACTTGGAAGGCGGAGTTGTATACGTAATCGATGACGCCGCCATCCGCGCGCGTGCAACTGTCGATCTTGCGGTCGCGGTTCCACGTCCATCGGACAGCGTTGGTGGCCCCGCCGACAGGCGGCGGGATATATTCGGACAGTAACCCCACGGGCGTGTGGGAAAACCCATGGGCCGGTTTGCCGGGGGGAGTTAGCGAGATCAGATTGCCCTCGCCGTCGTAGGAGGTGGCGGTGGATTGTCCGTCGGGCCGGATCGTGTTGGTCGCGCGGCCCGCCGCATCGTACGCGTAGCGCCACACCTGGTTGATGGCGTTAGTCATCGCGGACAGGTAGCCTTGGGCGTTGTAGCTCATCTTGGTCAGGCGGCTCCCCTGCGCCGCACTGGTGAGCTGGCCGCCGGCGTTGTACTCATACGTCGTTGGTGCGAGGTCACCCCGGTGAACCTCCTCCGGGTCGCCGGCGGTATTGACCTTCGTGGTGCGGAGGCGCCCCATCGGAGAGAGGCGCGTGAACACCCGAGAACTCGATTCAAAAATCACTCGCGATGTCTTGCCGTTCTGGGTCGTTGCCTGGCTCCATCGCGTGAGGCTGAGCGGGTCCTTGCGGAACAACAGGTTAACGCCCCGCTCGACGGTGGTCGTCGACGTGACGCCGCCAGGGGTCGAGACGACCATTTCCCTGAAAAAGGGCGATTGCATCTGGAAGCGCGGTTCCGCCGCCTGTGTCGAGTGAATGATCGTGCCATCGGGGAGCCGGTTGGTGGTCGTTCCATTGGGCTGCGCGATCCGTCGGCGCATGGTGCCGTCGGCATACTGGTCCTCGGTCGTTTCTGTGCCTTCGTCTGATTCGGTGAGCGAGAAGTGTCTCACCCGACCCTCGACGGTGGTCTCGGTCACCTCGTGGCCGTTGGTGCCGGTCGTTCGGGGCACCAGGTTGAGGCCGCCGCCCGGGTCGCTGGCCGACGCCAGCTGGCCGCGGTCGTCATAGGTGAAGGTGTAGGCATAGCCGCGGGGACCCGTCACCGATGACAGCAGTCCCGTGCTCACGTACGACATTCGGGTGATGTCGCCGGCTGGGCTGGTGACCGTCGCGAGGATTCCGTTCGGATTCAATTCGAGCGCCGTGCTCTGCCCGTAGGGCGAGACGATCGTCGTGGGTTTGCCGGAGCCGTCGCGGGTGATCTCGGTGACCTTGCCGTACGCATCCCTGACACGGATCAGCCGTCCCGCCGGATCGTAGATGAACT
>Ga0209717_1001309_pt1 | contig 27294 bp, 16 predicted proteins | sample AD_UKC048_MetaG_FD_184418 | JGI IMG/M metagenome (GOLD analysis project Ga0209717, IMG submission 184418) | Active sludge microbial communities of municipal wastewater-treating anaerobic digesters from USA - AD_UKC048_MetaG (SPAdes) (version 2) | ecosystem: Engineered > Bioreactor > Anaerobic >... | reverse complement strand
AGTGACGGCGGCTGCTATGGTTGCAATCTTCCAGTATTTCAGGTAGGAGTGATGGCCGAGCCCGCCGGCATCGAATGCGTCGAGCCGTTTGGAAACCATTTTCCAGTTTTTACTGCGTTGTGGGAAGGATTGCTCTTCGTCCAGTTTTTCCCTAAATAAATCGTCGAAATCGCTCATGCTTTTCTGGAAAATTCAAAATCGTTCGAAAAGAATGTTTTCAAATGCTGCCTTGCGCGGGCCAGGTTCGATTTGGATGCGCCTATTGAAATGTTCAGGGTAGAAGATATTTCCTCGTGGGAAAAACCGTCTACTACAAAAAGATTAAAAACCGTTCGGTATGCCGGTGGCAAACGATCGAGCATGGACATGATCTGCTCGCGGGTAAGCGATTCGATGATGCCCTGATCACTTTCCGAATCATGCCAGGGCTGGATTTCGGTCGTTTGCAGGCTATGCAGTTCGGATCGGAAATGGTCGATGGCGGTATTGATCACGACCCTTCGAAACCAGAATCGGAAAGGCTGAACGCCGGTATACAAGTGGATTTTACTGAAAGCCTTGAAAAACGAGTCGCTCACTACCTCCTCCGCCGTTTCTACGTTGCCCGTATATCGACGCGCGATCGTCATGGCATAGTTGTAAAACTGGGCAAACAGCCGTTGCTGGCTTGCCCGTTTGTTCTGGCGGCAACCGTCGATGATTTCTTCTAACTGCACATCTTGTTCTTCCATAGACTGTACGAATGGAATACGGAGTAGGTTGCGCGGCAACGCAGATTTTGCGGGAAAGTATATCCGCTTCCACCATTTTTTTTGATTGTGGAAGACAGGGTAGGTGATTACATGATTTAAGATTACATGACGTAAGATGTAAGATTGAGGGCATCCCGGTCAATCTTACATCTTACGTCATGTAATCTTAAATCGTAAATCTTCAGGTATTCAAACTCATTTTGAGTTTTTTCTCCACCTCTTCCACCGTATCCTTGAAGATCATATCGGTGTCCATCATGTCCTGCACGGCTTTGCAGGAGTAAATGACGGTGCTGTGGTCGCGTCCGCCAAATTGTTCGCCAATGGATTTCAGCGATTTATTGGTGAGTTTTTTCGCGAGGTACATGGAGAGCTGGCGCGCGATGACGATGTTTCGTTTGCGCGTTTCGTGGTGCAGTTTGTCGACCGGCACCTTGAAGTGTTCGGCTACGAGTTGCTGGATAAATTCGACGGTGATTTCCTTGTTGATCGTGGTCACGAAATTCCGGATCACTTCCTTGGCCAGTTCCATATCCACGTCGCGGCGGATGAGCGTGCTCTGGGCGAGCAGCGACACCATGACGCCTTCCAGTTCGCGGATATTGTTCTTGATGTTGTAGCAGATAAATTCGAGTACGTCGCTCGGGATGTCCACACCTTCGCCTTCCATTTTGGCTTCCAGAATGGCCATACGCGTTTCGAGGTCGGGCGCCTGGAGGTCGGCGCTCAGGCCCCATTTGAAACGGGAGATCAGGCGGTCTTCCATGCCTTCCAGGTCTTTCGGCGCGCGGTCGGAAGTCAGAATGATCTGTTTGCCGTTCTGGTGCAACTGGTTGAAGATGTGGAAGAAAATTTCCTGCGTTTTTTGTTTGCCCGACAGGAACTGAATATCGTCGATGATCAGCACGTCGATCATCTGGTAAAAATTGACGAAATCGTTGACCGAGTTGTTTTTGATCGCCTGAATGATCTGGTTGGTGAATTTTTCGGCCGATACATAAAGCACCGCCTTCGAATCCATTTTACTGACGATCTCGTTGCCGATGGCTTGTGCGAGGTGCGTTTTACCGAGACCCACGTCGCCGAAAATTACCAGCGGGTTGAACGCAGTGCCACCCGGTTTTTTAGCGATAGCCAGGCCGGCGTTGCGGGCCAGGCGGTTGCAGTCACCTTCAATGAAGTTGTCGAAAACGTAATTGACGTTCAGTTGGGGATCAACCTTGATGCGTTTGATGCCGGGAATGATGAACGGGTTCTTGATCATTTCAGCATCAAAAACACCCGGCACCGGTGCGTTGTCTTTATCGGCGGAAGGTTTGGAATCCATCCTGGCGTTGCCGTTTTTGGATGACTCCTGAGCGCCTTGTTCCGGTATATGGTATAGCAGGCGGCCGCGTTCGCCGAGTTCCTGGCGAATGCTCTTTTTCAGGAGCTGCACATAGTGTTCTTCGAGCCACTCGAAGAAGAACTTGTTCGGCACCTGAATGGTAAGTACGTCTTTGTCTAAATGAACCGGTTTGATGGGTTCAAACCAGGTTTTGAAACTCTGCGGACTTACGTTTTTTTTGATAGTATGGAGACAATCGTCCCACACCATCCGGCTGTCTCTTGTCATACCTGATGGGACATTTGGAAATGGGCTAACCCAGACTTACGCTTTGAATTTTTGTTCCTGCTTGGTCGAAACAGGGTGACAAAGATTGGTAAACTATTTGGAAGGGATCAGGATTTTTCCACTTTTTCGACTAAAAAATTTTGAAAGTATTTTTTAAATTTTTTGTTTCTAAAAAAGCCTGCACATGCCTTGCCGACCGTTGTGCGCACTTTTTTTTGAAATATGGGCATTTTGTAGAGATCAAAAAAAGCGCCTTGAAATTGTTGGGCATGTGGGGCAAAAGGCAGATATATTTTTAAAAAAGCAACAAAACCGGTATATTATTGGAACGGGCATTTTTTGTTAAAATATTCCGGTACAGCGCCCTCATTTCACGTATGTGGTTGTGATTCAGGCAAAAGAGTGATGAATAAAAAGTTTTAAAAACAAGGCCCGCCATTATTTTTAAATTATTTCAGGCCGCGAAAATTTTGCCGGATGAAGGGGCAAACAGCGCTGAAATTTTTGTAATTGTATTGTTATTTTTAAAGCGAAAATCCCAATGCAAACGTTATCAACACGTTACCCATACAGGTATTTGCAGGATTTAAAATAACTGTCCGGCTTCGGTACGAATGGCGACGATGGCGCGCTGCAAAGGTGTAACCGGCATATCATCGACAGCCTGCAACAGACTTGTTACCAGTTGGCCGGCATCGCTGTCGTTGGGCAGGTCGGATGCGGTCTGGCTGACGAAAGCGAGGGTCTCGTTTTTGGCAAGCGTGATGATCTGCCAAAGCGTTTCAGACACGTATAGTTGTTGCGAGGTATTGTGGTCGAACTCCTGGCTGATGGTAAGCATCAGCGATCCGCGCAGATCGGCGACCGTCATGCCCGGCATACGTACGCGCAGCAGCGTACTCGGAATACCTGCACGGTCGCACAGCAGCGTGAGTCTTTCATAAGCCTGCAAACGGAGCGGCAGGGTAGTCTTGAGCGATTCTCCCCGCTGCACGGCTTTTTCGTAGCGCAGCCGGTCGTCGAGGTATAATTTCAGCAAAAAATAAGCGGTGGCAAAAACCACCAGCGCAGGAATGGTATACTTCAGAATTTCCAAAAAAACTTCCATAATTCGGTTGTTGAGCGCCTTTCTTGCGGGCGGGCGGCAAAGGTAAGCGGCGGCCTAAACATTTTTATGGTTGTTTTCGTTTTAGTAACCTACTTTTGCAATTGAAAATAACAAATATAAAAACATGGAAATGGTGCTCGATCAACCGGTAGTGGCCGCTCCCATCTCTCTGACGGAGGGCGCTGTCGAACAACTCAAACTTATTCGTTCCAGCGAAAATGTGCCTGCCGATTACGGTTTGCGCGTCGGTGTAAAAGGCGGAGGATGCTCCGGCTTTTCCTATGTACTGGGTTTCGACCAGCCTCAGGAGCAGGACGATATTTTTGAAATCAGCGGCATCCGGGTGATGATGAACAAGGCCCACGCCATTTACCTGCTCGGTATGCAGATCGATTTCGTGAGCGGACTGGAAAACCGCGGTTTCACGTTCGAAAATCCGAATGCGACAAGTACCTGCGGCTGCGGTACCTCGTTTTCTGCATAAGATAGTTCAAAAACATAAAAGCAGGCTGTAACCGGGATCGGTTGCAGCCTGCTTTTTATTTTGTCCGCCTTAGGAATAATGGCAACGCGGATTACGCGGTCCAATCCGCGTCCCATCCGGATTCAGATCTCGCTCAAATCCACAATAAAACTTTGTTTGTATCCTTTGCGCGCAGCGGCTTTTTGCTGCGTAGTGGCGGTTTTTTCATCGGCAAACGGGCCGATGATCACGCGGTAAGCCGACAGGTCGTTGGCATTGTCGCGTTCGATGTTCACCAGTACCTTGCCGGGAAACTGCTGCTGGAGTTTGGTAATGATCGGCAGCACATTATCGGCGTCATATAAAGTGCTGAGTTGAACGCCATATCCTGCTTTCGAGGTGCGCTCCATTTCCACTTTATACAGTTCCGTGTTTTTACCGTTTTCCTTGATCGTTGCAGATGATTTCGCTCCGGCAGACGTTCCCTTGGATGTTCCGGTTGTGCTGTACTGGGCCGGGCGGGCAGGATCAAGTTTTTTTGCCGACCTGGCTGCTGCTGCGGCCGTTTTCGTGGCGGTCGGATTGTCGGTATCGGGCACTACTTCCACCCGTACGCTGGCGGAACCATCGCGGTCCAGGTCGATTTCCTCGGCAGCCCGACGGGACAACTCGATGATATAACCTTCTTTGAATGGTCCACGGTCGTTAATTTTTACGATGACTGATTTTTTATTATCCAGTCTGGTTACTTTCACCTTCGTTCCGAAAGGCAGACTTTTGTGCGCGCCGGTTAGTTCGGTTTTGTCGTATTTTTCGCCACTGGAAGTTTTACGCCCGTGCAGGGAATCGGCATAAAGGTTGGCTTTGCCAAACTCTTCCGACCAGTTTGGGACATAGGCATTGATTAAAAAACAACTGAAGCAAACAAGGAACAGACCGGAGGCGGTAAATAAGGTTCGGCGCATGGCTTTTGATTTTTAGATTGTGTTAAATTGTCGCTACAAACTACAAACGTTTGTCTGCTGCGTATTGGTTTACAGGGGCAAAGTAATTTGTAAAACCATTGAAAATCAACCCAAAGTAAATTTTTTACGATGAAAAAAACAAATGCCCTCGAACGGCAGCGCTCCGTATACGTGGCAGGTGCGGCGGGCGTCCGGCAAATGATCCCTTTCGACCCCGATTTGCTGGAACAAAAAGCGAAGGTGAAAATGAACCCCGCTGCCTGGGCATACGTGGCCGGCGGCGCCGGGCTCGAACGCACCATGGCCGCCAACCGCAGCGATTTCGACCGTCATCGCATTGTGCCCCGTATGCTCCGGAACGTGGAAGAACGCGACTTGTCCACGCATTATTTAGGCCAAAACATGGCTTCTCCGTTCTTTATAGCGCCCATCGGCGTGCTCGAAATGGCACACCCGCAGGCTGACCTGGCCGTGGCCGTTGCGGCTGCCGAATGGGGTGTTCCCTACATTTTTTCCAACCAGGCTTCGGTGCCCATGGAGCAATGCGCAGCCGTGATGGGCGCCGCACCACGCATGTTTCAATTGTACTGGAGCCGTTCCAACGACCTGGTACTCAGTTTTTTACAACGCGCCGAAGCCTCCGGTTGCTCGGCCCTGGTAGTAACGCTGGATACCACGATGCTGGGCTGGCGTATCCGCGACCTCGACCTGAGCTCGCTGCCGTTCCTGAAAGGGATGGGCATTGCCCAATATACGTCCGATCCGGTGTTCCAACGCCTGCTCGACGTGCCCGACGAAACGCCTGCCCCCCGTGCCAAAGTGACCCTGGATGCGATTAGTACCCTGTTTTCGGCTGCCCGGCGTTATCCCGGCGATTTTTGGGGGAACCTGCGCAGCGGCAGGGCTATCCGGGCCGTGCGTACGTTTACCCGTTTGTATTCCCGGCCGAACATCACCTGGTCTGACCTGCCTTTTCTGCGCGAACACACCCGGCTTCCGATCATTCTGAAAGGTATTATGCACCCCGACGATGCACGAAAAGCCATGGATTATGGTGTCGACGGCATTTACGTGTCCAACCACGGCGGCAGGCAGGTGGATGGCTCGGCGAGTACCATTGCCGCTCTGCCGTCCATTGCGGAAGTAGTGCGTGAAAAGGTGCCCATTCTGTTCGACAGCGGCGTGCGCGGCGGGGCCGACGCATTCAAGGCGCTGGCGCTGGGGGCAACGGCCATCGGTATCGGCAGGCCGTATTGTTACGCCCTGGCGATTGGCGGGCAGGCGGGTGTGTCCGAATTACTGGAAAACTGGCTGTCGGATTTCGAACTGACGATGGGGCTGGCCGGATGTAAAAACATTGAAGAGGTGCGAAAAACGCAACTGGCACACGGATAAAGTGGAATCGGGATTTTGAAGTATCAGATCTTTTGTATTGAGGTTGGTTTCGCTCCTAGTAAAAAATATGGGCACAACACAGATTTTGCGGATTCCGGAGTAGCTTACGCCAGTTTTTTGATTTCCTGGATTGGCGCTTTCGCGCCCGTCTTTTTATAACCACGGAGTCGCGGAGGACACTACGCGTAGTGTCCTCCGCGACTCCGTGGTTATAAAATTATTAGTTGTGGCCGTCAGACCATCTAAAATCCGTGCTAATCTGAACAATCCGTGTTCCTTCGCATTTCAATTTAAAAACACAAGCCTTCCCCCGGCCACCCTTTTCCCGCTTCCCTTTTCTACTATCCTGTAAAAATAAGTGCCAGAAACGGGCATCAGCCCACTGGAAATAAACCACGGTCCGGTCGCCGGCAGCACTTGCCTGAGCAGTGTTTTTCCTTGACTATCAATAATTTGCAACTCCTGTTCGCCCTTTTTTATTTCCGGAAAATACAACCAGCATCCGTTCAGGCCGAACGGGTTCGGCGCTATAAAAACCGTCTCATTTTCCGGCTTGGGCAGCAGGATCGGTTTGTAAGCCGCGCCATCGGCCGGGTATGCATAGGCGATCACAGGCGCGTCGCTGATTTGTAGCGCAGTGTTCAAAGTGCCGCTTTTGCGGGCCTTAAAATGCACTTCGAACAAAGGCTGGATGCCCGTTGTCAGCGCCTGGCCGCTGCGGTCGAAACTCCAGGAGAGCAAGCCGCGGCCGGTCTGGTTGGTCGCAAAATGTTCGGGTAAAAGTCCTTCCGCCAACGGTACGATTTTTTCAAAAGCCAGCGCTTCCGGATCGAAACGAACGGAAAACTGAATCCCCGTCAAATCGCTCAGGTCGGCAGAAAAAACCGACACTACCTGCTCGCTGCTTTCAAAGGATTGATCGGAAAACAACACTGGCAGCGGCGCCCGGCGTTCTTCCGGCAACATGTTGAAATCGGTAGAAGCCGTTCCATTTACGTCGCCCACTTTGATGGCCGTAAAATCAAGCGCCGGAACGGACGTATTGGTTGCGCTTACCGCCAGGTTTTCGGGAAAAGTGGTGGAAAACGGATCTTGCGGACTGGGAAAAACAAAATCAGACGGCACGAAACGCCATGAAGTATTACCCGCAAATGCCGTGTCGATGCCCAGAATCAGTTTCCGTAGTTGTACAATGTCGAACGTCGTTACAGCACCCGAGCGGTTGGCATCGGCGGCGATGATTTTATAAGGGGTACTCAAAAATTCCAGTCCCAGAATGTGTTTGGAAATCAGTACCAGATCGAAGGTGGTCACGCCGTTGGTCGGGTTGTCGTTGCGGTAGGGCGTGAGGGTGTAATCCTGGCAGCCGGGAATAGCCGGGAACTCGAAAGATCCGTCCGGATCAGCCATAAGCGTTTGCCCCGGTGGCTGGGCAGTAATGCTGCCCGATGCGCCGAGGTTGCCCGACAGACTGATTTGTGCGCCCGGTGCGGCAATCAGCACCGAATCGAGCGGGAACGTCCAAATCCCGCGGGCATACGTAGCAGCTACGAGTTGGTTGTGCGCCACGTTGTGTTCCAGGTCGAACACCGGCACAAACGGAATGTTTTCTCCCAGCCTCGCCCACTGCGCTCCCGAATTTTTGGAAAAATACACTCCCGCATCCGTAGCGGCGAACAGCAGGGAATCGGCATGTCCGGGCAGCACCAGCAAATCACTGACAGGCACTTGCGGCAGGTCGCCGGAAACGTCGGTCCAGGTTTGCCCGTTGTTGTCGGAGCGGTGTATGTGCGGGATGTAATCGTTGTCGCGAAAGCCCGAGTGCGTCACGAAAATCCGTTGCGGCAGGGTAGTGGAGCCTTGCACGGAAGTCACGTAGCGGTTGGGAAGCCCGGCGCTGATATTGGTCCAGGCGCCGGCGGGTTCCCGGCGCCACACATTGGCGTCGCTGGTACCTGCATACAGGCGGCCTGCCAACAGCGGCGATTCGTCGAGACAGGAAATGGTATGAAATGCGTCGCCGAAAATATTGCCGTCGGTCAGGTCGGAAGAAGCGGGCGACCACAGTCCCTGGTCGTTGAGGTATAACCGGTATGTGCCGGCGTACAGTTTTTCGGGATCGTGGCGACTCAGAAAATACGGCGTGTCCCAGTTGCAGCGGTCGCTGGTGCCGAGGCAATTTTGCCCGATCTGAAAATTCTGCCCGCCGTCGACGGTTTTATGGATCGCGCCGCCCTGCGACTCTACCCAGAAAATATTTGCGTCATCGGGGTGAAAAACCGATTTGAAACCGTCGCTGCCGAACAGTTGCTGCCAGTTATTAATCGCCTGCCCGTTGCCGATGTTGGTGCCGTTGTCTTGTGCGCCGCCGATATATTGATCGGGCTGGTGCGGATTGTAATTGGTATGGTAAAATTGTGTGAGCGGCAGGTTGTTGCAGCGGAACCAGCCGGAGTTGGCATTTTCCTGGTAATACACGCCGCCGTCGTTGGCGGTGTACCGTTTTCCGCTGGGTAAAAAGACCAGATCGTGCATGTCGGAATGGCCGCCGTTGATGTTCACCCAGTTGTTGGAGGCGGCGGTTTTGCGCCAGAGTTGCACGCCTGGCACGTACACCTCGTTGTCGTTGTCGGGGTGTACGATAATTTTTCCGAAATACCAGCCGAAATTGGAATAGGCGCTCTGTAATCCGCTGATACTGAAGGTCGTCCAGTTGGTTCCGCCGTTGACGGTCTGGTAAATGGCGCCCACGCGTGCCAGGGTGTCGGTGTATAAAACGTACAGTTTCTGCGGGTTCTGGCGCGACATGGCCAGTGCGGTCCGGCCCATTTTCCCGGTCGGCAAACCGCCGCCAAGCAGGGTCCATGTAGCGCCGCCATCGGTGGTTTTGTATACGCGGGCGTTGGTGCCATACAGTACCGATTCCGAGTTGTTGCGAATGCGATCCCAAAAGGAGGCGTACAACACCTGCGGGTTCGTCGGGTCGATTACCAGATCGCCGGCGCCGGCCTGATTGCTCACGAACAACACCTGCTGCCAGGTAGTGCCGCCGTCGGTGGTTTTGTACACACCGCGGTCGGCATTGCGTACATACGGGTTGCCCATGGCGGCCACGTACAGCACCTGCGGCTGCGCGGGATGTACCACGATTTTGGAAACGATACCCACCTGCTCCAGCCCGATGGGCTGCCAGGTTTCGCCGGCGTCGCTGCTTTTGAATACACCTTCGCCGTTGAACACGTAGGAAGGAATATTGGAGTCGCCGGTGCCCGCGTACACCACATTCGGGTTGGAAGGATCGAAAGCGAGGTGGCCGATGGAGATTTCGGGAAATTCGTCGAACACGGGATGCCAGTTGGTGCCGCCGTCGGTGGTTTTGAAAATGCCGCCTGCCGAAAAACCGGCCAGCATGGTGAGCGGATTATCGGGTTTTATAACGAGGCTGTTGACGCGCCCGGCGATGTTGGCCGGTCCTTGCAGCGTCCAGTCGGCTGCCGTGCCGGAGCAGTTGTTGTCGCGCTGCTGCAACGCACGGTCCTGTCGCGCCCGGCGCATGGCTTTTTGCCAGCCCCGCCAGTCGAAATCGCGGTCGGGGTAACAGCGCTGCAGGGCGAACATCTCGTGCGGCTCGGTCTTTTCGGCGATTTCTTCGAGGGATTCGCTGAATTTTCGGTGGCAGGCGGAGTGGAGGACAACGCTGGCAGCCAGCAGGAGGAATGCAAGATGTTTCATGATAACCGGTGGGATGAACTTATATTTATCTGCCAAAATCAGACCAAAGAAATCACAACTATCTTTATTGCTCCACTGTTTCACCCGCAACTTTTCTAAAACGACTTTCACGGATGCAATCTTCCTCCCCACAGCAGCAGCAGGACGAATTCCTGTTTCACCCCAAAAACGTGCAGTTGTTTATCCTGCTGGCCGGGCTGAGTTTTTTGTTTCTGGCGCTTACGGTGTCGTATATATACATCCGGGTGACAAATAATGTTGCTCCCGTGCGCCTTCCGGGGCTTTTCCTGCTGAATACCGTCATTCTGCTGGGCAGCAGTTTTACCCTCATCCGTGCGAAACGGGCGTATCTGAACGACGACACACTTGGGTATCAGCAACTTTTGAAATGGACCATTTGGCTGTCTATTCTGTTCATGGCCATGCAGGCTGTGGCGTGGACCTGGCTTTTTACCCACGATATTCACCTGTATTCTTCTACTACAACGGGGTTTTTATACGTCATTTCCATCGTGCATTTTGCACACGTGGTGGGCGGGCTGCCTTTCCTTTATCTTTTTTACCGCACTGCGAAAAAGCGGATGGTCGATCCCGTCACCGTACTCGTGTATTTCTCCGATCCGGAAAAACGGCTGCGCCTGCGGCTGCTCACCATTTACTGGCATTTTCTGGATATCCTGTGGATATATCTGGTGGTGTTTTTTGGAATCAACCAACTCTTATAGAGAGTGAGAGGAGTGAGAGGGTGAGAGATGTGAGAGAGTGAGAGATGTGAGAGCCGACTTCGATTCCACCCCTTCGCTCCACATGTACAGATTATTGAGCGAAGGGGTGGAATCGAAGTCGGCTCTCACTCTCTCACATCTCTCACTCTCTCACATCTCTCACTTCTCTCACTTCTCACTCTCTCACCCTCTTCTAGTGTTGAACCACCACTTTTCTGCTCAAAACTCCTTTTTGCGTTTGCGCCGTTATCGAATAAACGCCATTTGGTAAATGGCTGACATCCAGCGAAATACGATCATTTGAAATGCCTTCATCGTACTGCACGATCCGGCCGCTCATATCGGTCAGCGTGACGGATTGCAGAAGATCGCCACTGCGCAGGGCTACCTGAATGGATTGGCTGGCGGGAGAAGGCCAGGCGAGCAGGTCCGCTTCCGGAGCTGCCGTTTCTTCGCTGCGGGGCCGGCTGAGTCCGCCTGCCAGCGCAAATTTCATGTCGTAATTGGACCCGTTGGTCAGCACCCCGTCGCCCCATTGTACCGAGGAGTTGGACATTGTGAGGGAGTAAAACGAAAAGTCGTCGGGGCGGCCCACGTCGATGATGTCGATGATGATAAAACTGAATTTGCCGATCACGCCGTAGCCGCTCACGGGCTGGCCGTTGGTGCGGGTAAATGCGGTTTCCAGTCGTCCGCGCTTCGGCGATACGCCCAGCGATAGGAAGGTGGAGTTCCGGTTGATCCAGGAGTTGTCGTAGTATTCCATCTGGAACGCCGAATCGACGATATTGGAACTGAGCAGCGCCTCGAAGGTCATGCCGTACAGGTTCAGGACGGGCTCCGAAGCGTTTCCGAGTAAAACCTCCACCTCTACACGGTCGCCGATGGTAGCATTGGGCGTCAGCAGGTTAAAAAACAGCGGCAATCCTTTTTTTGTCAGCGGCGAGCCGGGCACGATATTGTCGGTGCGCCCGTAATGTTGTACGATGGCATCCGCATCGGCCTGGTCGATGTGGCCGTTTCCGTCAGAGTCGGCGAATTTAAGATCTGCCGGAAGCGGTACGAAAGGGTTGGCCCAGTTGCTGGCTTTCTGGCCGAACCAGCCGGCAGTGCCTTGTGCCCGCGGGGCGCCTTCCTGCCCCATACAAAAGCCGAGCGTAAGCAGATCTTTGTTGTTGACGATGCCGTCGACATTGGCATCGCCCGGCCACACACAACCCTGACTACACGGCGCGCCGCCGGCGGGATTGTTGGCTACTTCCATGTTCACTACCGTACCGGCGCACATGCCGTTGGCCGCGAGGCAATAGTTTACGGCAAATACGTCGTTGCCCGTGTAGTATGGAGTGGGTTTGTAAATCAGGAGATTAAACCCTTCAATATGTTGACCGTTAATGGTTTGTGAGGTAAATCCGGGATAAAACTGGCAGGTGCCGTGCGCCGGCGCCTGGGTGATCTGGAAATTAAAAACGTCGTAAGGAATTGGATAATCCACCACAAAAGCCGTGGACGTGCGGGCTTTCAGCCGGAACGTATCCATAGCGGGTTCCATATTGCTCACGACCACCGTAACCGTACCAGTTTCCAGGTCTTCGGCGATGCCATTGCCGATGGTGTAGGGAAAAACAACCGAACCGGAAAACCCGGGCTCGGGTGTAAAAGTGGCGAACCCGTGCGCATTCGTACTGCTGAGCATTCCACCTGTACCGGGACTGCCCCATTGCGTGACGGGGAGATTGCCCAGGTCGTTGTGCCGGACGTTAAATGTTACCGGTACGCCGACGGGTGTAAAAACATAGTCGTTCACGGCCATGCTATTGCGATGCGGCGCGGGCAACACCTTCATATCGACCGTTACGGTGGAAATACTGCCGTTCACATTACGGCGCAGCACGAACGGGTCGGCGCCTGTATAATCAGTTGTGGGCGTGTACTGGAACGCGCGGTTGCTGATGATTTGAACCGTCCCGTGTGCCGGAGCCTGCCACAAGGAATACCCGCCGTATTGTAACGAGGTCTGCGTAGCCGTATTCACCGCAGTGGCGATCTGGAGCGTGCTGCTGGCCGGCTGACCGACCGGCCGCACACCGATGTTAACTTGTCCGGTCTTGCAATTGCCCATTTGATCGCAAACGGTGTAACTTACGAGTGCCACGCCGTTGAAACCCGGTTTCGGTGTAAAAACGACCTGGTTCTGGGAATTGATCGACGCGGTTCCGTGGTTGGTGACGGCTACTTCCGTCAGCATCAGCGGACCCGCGCTGCCATTGTCATTGCCCAGTACGTTTACAACAACAGGCACTCCCGTGTAGGTAGTCGTATATTCATCTTTTACAGTCAGCAGCGAAGGATACACGGAAATCCGGTAAGCGAGGTAATGCAGGTAAGGATACGTAAGAAACTGGTTCAGTTCGAGCGTAAACGTATCGACGCCCTCGAAGGTGCTGTGCGGCGTATAACGCACTTCGAAACGATTGGGTGCACCCGGCCCGCCGGCAGATATCAGATGAATGTAAACATCTCCGTGATGTGCGGCCGGTGATATGGTAATGGCCTGTAAATCAATACCTTTTATGGTATCATTCACCGCAATTCCACTGGCCGTACCGAGTTCCTTGTAAGCGCCGGTTGGGCCCTGTGCAGACAGGGATACGGGAATTCCACAACAAACAGCCAGCAAAAAAACGAGGTTTATGTAATGAGATTTATTTACATTCATGATTCGATTATTAAAAAACAGATCAAAAATAGCGTTTTTTTACATATTAGTAACGGCTGCCGCATAAAAGATCGGCGCGTGCATATATTTGTGATTATGGCAGCAACAAAGAAACTACGCGCGGCAGAACAGCACCGGAATAAAATCTACCAGGTACTGGAATGTCTGGATGAAATGGAACACAAGCGGCTTTCCAGGTTTCTTCATTCACCGTATTTTATTAAAACCAAAACGCTGGTAAGCCTGTATGATGCATTGTTGGCGCACGTACAAAACGGAGACACGGGGTTCGACCGGCAAACTGTGTGGAGAGAGGTACAGCCGGAATCGCCTTTCGACCCGATTGTGTTCCGCAAATATTGTTCCGATCTTTTAAAATGGACGGAAGTTTTTATGGCCCAGGAATCCCAGTTGCAAAATGACAACCGTACGACCGCAGGGTTGCTTGATTTTCTGGTGCAGCGTAAGGTGAAACCCTTGTACGACCGGAGCATCCGGGAGGCAAGAAAAAAGATTGCCGAAAAACCGTTTAAGGCACTCGATGATTTTTATACGGCTTATGTAGTCGAACGCCATTATTACGCCATGATGGACTTCGACATGTCGGTAAATAAGCGCGCCAATCTGGAAGAAATATCCCGATACCTGGATGTGTTTTACTGGATCGAAAAATTGCGCCTCTTCAGCGCCCAACTGAGCCAGCAACGCACCAGCCTTCAGCAGTACGAACTGAAAGGATTACCCGAAATGCTGGCCGTATTGGCTGCATATCCGCTGGAAGACACGCCGGAACTGGCCATTTACTATTACTCTTTCCTGACGCTGTACGAAGAGGAAGATGTGCAGCATTATTACCGGTTGCGCCAGATACTCGACCTGCATATCGCCAAAATGCCGCAGCAGGAAGCCATGGAAATTGTCGACTCGGCCCTGCATTACTGCACGGGTAAAATCAACAGAGGCAAAAGCGAGTTTTTCCAGCAATACTTCGATTTGTTCAATTTCGCCCTTGAAAACGGGATTTTTTCCAATACAAGTGAATTCGCTCCCTGGCGCTATAACAATATTGTGGCCGCCGCCCTGCGCCTCGACAAACTGGACTGGGCCGAAACATTCGTGGAAAATTTCAAACACCTGCTGCCACCCGACACCCGCGAAAATACCTACACGTTCAACCTGGCCAGGGTGTATCGGTTTCAAAAACAATATCCCAAGGTAATCGACCTGCTGAAAAACGTCGACTACGAAGACATCGGTTACAGCCTCATCAGCAAAATGATGCTGTTGATCACCTATTACGAACTCGACGAATTCGATGCGCTGAACGCATTCATCGATTCCTTCCGCATTTACCTCAAACGGAACGAAAAGAAAATCCCGGCGCCCCGGCGCATCTCCTACCTCAACCTGCTCAAATACATGCGGTTGCTGCTGCGGCTGATTCCCGGAGATAAAGCCGCCCTTCGCAAACTGCAACTGGCTATTGAAAAGGATAAATCACTGATTGTCAATCATGAATGGCTGCTGGAAAAACTCGAGCAAATGGCGTGATTACACGTTGCAATTTTCGGACGTGAATGACGTTCTTTCAACGCTGCATCCTCAACCGTTCCACTGCTCAATGTTTTTGCTATTATGTCATTTAAAAACGCCGGCCTGATTCTCCTTTGCATCGTCATTTTTTCCCTCCAGGCCCGCGCACAAACCGGCCCTAAACCGGCCGGTAAACTTTCTCAGGAAGGCCGGGAAATGATCCGGCTCGGGGAAGATACGCTGGCAGTACTGGCCTATGCAGTAGTGAACGATTCCGTGGAACAGGAGCGTTTTGCTGCCTGCCGGGCACTGATCACCAGTCTGGTGCGCACGCTCAAGGTGGAAAATTCTTTCAAATACCAGTTTGAACGGCTTCGCAGCATTTCCATCCTGGCGCCGCCCGACAGCAGTTTCCGCATCTTTACCTGGCAGTTGTTCGTCAACGATTCCACGTACCGCTATTTCGGCGCTATTCAATTGAATAACAAAGAATTAAAACTGTTTCCCCTCATCGACAGAAGCGATGAAATGGAAACTTTCCCTGCCCGTGAACAACTCACGCCCGAACGCTGGTACGGCGTTATTTACTACAACCTGCGGCAATTCGATACGAAACAAGGACGGAAATACCTCCTGCTCGGCTACGATGCGTTCGATTTTTATACTCGCCGCAAAGTGGTGGAAGTGCTGGGGTTCGATGCCTCCGGAAAACCTTCTTTCGGCGCACCCGTATTCGACCGGGAGGGGCAGGTGGGGCCACCTCCTCAACGCATCTTCACCGAATATGCCGCCGAAGCCTCTTTCCGTATGAACTGGGACGAGCAATACCAGATGATCCTGATCGATCATGCCGTGCCGATGCCAAGCCCCTATGGCTCCGGTGTGGTACAGGTGCCCGATGGCAGTTACGATGCCCTGAAACTGGAAAAAGGCCGCTGGAAATACGTCAGCAAGGTGTTTAATGACGTGATGACCGAAACGCCCCGCCCCGAACCGGTGCTGGATGACAGAAAGAGTAAGGATATTATGGGGAAGGAAAAGGTGAAGAAGGTGAAAAATTGAATAAAGGTTCTTAGTTATTGGTTATTGGTTATTAGTGGTGGTAACGCCTGGCTTTTGAGATAAAGCCAGGCGTTACCACCACTAATAACCAATAACCAATAACCAATAACCAATAACCAATAACCAATAACCAATAACCAATAACTAAGAACCAAGTTCCGTCGCCCGCTTCAACGCAGCATTCGCGCCCGCTACAATATCCTCATGCAGGGCCGTTTCGCGGAAAACCCGCAGTGCCGCTTCCGTAGTGCCGCCTTTCGAGGCCACTTTCCCGATCCAGTTTTCGCAACTGAGTCCGGCCTGATTGTAGAGATCCAGCGCGCCGGTGAACGTCTGGCTAACCAGTAATTCTGCTTCCGATTCGGAGAAACCCATTTGCTGGGCGGCCTCCATCATGGCATTCATAAAAAAGTATACATACGCGGGTCCCGAGCCGGAAATGGCCGTGGATGCGTCGATCATTTGTTCCCGCTCCACATACAGGGTTTTGCCGGTCGTATTCAGCAGGTTTTGAACCATCACCAGTTCGATACGCGTCACCTGATCCGTAGAGGTAAATGCCGTCACGCCGGCGCCAATCTGGGCGGGCAGGTTGGGCATGGCACGGATGACCTTGTCTACCTTCAGCGCTTTTGAAATCGTCTCCATACGAACACCCGCCATAATGCTGATAAATACCTGTCCGGGCTGCACGAAATCGCGAATTTGTTCGAATAACCTGCCCGAATCCTGCGGTTTTACAGACAAAATCAACAGGTCCGCCTGCGGGACGCAATGCTGCGGGTCGCTGAAAAACCGGCCCTCGTGCGTTTGGCTCAGGAGGTTGGCTTTTTCGTAGGTGCGGCAAAGCACCGACAGGTTTGCGGGTGGAACTATGCGGCTGCGCAAAAAACTCTGCGCATAAGTGAGGCCCATATTGCCACCGCCGAGAATGAGTATATTCATGAATTTGGGTATTTTTCGCAAAATTTTACTTTTTCCTGTTCAATTGATAATGATGAAAGAAATAAACTTTTTCCTTGCCGCATTGCTGTGTGCAGTTTTTGGCTTCACCGCTTGCCAGCAAACACCACAACACGCTGATAATAAACCGGATATGCAACAACGTCCAGCTTATGCCATCGCCATTCACGGCGGCGCGGGTACCCTCAGCCGCGCCATTATGACACCCGAAAAAGAGGCTGCTTACCGCACAGCGCTCGATTCCGCGCTGTTGATCGGCGAAACCGTTTTGAAAAATGGCGGCACGTCCCTCGACGCCGTCGAAAAAACGATCGTCTTCCTGGAAGACTGCCCGCTGTTCAATGCCGGCCGCGGCGCCGTATTCACCCATGAAGGCAAAAACGAACTCGACGCCAGCATCATGGACGGCTCCAACCAGAAGGCCGGGGCTGTTGGCGGCGTCAGTATTATAAAAAATCCGATCCGGCTGGCTCGTGCCGTCATGGACAAGTCGCCGCACGTCATGCTGGTAGGGCGCGGCGCGGAACAGTTTGCCCTTGAAAATCAGATAGATACCATCGATCCCAAATGGTTTTTTACCGAAGAACGCTGGCAAACGCTCCAGGAAATGCTGGCAGAAGAGAAAAAGAACGGCAAAACCGGCAGCCTCGACCCTGCCTTGCGGGATTACAAATTCGGCACCGTGGGTTGTGTCGCACTCGACAACCAGGGCCACCTGGCTGCGGGCACCAGTACCGGCGGCATGACCAACAAACGATGGAACCGATTGGGCGATTCACCGGTTATCGGAGCAGGCACCTACGCTTCCGACGACGCCTGCGCTGTGTCGTGTACCGGCCACGGAGAGTTTTTTATCCGGTATGCCGTGGCACATGATGTTTGGGCCCTGATGTCGTACAAAGGGCTGTCGCTGGCCGAAGCCGCCGAATTTGTCGTCAATAAAAAACTCGTGGAAAAAGGCGCCGAAGGCGGCCTTATCGCCGTCGACAAAGCCGGAAACATCTCCCTGCCTTTCAACTCGGAAGGTATGTACCGGGGTTATGCGAAGCCGGGAGAACGGAAGGTGCTGATTTATAAGGAATGATAGTTATTAGTTATCGGTTATTGGTTATTAGGGGTGTTTCAGGCTGGAATTCGAAGTGGATGGGGGTGTTTTCCCTCACTATTTACTTCGAATTCCAGCCTGAAACACCCCTAATAACCAATAACCAATAACTAATAACCAATAACCAATAACGAACAATGCAACAACCCGCTCCCCAAATCCCTGTCAACCAATCAATCATACTCGCCCCTTTCCAGCCGGAAGACAAGGCAGCCCTGATTCGTTATCTGAACGATCCGGTGCTGTATGCCAATACCCTGAAAGTACCCAGCCCGTACACCGCGATCGATGCCGACGAATGGCTGGTGCGGGTGGAAGCGGAAAAAGATGCGCCCGGCGGTATCGCCAACTGGAGCATCCGCCACCATGAACACGGATTGATCGGCGGTATCGGGTGTTTTTTGAAAACGGGGCTGGAAGGCCACCTCGACGAAATCGGTTACTGGCTCGCGGAACCGTTTCGTGGAAAAGGAATTATGACGGAAGTGGTACAGCGCTACACACAATGGCTGTTCGAGCACAGGCCTCACCTGGTGCGCATCGAGGCGGGTGTTTTTGCGCACAATCCTGCCTCGGAGCGCGTACTGGAAAAAGCGGGATTCCAGCGCGAAGGCTATCTGCGTAAGATACACCTTAAGAACGGCGTGTATCTGGATGGGGTTATGATGGCCTGTATTCGTTGTTAGTTATAGGTTATTAGTTATTAGGGGTGTTTCAGGCTGGAATTCGAAGTAGATAGCGAGGGAAAACACCCCCATCCACTTCGAATTCCAGCCTGAAACACCCCTAATAACTAATAACCTATAACTAATAACCTCACTGAACTACAACTCTCCGCTGCACAGCCCCTTTTTCCGTAGCCAGATCCAGCCAGTAAATACCTTTCGGGTACTGGGCCAGGTCCGTCTGGAAGGTAGCGGCGCCGGCCGGGAGTTCGAGGCGGCGGGTTTGCAGGGTGCTACCCTGGGCGTTTTTCACCGTTACGGTCATTTTACCGCCCGAATAACCGTCCATTTCGGTTGTAATATTACCGGAAGTCGGGTTCGGATATATGCGCAGGTCGCTGGCCCAAACGGGAGCAGGTGCGCTTACGATGGTAGAATCCACGAATGCCGTCACCGGAATACGTTCGCTGGTGCACTCGTAACCGTTAAAGTCAATTTCCCAGTTAAAGAAATAGTAGTAGCGCTCGAGGCCGAAACTGGAGTTTTTAATGCTGACAACTTCGTCGATCACGTACGGGAAAGTAATCCCCTGGTTGCTACGGTACAGTTGCGGGCCGGAGGTGCCGAGGAACGTCTGATTGACGGTCGGATCGGTTGTCAGGATGTAGTCTGTACCGACGGAAATATCGAAATCGAGGTCGATCACCGAAGTGCCCACCGGAATGTCGACGAGCGTAGACTGCAAAATCTGGCCTGCGCTGTTCTGCAGATCCACTTTTCTGGTGCCGGCTTTGGTCGTGTATACTTTTACCTTGCTCAGTTTGAACGGTGCAAAGCAGTCGAAAATAAGCGTGCCGTTATAACTATTGTCGCTTGAGGTCGCACCCTGGTGATCTACCATGCCGACAAATTCATTCGGTGTGTCGAACGTCGTTGTGCTGGAAACCCAGTACACCGTGGTAGCGCCGAGCCCGGGAGTTTCGAAAACATCGCCCGAGAAGACCGGCGTTACATCCGTCTGGTTTTCATACCACTGTAGGTTGGTGCCGCTGGCGCTCAGCGTAGCACTGCTGTCGATTGCGATGGTATCGCCGGTCACGACAGGTATTTCAGAATTGAGCACATTCACCGATACCGAGGTGGAGGAGAAAGTGTTGCACAGGCCCTGGGTGGTTACGAAGTACGTACCCGGTTCCGATACTGAAATGCTTTGTGTTGTAGCGCCATTGCTCCAGGTGTAGCCGCTGGCAGTGGAAGACGACAGTTGTACCGCGCCGCCTGCACAGAAAACAGTGTCGCCCTGAACGGTCAGGGTGGGTGTTTCCACCGGATCAACGGTTATACGGATCACATTGGATACAGTGGAACAACCTTCGGCATTCGTGGCCGTTACCTTGTAATTTCCTTCGGCAGTCACAGTGATGGATTGCGTCGTTTCGCCGGAACTCCATTCATAGGTGTATTCTGCCGGCGCATCGAGTTGTACGCTTTGGCCGGTACAGAAAGTGGTACTTCCTGCCGCAGTGATTTCAATGGGCGGCGCCTGGCAGCCACCTTCGTACAACGTAATGTATTCATTTACAGCAGGTAATGGCAGTACGTCGTGTGTGCCGGAAGGCCAGTATACCACAACCGAGTCGATCTGCGTTTCCTGGCCCATACCGAAATGTACCTGCATGGAGTTCATGATGCCGTAGCTCTGGCCAGAATGCACCTCCCGCACCTGAATGCCCAGTGCGCTGTACAGGTAAATTTTAGAACCGATACCATTGCGATTGGCTTGTACGCCGCGCAGGTTGAGGCCGAAATAGTTGTTGCTGTTGCGGTTGTTGAGCCACAGCGCATCCGGAATATTGCTCGGCGTCGTGTAGATCTGTCCGTATCCTGCATAGATATCCTGGAAACCGTCGTTGTTCAGGTCGCCGATAGCGAACGACTCCATGTCGTTGTTATCGAACAGGTTGGCCGTTACCGTAAAGGTTTTGTTCCCGTTGTTTTTGATCAGGTAGTGGCTCGAACCGGATACCAGGATGTCGACATAACCATCGTTGTCGAAATCGCGGAACACGCCTTGCATGTGTGTGCCGGGAATCGCGTTTAATATGCCGGCAGCAGCGGAAATGTCGGTAAAATGGCCGGCGCCGTCATTCTCCAGCAACTGGCTCGACACGTCGTGGTTGGTAATAAAGCAGTCGAAGTCGCCGTCGTTGTCGATATCGCCGAAATCGGCTGTCCAGCTTTGTGCGCCGATGCGCAGCCCGGAAGCATTGGTAATATCCTGAGAGTAAGTGCCGTCACCATTGTTGAGGAACAACTGATTGATGCGGCGCGGATCGGTCGGGCTATTCACACCCTGTCGGCATTTGGCGATGTAAAGGTCCTGGAGGCCGTCGTTGTTCACGTCCGACCAGATAGAACCGTAGTTGCCCGAGTTGTCGGAAGCGGGTACGGTAGTCAGATCGATCCAGTTTTGCTGGTAGGTAAAAGTACCGTCGCCGTTATTGCCGAAAATACGCGCCACACCGTCGTCGTGGCATACGAAAGCGTCGAGCCAGCCGTCATTGTTCACGTCGGCAAAATTTACGTTTTGCACGAATGTTTGCGGCGCGGTCATGTTCACCATGTTGTACACCGAACCGTCTTCATTGGCTGTAATGAATTTGATGCCGTCATAACTGCCACCCGACATAAAATCGGTGTATCCGTTGTTGTCCACGTCGGCGGCGCACATGCCCCACTGGCTTTCATTGGAAACGGATTCCAGTTCCTGTAATGTAAAAGGCTGGTTTGGAGCAGTTTGATAGGACACCGACAGTTCTTTGCCCTGGTTCAGGCGAATAATGTCGTCCAGTCCGTCGCCATTGACGTCCGTTACGCCGATGGCGATACCACTGTAATGGTTCGCGGGGGTAAGCAAATCTGTGCGTTTGGTAAAACCGATCTGGGCAACCAGACTTCCGCTGAGCAGCGAGGCCAGCGTCACAAGCAGGGATGGTAGAAATTTCATTACGGGTCGTTAGATTGATGCTGAAAAAGTCCGGAAAGGTAACCAGATTCAGTTGAAGTCGCGAGCCAATCATTCGAAGGAGGGGAGGTCAGTTGCTTTTTGCTAATAGATGACAGAAATAAAAAAGCCGTACCATCCATTGCAGATGATACGGCCCTGAAAATTTTATTTCAAATCCTATCGGATAATAGTCACGTCGCCACGGTACAGCAGCACGCGGTCGTCGAGGAATTCTACTTCAATGGTGTATACATAAACACCCGGGTTCACAAAATCGCCCTTGTAACGGCCGTCCCAGCCTTCTGCCAGGTTGTCGTTGTCGGGGTAGAAACTCTCGCGTTCGTACATCAGTTCACCCCAGCGGTTGAATACCCGCATGAAATTTACCTGTTTCACGCCCGCTCCGGCATACACGTTGAAATAGTCGTTGTTGCCGCTCGGGTTGCCCGGAATGAAGATGTTGGGAATAAACACGTTGCGGTTCGGATCGATGTTGATCAGGATGGAGCCTGTGCCTGCACAACCGTTTTCATCCTGTACGACCAGGGTGTAGGTCTGCGATTCGAAGGTGTATGCCGTCGGATTCAGTACAAACGGATTGGTCAGCAATTCAGCAGGCGTCCAGATAAACGTATCCACTACCGCTCCGGTGATTACCGGCTGGAGTACGATCGAGTCGCCGAGTTCGATCTCGATTTCAGCGGGGTTGAACGTAACCACAATCGGTTCCGGTTCGTCGATGGTGATTGTTTCTGTAAACTCGCAGTTGCGTACGTCGAAGTAGGTGATGCTGTGTTCGCCGCCGCCGACTGTGATCGGGAAGTCCTGCGAAAGTTGCACCCCGAAGTCGAGGCTGAACTGGAACGGTCCGCCCGCGCCGCCGAAAATCGTATCGATCACCAGGGTCGTTTCGTCACCGTTGCACAACAGCGGGTCGTAAGGCAGGTAAGAACCCTGTACGGGAGGAGGATCCGCCAGTACGAGGTTAGCCAGCGCGCCGGTACAGCCCGCCGCATCGGTTGCAGTCACGGCATAGGTACCCGCAGGAAGATTGGTGGCATTGGCTGTGGTGCTGACCACATTGGTGCCGTCCGACCAACTATAGGTGAACGTACCGGTGTTACCTCCCGTGATCACTACGCTCAGCACACCCGTGCTGTCGCCGAAACACTGGATGTCGGTTCCCGCACCTTCCGACAATACGATCGGATCAGGCTCGGTTACTTCCGTACTGTAAACGCCCGTGCAGCCGTCTTTATCCGTAATGGTGACGGAGTAAACGCCCGCAGCCAGATTGGTTACGCAGGATGTGGCATCGCTGGTGCTCCACAGGTAAGTGAACGGTCCGCCGTTGCCGCCGCTGCCGGTGACACAAACGCCGCCGTCGGCAGATGCGTTACAGGAGGTTGCAGTGCTGTCGAGGGTAGTATAGGAAACGGCCGTTGGACCATCGATGAATACCTGATCCACCAGGAAGCAGTTGCCGCCGTCCGTAATGGTCACCACATTGATACCGGCACACAGGTCGGTACGCAGCGAATCGGTGCTGCCGTTGTCCCATACGAAACTGAAATTACCGGAAGTGGCCGGCGTAGTAGCATACTGCACGATCGGAGAAGCGACACCGTCGCAAACACCAAAGCACGAAACGCCCTGAATAGGGGAGCCCAGGAATGTATTGACAATTGCCGGTGGCTCGTCGAGTACAAAATCACCGGTCAACGTACAACCCTGTGCATCGGTTACCACCACCGTATAGGGTCCGGCAGCCACGTCGATGAGCGTTGCAGTGCCCTGACCGGAAGGGGTCCACTGGAAAGAATAATTCGGATTTCCACCAGTCACACCGACACTAATCCGGCCGTCGTCGTAGCCGAAGCAGGAAGGCAGCAGGTAGGTGGTATCGGAAAAAGCAAGGAGTTCTACGGTTCCCAGCGACAAAGTATCCTGTGTCGCACAGCCTTGCGCATCCCGGATCGTAACGATGTAGACGCCGCCATTCAGGCCGCAGGCTTCATTGGTAATACTTGGAAGGAAGTTGCCGGAAGTGTCCTGCCATACAAAATCAACACCCGTACTGGTTAAAACCGTCAGACAGCCGTCGTTTCCGCAACGCACCGACACTGAATCCACACCATCGATGGTTGGAGGCGCAGGCAGGGCCAGGTCGAAGGAAAGGGAGTCTTTACAACCGTTTGCGTCTGTTACACTAATCGTATAGGTGCCGGGCGTCAGGCCATTGATGGAGGAAGTCATGGCGTTGTTGGCATTCGGACTCCACTGGAAAGTGTAGTTCGGTCCGCCCGTACCGCCTGTGGTGAAGGTGCTGATCGCACCGTCATTCTGGAACGTACAAGTCGGTTGCTGCAGGTTAATCGTATCGATAACGAGCTCCGATGGCGAGGTGATAACTACCGTCAGCGTATCCGCACAACCCACAGCATCGGTAGCCAGTACATTGTAGGAGCCTGCTGCCAGACCGTCGTAGCAGGATGTTGTAGCCGTCGGATTGGTTTGGGTAAAACCTACCGGCGCCCAGAAGAACTGGTACGTGCCGCCGGAAGCGGGGGCTTCCTGTACTTCCACGCAGGCAGAACCGTCGTCTACTTTCGCACAGGAAGTGTTTGTCTGGGTGGTAAGCACCAGGTCTACCACGCGCAGGTCGGTCACCTCGACTTCATCTGTTGAGGTGCAACCGTTGGCATCCGTGATCGTCACGAAGTACGAACCGGCGCACAAATCGGCAATCACGAAAGGATTTCCGTTGCCCGTACCGTTCGCCAGCGGTGCTGGTGGCGTGGCTACGTCGGGGGTGTATTCCCAAACGAAATCATAGGTATTGGAACCGGTATTCGTATAAGGCGTGCCGCCCGTTGCCGTATAGGAAATGGAGCCGTTGCAAACGCCCGTGCAAGATGCCGCGTTGACACTAATGTTCTGGTTGTTGATGATCGCAGGTTGTCCAAGCGCGCCGGAAGCGGCTGCCGTACAACCCGTAGCCGTAGAAGTGACGGTTACGGAGTAGTTGCCTGCCGTAACACCCGCTTGTACCGCACCGGTCGGATTCGGAACGGTTCCAGGCGACCAGGCGAACGTGAACTGCGGCGGAGCCGGGTTGGTCACGGGGGTCGAGCCCAGCAAAACGCTGGCGGTTACCGTGCCGTCGGAACTGCCGTTGCAGGTAGGCAACTGGCTGGTTACGTCGAGCGCTACGCCGAGCGTCGGTACGTCGATGGTGAGGGTATCTTCTACGGAATTACCGAAGCCGTTGTTATCTGTCACGCGGATGATGTAATCGCCGCTGGTAAGACCGGTGTATACGACCGTTCCACCCGCTGTCGCGATGTTCATCAGGCTGACGGGGCCGTTCGGGATTCTTTGGCGGATAACCTCATAAGGCCCTTGTCCGCCGGTGGCCGAAACCTGAATGCTGGCAGTGCCGTTACAAGTCGGGTTGATCACCGTAGCCGAAAATGACAGGGGAACAAAATCCACGCACACCTGTCCGTCGATAGCCGTCAGGGCCACCGCGGCGCCAAACTCGTTTTCCATATTAATGGCGGAAGGCGCGTTGGTGATGGTAAGCGGCGTACAATCGCCCAATTGCCCCACAACAGTAAAACAGACCTCAAAAAGTGTGGCGCTGTCCGGTATACTGATCACGTTACCGAGGTTCACCTGGTCGTAAATGATTGCGCCCAGTTGGCCGATATTCGTTCCCTGTGTGTTCAGGTTGCTCGCGTTGAATGTACCGATCGCCGGGTTGGGGTTCTGTACGTCGATGTATTGCAGAATGGTGGGGTCCCAGTTCAATGAAAAAGAAGAACCTACGAGATCGAAGTTTTCCACACGGATTGGTACACAGATGGTAGAGCCGGGAGGCGACACCGTGTCAGGCATCGCAAAAACGATGTTGTCGGTTGCATCGCAGGACGCCATGTTGATCTGGAACGTGTGGCCGCAGCTCTTGCCGTCTTCCACAACTACGTCGTAGAGGCCGGATTGTGGTACGGAAAATATAACATCCGCGCCATGAAACAGCTGTGTGGCAGCAGTTTGAATGACGGCGTGAATATTAGGGTCGGCAGCATTCGTGATAGTAATGGTGTATACCGCCTGGTTGTTCCACTGCGGGTAACCACCTTCAATACGGAATTTGCCGAGGCAGTCATTTCCGAAATTGGCGGAAACGCCGCTTTCGGTGATGGCATTAAGGTACACGACTTTAAATTCTACACTGGTGTTCACATTCACGCAGGTGCCCGGAGGTGTACCTTCGAAACCCTGTGTGGCAAATGCGTCGAGCGTGATCGGTGCGAAGTGTACCAGGATGGGCTGGCCGCCGTTAAATGCCGTTTGCAGACCGCCGTTGTTGTTGAAAAGAATATCGCCATTCGCCTGGTCGGTCGCCACCCATATGCCGTTGGTGGCGCCGGGCAGAATACACGGGTCGGTCAGAATGGTGGGCAGATTGTCGCCCATGATCGTCGGAGCGCAGGTGTAAAACGCCCAGCCGATACCGGGAGCGGTGGCGGGCTGCGGGTCGCCGGAAAGGTCGAAGTCGCCGTTGTGGTCGATTTGAATCTGGTCGTTCCGGCAAAGGAAAATGGTATCCTGCGGACCCGCCAGATTGGTATCGTTGCTTTGCCCGTTGAAAGCGCCGAGGGTGAATGTGCCGGCATTGTTGCACATCATTTCGGGGCTGTCACCGGAAGGTTGATAAGCAGGCGTTACGCGGGTCGGAACTGAGATGTTCTTAGGAACCTGGGCATGAAGGATCGTTGTCGCGCCGAACAGGCAGACGAACAACGGGATTAGCAATTTGTACATGCGTGATGTGTAAGAATTTGACAAAGAATTGGTGGATGTGTTAACAAAAGCGGGGAATTGCGCTATTCAGATACTGTGCGTGGATAAAACGTTGTTCGTAACGGACAACTTTAACGTATCGGCGGGACACATGACTTTACAATAAAGGTGCCATGCGCGCGCAGAATGGCCGCAAAAGTAGACATTTGACCGCTATCTAACATATCAAAGTCAGAACAAATATTTAATTAATATGTGTACAGCCTGTTTCGAACGACGCGAGAGAACGCGGTCTTAACTTTATTTATTGCTGTCCGAAGCGCTCCAAACCTGCCCGTTCAGAACAATTGTTTCCACCAGGTCGGTTCCGAAGGCATAAGGCAGGTAAGCCAGCGAGGGCATAGGCTGTGTAATGAAAAAACTGGCGGCTTTTCCCGGTGCTATGCTGCCGTGCGTATCCTCCATTTCCATGGCCCGCGCGCCGTTCAGGGTAGCCGCCTGGATGGCTTCTTCGGGCAGCATTTTCATTTTTATACATGCCAGGGCTACTACGAGCGACATGCGCCCGGAAGGGGAGGAGCCCGGGTTGAAGTCGGTAGCCAGTACTACAGGCAATCCCGCATCGATCATGCGGCGGGCCGGCGCGTACGGAATGCCGAGGAAAAATGCGCAGGAA
>Ga0209717_1001308_pt1 | contig 27296 bp, 26 predicted proteins | sample AD_UKC048_MetaG_FD_184418 | JGI IMG/M metagenome (GOLD analysis project Ga0209717, IMG submission 184418) | Active sludge microbial communities of municipal wastewater-treating anaerobic digesters from USA - AD_UKC048_MetaG (SPAdes) (version 2) | ecosystem: Engineered > Bioreactor > Anaerobic >... | reverse complement strand
GACAGATGTCAGTAACCACACATCATGTCACGTGGTAAGCAAGGTCATTGACCCGGCAGGGTTGCGGGCGGCAATTTTGTCCTATCCGATTATACAATTTGATTTTTATGAAACCTGTACTTTCCATATCCGCCCTTTTGATTTTTCTGCTGGCTTTTCAGGCATGTGCGCCTACGAATAAAGTGTATTCGGAACAGCAGCCCGGTACCAATATGTATCAGTTCAACACCTTCAACTGGATGGACCAGCAGCCTGTGATGCGCACGAGCAGCGGTACGATCTGGATGAACGACCATTCCGAAGCGAGCATTCGCATTGCGCTGGAAAAACAAATGAACAAGTTGGGATACCGGCGCTGTGAAAACGCTCCGGATCTGATGGTGTATTACCACGTAGTTGGTAAAAAAGAAGTGGTGTACGTACGTGACCTGTGGTGCGAGGAAGCAATCGGAAGCGACGCCATTCGTTGCGAGCTGGTAAATCCGGTTGAGTTCCGCAAACGCACACTTCTTATAGCCCTGATAGACTCCAGAAACGGCAGCGAGGTGTGGCGCGGAGCGGTTTCCGGCGCACTCGATCAGGTCACCGCCGACCAGATATATTATCGCGTAGACCAGGCCGTAAAAATGATCTTTAAAAACTTCCCGGAAAAAAGATTGCCGGGGGCGTGAGGAGATAGATTTGCGATTTTCGATTACATGATTTACGATTTGCGATTTTGATTTGCGATCTTCAATCGCAAATCAAAATCGTAAATCGTAAATCAAAATCGCAAATCATGTAATCGTACATCGTAAATAATTACCCCCTCCCATACCATGGACAACCGATCCCTACCCAAACCCTTCGCGCTATACATCCTGCTGTTGCTGCTGCTTGCACTCGGCGCAGGCGGCATTTACGGCGGTTTTTTGCTGACGGACGACCCGTCTGGCAATAGCCTTCAGATGCCCATCCGTGCGCTGGAAGGTTCGCCTTTCCGGGATTTTCTGATTCCCGGCATGATCCTGCTGTTTTTCAACGGCCTCCTGCCGCTGCTGATCGCTTACGGATTGATTGTTCAGCCGGACTGGAAATGGCCCGAAATGTTGAATATTTATCCGAACCGCCACTGGGCATGGACCTTCAGTTTGTATTGCGGTATTATCCTGGGCATCTGGATCGGGGTGCAATTGCTGCTGCTGGGTCCGCCGCACAGTCCGCTTCAGGGCATTTTTGCGTTGTGGGGTACTGTGACTGTTATTTTTACAATGTGGCCGGGTGTGATGCGATACTTTGAGCGATAATAGATTAAAAAAATTACACTTTTGCAGGAAACATTGGGGTGTATGGTTTTTGGTGTATGGTGTTTGGGGCACATTGCCTATGGCCTGATTTCTTTAAAGCCAGGGGCAATGCACCCCAAACACCATACACCAAACACCATACACGCTTTTAATTTCCGGCAAATATGAAAAAAACGCTCCTCCTGCTTGTCGCCGCCCTTTTGTCGGCCTGTCATACTTCGAAAAAAATGCCGCTGTTCCAGTCGGAAACATTCACCGTTTTTCCGGCCAAAGTAATTCAGGGAAAAAACCAGGCACAAATTATTTCGGCCGAAGAAATACGCTCCAACTACCAAAGCCCGGCCAATGCCACCTTCTCGCGGCTGATTTCGTTTAAATTCAGCATCAACGAAAAAGACAACGAAGCGCCTCCCGGCCGCGACCACTGGATCGTGATCGGCGCGGAACACGAATCGCCGGTTATTGTGTTCGGCGCATCGGTGACGCAGGGGCAGCCGCCCAAACCGGCCACTTTCCTGCCGGTCGATTACGAATACACGTTCCGGGTCGATATGAGTCCCGTGATCCGGCAGTTCGAGCAACAAGGGTACTACGAAGCCTACGACGGCAGCCGGGTCGCCAAAGCCGATTTTAAAGGTTTTTACGTGGCTGGCGGTGCAGATCCGCTGAGTTGGGATTTTGTAAACCTCGACAACAATGGGCTGAAACTCAAAGACAGCGGCAAAGGCAATATCTACACGCTTACCGTTCGGCTGAATCCTTCCAAAGATACCGGTGAAAAAACCTGGAAACGCTCCGTCGACATTTCCATGCGGCCACAGTACCACTCCGACCAGCCGATCGTGGATGCACTGTTCAACCTGTCGCTGGAAGAAGCCACCAAAAATATCGAAAAAGACAGCACATTCCGCACCGGCGCCAAATGGGGCGGCGTGTGGACCCGCGACGTGAGTTACAGCACGCTGCTGGCCTTCGCCTACCACGAGCCGGAGGTAGCGAAAACCAGCCTGCGCAAAAAAGTCAACCGCGGCCGCATCATTCAGGATACCGGCTCGGGCGGCGCCTGGCCCGTATCGTCCGACCGCACTACCTGGGCCCTGGCTGCCTGGGAAATTTATAAGGCCACGGGCGACAAAAACTGGCTCCGGGAAGCCTACGAAGTCATCAAAAACTCGGTGGAAGACGACGACAAAACCCTGTACGACGCATCCTCGGGCCTGTATTCGGGAGAATCATCTTTCCTCGACTGGCGCGAGCAGACTTACCCCAAGTGGATGAACAACATGGACATCTACGTTTCCCAAAACCTGGGCACCAACGTGGTGCATTACCAGACCCGCCGCATCCTGGGAGATATGGCGAAAATCCTCGGCGAGCCCTATCTGATGTATCAGGATAAATCGGAAAAAATCAAAGCCGGAATTAACCGTAACCTGTGGATGGCCGACAAGGGCTATTACGCCCAATACCGCTACGGTCGTCCGTACCTGACGCTTTCTCCGCGTTTCGAGGCGCTGGGTGAGGCGCTGGCGGTGCTGTTCGACGTGGCTGACCCGGATCAGGCGGCCACTTTGTTGTCCAAATCTCCGGTAACCGATTTCGGCGTCACCTGCATTTACCCGCAAATTCCCGGCATTCCGCCGTACCACAACGACGCCATCTGGCCCTTCGTGCAGTCGTACTGGAACCTGGCTGCTGCCAAAGCGGGCAACGAGCAGGCCTTGAACCACGGATTGGCGGCGATTTACCGCGCCGGCGCATTGTTTCTGACCAATTACGAAAATTTCGTGGCTTCCTCCGGCGACTATGCAGGTACGGAAATCAATTCCGACCGCATGCTGTGGAGTATGGCAGGCAATCTGGCGATGGTGTACCGGGTATTTATGGGCATGCAGTTCGAATCTGACGGCATTCGGTTCCGTCCGTCAGTGCCGAAAACCTATGGAGGCGCCAAAACGCTTTCCAATTTTCATTACCGGAATATGGTGCTGAACATTACGGTGAAGGGCTACGGCAACATTATTCAAAGCATTCTGGCAGATGGCAAGCCGCTGGCCGACGCTTTTTTACCCGCTACGGCTACCGGTACACATTCTATTGAAATTCAATTGGCAAACAACGATTTTTCCCAACAGGCCGAAAACCGGGTAGCCAATCATTTCTCCCTGCCTGCCCCACAAACCCGCAGTGTCGGTAACCGCCTGCTGTGGAATGCACTCGAAGGCGCAGTGGAATACCGCATTTACAAAAACGGCCAGTTTCTGGAAAAAAGCGCCATGGCGCGCTACGATGTGAAAGACGTGTCGGCGCAACTGGTTACGTATTCCGTCAGCGCTGTCGATCGCAACGGCTATGAATCGTTTTTGAGCGAACCCATGAATTTTGTGAAAGACGACGCAGCAAAAATTGTGGAAATGGAGTCCTTTGCGCCGGGCACCATGTTTCCATACACCAACTTTTCAGGCAACGGATACGTGGAAATTTCTACGGAAAAAAACCGGACGATCGAGTGCAAGGTCGACGTGGAAGAAGCCGGAAACTACTTTCTTTCGGTGCGGTATTCCAACGGCAGCGGCCCCTGGAATACCGACAACAAATGCGCTATTCGCAGTCTGACGGTCAACGGCGCCTACTCCGGCGTACTGGTATTTCCGCAGCGCGGCAAGGACGAGTGGTCGGACTGGGGTTTTTCCAACAGCCGGGCCGTGTCACTGCGAAAAGGTGTGAACACGCTGACGCTTACATTCGAAGAATGGAACAACAACATGAACGTGACGGTGAATTCGGCCATGCTGGACTACTGGCTGGTGACGCCTAGACTGTGAGACTATGATTAACCGGCATTATTTCCTGGCAGCGGTCCTGCTCTTCGCAATCGAAGTATTGATAGCGCTGTACATGCACGACCGTTTTGTACGACCGTACATGGGCGATTTCCTGGTTGTCATATTGATCTATTGCGTTGTCAGGGCATTTGTGGATGCGTCCGTTTTGAAGACAGCGCTCTTCGTGCTGCTGTTTTCCTATACCATCGAAGTGCTGCAATACTTTCAAATCGTTCAGCGGCTCGGGCTTCAGCATGTTGCCGTAGCGAGAATTGTAATCGGCACTTCCTTCGAGTGGGGCGATTTGCTGGCGTATACCGGCGGGGTTTTATTGGTGTTGCTGCTGGAAAAGCAGTTTTGAAGCCTCCAAACCCTATTTTACTAAAATGAATCCCGCCCACAAGAACGGGTCCTTATACTTCTCCCGCATCGTTTTTTGCGCCGCATCGAAAGCATCCGGAATACTCATTTTATCCGTTATCCAGCGGCTGTAAAAAGCGGTCATCAGTTCCTGGCTATGAAAATCGGGTACCTGCCACAGCGACATAATCAGGTACTGCGCGCCGGCGATTTTGAAGGCACGTTGCAGGCCGTACACCCCTTCGTTACCCTGTATGTCGCCGAGGCCGGTTTCGCAGGCAGACAGCACCACGAGTTCGGTACTGCGCAGGTTCATCTGGCTGATTTCGTAGGCGGTCAGGATGCCGTCTTCGAGGCCGGGGCGAAATGGTTTGCCGTTTTTCCAGGCGTAATTGCCGCCTGCCAACACAAGGCCCGCACGCATCATGGGGTGGTCGGATATTTTGAAAACAGGATCCTGATCATTGCTTTTTGAGTTTTGCGCCTGTTTCGGATCGGGAAAAAAGAAACCGTGCGTGGCCACATGCAGGATGTGCGGTGAGGATTGGGCGCTGCCGACACTTTTAAACGACTCTTCGGAAGCGGCATATTTGCGGAGCACGGTGGGCCGGAAACCCGCATCCAAAAGGACCGCTTCGGTAGCGCCGACTTCCACTTCCGTCCATTTGAGGTAATTCCAGGTGCCGGCGCGAAGTGTTGAATCGGTAGAAGTAAAATTCAGCCCGCGTGGGGAAGCAAGCGAGCCGGCGTTCATACCTTCTACCGTCCGGGAGAAGGCCAATCTGTCCAGATCGTACTGGATGCCGCCGTACAGGATCGCTTCCCGGTTTTCTGATATGACATTATCCGCAATGGCGAGTTGGCGCGTGCTGTTCAGTTCGATCAAATGGAAGCGGTCGGCGAGGACCTTTCCATGAACAAGAGCAGCGCCAAGATTCAGGCGGTGCAGCAGTCCGGACGGAGAAAAGTAAACCGTTTTGATGCCGGCCAGTTGCGGCTCCAAAGGGCGCCAGATCAATTCGTACAAGGAATTGCCGGAATAAAGCGCATCGATCTGCTCGGGTTTGGACTTGCCGGTGTTGCGAAGCAGCGCATCGAGTTGTTTTTCTTCAAAAAGCGGCACGAATACTGGATTTTTTCCGGGCAGCAGTATCAAGGCGGCGTACATCGTGCTATCTGTCGGTTGCGGATTGACCACGTGGTAATGCACGAACTCGATGGCCGCTTCGCCGGGTTGCAGTTTTTGCTGCACTTCCTGCCAGGTGATCTGGCGGGTGGCACGGCCGAATTCCGAGACGGCGCGGGTGAGGTTTTTATTCAGATTGTCTGCTTTTCGCTCCAGGTCTTCCACGTCTTGTTGTTCGGCCAGAGGCTTTGCATATTCGGCAGCGAGGCGGCGGCCGTACGATTTGAGTAGTTGCAGCATTTCGGTAGTGCTGGAGTCGGTTGAAGTCAGGTTGCTGATCTTCGCCGAGGCGTTCAGCAGAAAGCCCTTGTAAAAAAGTATGTCGTCAAAACACATTCCTTCGAGGCCGGACTGATAACGGGCGAACGAAAAATTGCGATCCAGCGCATATTCGAATTTACGGATGTACAGCGATAATTCACGTTCGGAAAGGTGCCGCGATGCCTTGGCAAGCAAATCGTTTTCTGCCCGGCCGGTTTCGAGGAGGTATTCGCTTGCCGTTTTTAACCGGTTTGTTTGCCAGTAAAAATCGGTCAGGCTTTGCAGGCTTTCAAGATATTCGGGATGCCGGATGCCGAGCGTGTTTTTACGGATTTCCTTTGATTGCAGATAACATGATTCGGCCTTGGCATACTCGTTTTCCCCGGTATATACATGGGCGAGATTATTCAGAAGTCCCGCGTATTCCGGGTGATTTACGCCATTTATCCTTTCGCGTATTCCTTTGGCTTCCAGCAGCAAGGGCTCCGCTTTTTCGTATTGTTTCCGGTCGGTGTACAGGATTGCGAGGCTTTGCAAGCCGCCCGCATAATCAGCATGTTCCTTGCCAGGTTTTTGTGCCCGAATAGCGAGCGACTCCTTGTAAAGTGTCTCCGCGCGGTCATATTGCCCGGTTACTTCGTACAGGTTGGCCAGATTATTAAGGGTGATCAGGTACGTGGGATGTTCTTTGCCCAGCACTTTTTCCCGTATGTCAATGGCTTCCTTGTAAAGCCGTTCGGCTTCTTCATAGTTTCCCAAATTGAAATAAAATATTCCCAGATTGTTCAGACTGGAAGCATAGTCCGCGTGCGTTTTGCCTGGTTTTACCTCACGGATGCGCCTGGCTTCCAGGTAAAGTGGTTCCGCTTTTTCATAATCACCCATGTGTTGGTAGGTGATTGCGAGGTTATCGAGCGAACTTGCAAACGATGCATTTTGTCTCCCGAAAAGTTGTTCCCGGATGGACAGCGCTTCCAGCAAACAAGCCAGGGTTTTTTCGTAATCACCCATATCGAGATACAGCACCCCCAGGTTATTCAGACTGGATGCGTAGTCGTTGTGTTTTTTGCCCAGTACCCTTTCCCGTATTTTTTTCGATTCCAGAAAGTAGGGTTCCGCTCTGGTATATTCGCTCTGGTCGTTATATAAAATGCCGAGGTTGTTTAGTGTCCAGGCGTATTCGGGGCTCTCTGTTACCCCCGTTTTTTCCTGAATGATCTTGGCGTCGAGGTACCATTTTTCCGCTCCCGGATAATCGGCATTGAAATAGAGTATTCTGCCGTGGTTGTAACAGCAACGCGCGTATGGGGGCGATTCCTGTCCCCATTTCTCCAGGGCAATTTTTTCGGCAACACTGCCGATGCGCAGTGCCTCGTCAAAATCGCCATTGAGGATGAGCGGCCGGCAAGCGCGGATAAGGCTGTCCACCATTTTCAGATCGGTGGAATCGGGGTGTTGTCCGACCAGTAACATCGGACTGCACAGGAATAGGAGCAAAAAGGATTTGCGCATGATACAGGCGTTTTTATGTAGGATTTACGATTAAAGGAGGCGTTGCATTGGTCCCGTCAATGCAGCAACCCGGCTGCCTTTTTACCCTGCTTCCGATACGCATGCCCGGGCGTGTCGCCTATTTTCCGGAATGTGGTTAATGCTTTTTTCGAGTCTCCCGTGAGCAGCGCGCCCAACCCCCGGTACCATTCCAACTGCATTTTCCAGGCAGGCTGCCGGATATCCATTCCTTCGAAGTAGGCAAGCGCTTCGGCGCCTTCACCCAGTTCCAGCAGGCAGTAACCTTTCATAAACCGCAGTGTATCGTTGGCGGGCAGGCTTCTTTCCAATCGCTGCAATTGCACGTAGGCGCCGGTAAAATCCCGGTTTTTCAGCAATTCGTCGGCCTTTTCAAAATGCCCCGATGCCGCAAACCCGGTCGGCGGATAATCGGTGTACCAGATCTTGTTCAACAACGCTTTTCGGGCCGGATCTTCGCTGCCTGCTCCGCGCAGCACGGGCGCGGAAAAGCGTGGTTCGGGCAAATCTTTTGCCGGGCGGTTTTCCACCACAGGTGTATTTTTGGTGTTGCCGGGCGGGGTGGGAGATACACTCCCCGGATTCATTGGCGGCGCGTTGTCGGGATCGGGCACAGGTACGCGGGGTTGCTGTTGTACCGGCAAATCTTTTTTCCAAAAAAACAGGATGGCTCCGCCTCCCGTCACAACGAGCAGAGCAGCCACAACAATCCGCATGCGAAACCTTTGCCGCAGCAGTGCCCGGCGCCCGGCAGCCACTTCCGTCACTTTGCGTTCGAGCCGCAGGCCTTCGAGGCCGGTTCGGATCCGCTCGGCAGCAGCACGTTCCTCCTCCTCAAGGTCTTCGCTCAGGTATTGTTTGAAATCTTCCATTTCCGGGCCAGTTGAATCAGTTTTTTCATACAATCGCTGCGTTTCATTTTCAGGGAATCGACGGTGGTGTATCTGGTCATATTTTGTTGCACCACATCTTCATCGCTATAACCTTCGATGTGGTGCAGGCGAATGACCTGTGCGCAGGGATCGCCGAGCCGGTCGAGCAAATGGCGCACCAGTTCGGTATCTTCCTGTCGGCGTTTATCCGATTCCACCTCCGGGTCGGGCAGGCGCTCATGGCCGTCGAGTGGAGCCGTTGTCTTTTTTTGTGCCCGGGTGGCCGACAGGGTTACCCTGCGCGCAATTTCAATCAGGTAGGTCGACGGCGCATGGCCCAGGAACTGGTAATTGCCGTCCTCTATTTTCTGCAAAAAAATAAGTGTACTCCGGTTCAAAATATCGTCTGCCCGATCGGGCGGGAGTCCGTACTGCCGCACAATTTTCCGCACCGGTTTCAATGCCTTCATCTGTAGGCAAAGAATAGCGGCATTTTCCAAACGCTGCAAACCCCGGAACAAACGTTCGTGGCTGTCGTAGGGCCGGCATGGATCGGGTGGAGAAAACCACTCTTGAATACGCATGGTACGTACTTCCGCGTCTTGTTTATTGCGGTGTGCAGGGTAAAGGTAAGTAGCAATCGCTCTTGATTTAAGATTCAAGATTACATGACGTAAGATTTAAGATTTACGCGCAAATTACGTCCTGCTGAGATGTATTGTCTCGGCAGGACCTGCAATCGGGGTTTTTACCCGTCATTTGGGTCTTTTTGAGAAGTGTTTGGGTTCCAGACCTAAACGTTTGGGTTCTATCGAGATGTGTTTAAGTCTTGTTGAGAAGTGTTTAGGTCTCATCGTGATGTGTTTCCATTCCATGGACATCCGTTCCGGTCCGATAGAGATGTGTTTAGGTTGTTTTGAGAAGTGTTTCAGTTGCCGACCTAAATTTTTACGTCGGGCAACCTAAACGTTTGGGTCTCCGACCTAAAACTTTCAGTCGGGGACCTATTCGTTTGGGCTCACCAACCTAAACACATCTCAAAAAGACCGGAACGTTTATGTAAACAACCTAAACACTTCTCAAAACGACCTAAATGGCCGTACTGAAACTTTGAAAAACTCGCCTTATTAGGAATCTTTTCCTAAAAATTAGAAAAAACTTTCTAATGCTCCCGGCCCGTTTATCTTTGCTGCATGACTATAGCCAAACTACCTGTTTCATTTGGCCAAATCCACCCCATTCCCAAGCGTAACCACCCTGATAACCAATAACTAATAACCAACAACTAACATGGCATTCGCAAAATCCAATCGCCTCCCCGTCGGCGCTATTCAGTGCGACAACACCACCATGAGCCTGCTGAAAGCCAACGATTACGTGGCCAAAGGTATCCGCGATAAAATGCAGACCCAGGGCACCTTGCTCATCAACATCACCTCATCTGCCGGCAGCGGAAAAACCACGCTGATGCAAGAAACAGCCCGCCGCCTGAAAGACCATATCAACATGGCTGTGCTGGTCGGCGACCTCGAAACCGAGCGCGATGCCATCCGCATCCGTGAAGCGGGTATTCCTTCCACACAAATCGTGACAAACGGCGTGTGCCACCTGGAAGCGCAGATGATCCTGCAAGCGTTCGATCACCTCGACGTGGGTGGGCTCGACCTGCTGTTTATCGAAAACGTCGGTAACCTCGTGTGCCCGGCGGCATTCGACCTCGGCGAGGATTTCCGGGTAACGCTGCTCGCCTCTACCGAAGGCGACGACAAACCAAAGAAATACCCGCGCATGTTCCTCACCAGCGAACTGATGCTGATCTCCAAAGCCGATTTGCTGCCGTACGTGCCGTTCAAGGTAGACGCCGCAGTGCAGGACGCCCGGGAAGTGAATCCGGAAATCGAGTCCATCACCGTTTCCAGTACTACCGGCGAAGGCATGGACCAATGGTGTGAATGGCTGATGGAACGCGTACGGGAAAAGAAAGCCGCACATGCTCAGGCACTGGAAATGGCATGACCTGGACCATCACGATCCGCGGGCGGGTGCAGGGCGTAGGCTTTCGGCCCTTCGTCCGGCGCGCGGCGCTGGAACGAAATCTGAACGGCTGGGTCGTCAACGGCCTCGAGGGAGTGCTGATTAAAATAAACGCAACACGGGAACAAGCCCTTGATTTTCAGCAACATCTGTTAAAAAATGCCCCCGAAACGGCCTGTATAACGGCTTCCTCCATCGCCGAAGATGAAAACGAATCGTTCTTTGACAGTTTTTCCATTCTAGAAAGCAGCAACGACGGCCTGCCCGTATTGCACCTCACGCCCGATGTGGCGTTGTGTGCCGGGTGCCGGCAGGAAATGTACGATCCCGCCAACCGGCGTTTCGGGTACCCGTTTATCACCTGCACGGTGTGCGGGCCGCGGTATTCCATTCTGACCGGGGTGCCGTACGACCGGCCGCTGACAACCATGCGGCATTTCGTTATGTGCGCTGCCTGTAAGGCCGAATACGAAGATCCGGAAGACCGCAGGTATTATGCACAGACGAATTCCTGTCCCGTCTGCGGCATTACGCTCCGGCTTTTTATGTCGGAAACACTGGGAGGTTTTACCGAAAATACCGAAGACCAGGAGATCATTTTGAAGGAAGTATGCGAGGCCTGGCGAAGCGGGGCGATCGTTGCCATCAAAGGCATCGGCGGTTATTTGCTCACCTGCGATGCGACACAGGCCGAAGCAGTGGCGCGGTTGCGGACCCGGAAGCACCGGCCGGGCAAACCGTTTGCCATGATGTACCCCGATCTGGACATCTTGCAAAACGACGCAGAAATTCCGGAAACAGCGCGCAGGCATTTGCAAAGCCCTGCCGCTCCTATCGTGCTGCTGGAAATGCTGGCTGTACCCGCTTCGGGTTTCGACCGGAACGGGATTGCGCCCGGACTGAGCAGAATCGGGGCGATGCTGCCGAATGCGCCGTTGTTCGAATGTCTGTTGCAGGGTTTTGGAAAACCCATTGTGGCCACCAGTGCCAACGTCAGCAGTGCGCCACTGATATATGAAGACGCCGCCGCATTGCAGGACCTGGCCGGTATTGCCGATCTGGTTCTTTCGCACAACCGGCCCATCGTGATGCCGCAGGACGACAGTGTGATGGCTGTGCGGGCTTCGGGAGAAAGTGTGATACTCCGGCGGGGAAGAGGCTGGGCGCCCGCATTTATTCAGCCCGGCTTGCAGGTGCCCGATACAACTGTGCTGGCACTCGGCGCCGAAATGAAAAGCACCTTCACGCTGGCGCATCTTGGGAATATCAATGTCAGTCAATACCTCGGCGAACTGGGCGATTTCGATACGCAACAGCGATTTAGCCAGGTGCGAAAGCACTTGACGGGGTTATACAAGGCCCGGCCCTCCATTGTCGCCGGAGACTTGCACCCCGGGTATTTTACCACGGAACTGGGCCGGCGGCTGGCGGAAAAATGGCAGGCGGCTTTTGTTCAGGTACAGCACCACCGGGCGCATTTCGCAGCTGTGCTGGCCGAAAACGACCTTTTTGCCTCCGAAGGGCCCGTTTTGGGCGTCATCTGGGACGGAACCGGCCTGGGCGACGACGGGCATATCTGGGGCGGCGAGTTTTTCAGGTACGAGGGCAGAAATCAAACCGAAGCGCCTGAAATGTTCGCCCGTTGCGCGCATTTCGAATATTTCCCGGTGCTGATGGGCGATAAAATGGCCCGCGAACCGCGCCTGTCTGCCATGTCGGTTTGCCGGGAAATAGAAGAAGCCCAAACCTGCATCAAACCGAAGTTTTCCGAAACGGAATGGAAACTGTACCGGAAACTAACTACTACGAACACCCTGAAAACCTCCAGTATGGGGCGCATATTCGATGCCGTGGCATCGTTGCTTGGCCTGGCAGATAAAGTGAGTTATGAAGGTGAGGCGGCCTTGTTGCTGGAAGACCTGGCGAGGAGATATTGCAAAGAACACGGATTTGCTTTCACGGAAGACTACTTTCCGGATGTGTTTGAAAAAGACGGCCCGGTGCAAACGAAAAACCTGTTTTTGCAAATCGTCCGCGACCTGAGCGCCGGTAAAGAAAAAGCGTACATCGCTGCCCGGTTTCACTGGTACCTTGTAAACATCATCGCCCAAACGGCAAAACATCAGAACATTCAAAAAATAGCCTTCAGTGGCGGCGTATTTCAAAATACACTCCTGCTGGATATGATTGAACACCTGCTTGCCCCCGATCACCAACTCTATTTTCATCGCCAACTTTCCCCCAACGATGAAAACATCTCCTTCGGGCAATGGGCGTCTACAAATGTTGGGCTTCTCCGAAGTCATATTACCCAATGAAAACAAAAATCACCCAAAACGAAGCGGTGTACGCTACGCCTCTCACTTCTCACTCTCTCACTTCTCACTTCTAGATTATGTGTTTGGCAATTCCCGGTAAAATTCGCTCCATCGAAAGCCAGTACGACGGCCTGGTCCGCATGGCCAAAGTCCAGTTCGGCGGCATCACCAAAGAAGCCAGTCTCGAAATGGTGCCCGCTGCCAAAGAAGGCGATTACGTGCTCGTACACGTCGGCGTGGCCATCAGTATCGTCGATGAAGCGGAGGCGCAAAAAACGTTCGAGTATTTAAAAGAGATCGGCGAAATAGACGAACTCATTGAACACACACAAATTTAAGGCGGTATGAAATTCCTGAACGAATACCGCGATGCGGATGTCGTGGCGCAGTACCTCGACGAAATTCGCCGGACGGCTACACAACCCTGGACGATCATGGAAGTGTGCGGCGGACAAACCCACAGTCTGGTCAAAAACGGCCTGATACAGTTGTTGCCCGACAAGGTTCGTATGGTGCACGGCCCCGGCTGCCCGGTGTGCGTCACGCCCTTGCACCAGATCGACAAAGCCGTTCACCTGGCCATGGAACACGGTGTCATCCTCTGCTCCTATGGCGATATGCTGCGCGTGCCGGGCTCCAAAATGAGTCTGCTGGAAGCCAAGGCTGCCGGCGCGGACGTGCGGATTTTGTATTCGCCGCTCGAAGCCGTTAAAATTGCCCGGGAAAATCCCGGCAAAGAAGTGGTGTTTTTCGCGGTGGGTTTTGAAACGACCGCTCCGGCCAATGCGCTGTCCGTCATCCATGCGCAACGGGCCGGCGTCGGCAACTATTCCATTCTTACTTCGCACGTACTTGTTCCCCCTGCCATCGAGGCAGTGATGAACGACGATGCCTCGCATATTCAGGGTTTTCTGGCGGCCGGACACGTGTGCGCCATCGTGGGCATCGACGAATATTATCCGCTTGTAGAGCGGTATAAAATTCCGGTAGTCGTCACCGGTTTCGAGCCCGTGGACCTGTTGCAGGGCATCCTGATGGTGGTACGTCAGTTGGAAAAAGGAGAGCATCGCCTGGAAAATCAGTACAGCCGGATTGTGCGGCCGGAAGGTAATCCCGAAGCCCGAAAAGTGATTGCGCAGGTATTTGAAACCACCGACCGCGAGTGGCGCGGTATCGGGAATATTCCAATGAGCGGCTACGAACTGCGTCCGGAATTCAGCGCCTACGACGCCAATAAAAAATTCAACGTAAACATCGAAAAGGTATCCGAAAGCGCGGAATGTATCGCCGGCCTGGTGCTGAAAGGCATCAAAAAACCACATGAATGCCCGCAGTTCGGCAAAAAATGCAGGCCGGAATCGCCGCTAGGCGCACCTATGGTGTCCAGCGAAGGCGCCTGCGCGGCGTACTATCATTTTTCACAGGCCATGGAAGAAGTAGCATGACAGAATCGGAACAAAAAATAAAAATGCAATTGCAGTGCCCGATGCCGAAACTCGATTTCGATATCATCACACTCGGGCATGGCAGCGGCGGACTGCTCACCAACCGCCTGCTCGACAGCGGGGTGTTCGACCTGTTGAAAAACGACCTGCTCGACGAGCGGCACGACGGCGCTATTTTCGAGGTGGAAGCCGGGCGAATGGCTTTTTCCACGGATAGTTACGTCATCTCTCCCGTCTTTTTCCCCGGCGGCAACATCGGCGAACTGGCCGTGAACGGCACCGTCAACGACCTGGCAATGTGCGGCGCCCGGGCAAAGTACCTTTCTCTGGGTTTTATTCTGGAAGAAGGCCTGACGATGCGCGAATTCTGGGACATTCTCCTGGGCATCAAATACGCGGCCGAACAGGCGGGCATTCAAATCGTCACCGGCGATACCAAAGTGGTGGAGCGCGGAAAAGGCGACAAGATTTTTATCAATACCAGCGGTGTGGGCATGCTGCATCCGCGTGCGCAAATCAGCAAAAAAAGGGTACAGCCGGGCGATGTAGTCCTGATCAGCGGTTCTGTCGCCACCCACGGCATGGCCATTATGAGCGTCCGCCAGGGGCTGGAATTCGAAACGGACATCGTGAGCGACACCACGAATCTCAACCACACGGTGATGGCGATGCTCGATCTGTTCGGCGAAAAAATACACCTGCTGCACGACCCGACCCGCGGCGGCGTGGCGACGGTGCTGAACGAACTGGCCCGCGACACCCGGCTGGGCATCGACCTGCTGGAGCGCAACATTCCCGTGCTGGAAGAAGTAGCGGGGGCTTGCGAATTGCTGGGCCTCGACCCGCTTTACGTGGCCAACGAAGGGATATTTATCGCCGTAGTAGCAGCCGAAGCAGCCGACTCGGTACTCGAATTTTTACAGGCGGACCCAAACGGCGCTGCTGCTGCCATCATCGGAAACATAACCGCCGAACACCCCCGGCAGGTGCTGCTGCACAGTACAATCGGCGGGAAACGGGTGGTGAATATGCCGGTAGGGGAGCAGTTGCCGAGAATATGTTGAGTTTGAATGATGAATGATGAATACGACGGCCATGATTGGGCCGTTGTTGGCGTCCCGGTTAGGGGTGTACGGAATGTTTACTCCGACATTCGGTTCGGAGTTCGGAGTTCGATGTTCGGTGTTAAAAAATATCGAATATCGAACACCGAATATCGAACTCCGAATAAAGTGTAAATAGTTAAATGTAATAATTTTTCAGCCGTTGTGGGCGACTCCGCCAGGGACGCCAACAACGGCCGAAATTCGTTTTAACCCATGATTTCGCATTATTCATAACACCAAACAAATTGAGCGATACCATCCTGAATATCACCCTCAAAAAGGGCGGCGCACCGGCTGAAAGGCCGCAACATTCCGGCGTTGAGTTGCTTCCGAAGCACCTGTTCAAAGGTCCGGAGAGCATGCCGTTCCTGGCGCCGCGCGGTGTTTTTCTGCATCAAAACCGCTTGTTCGTATCCGACACGGGCCGCAACCGGGTGTTCATCTGGAATCAATTTCCCGACACGGAATTCCGGGAACCCGACGTCGTGCTCGGTCAGGGCGATGCCGAAGCGGTAGGTCGAAATGCGGGCGGTTCTGTTGATGCTTCGTCCCTGCAATATCCTTCCGGTATCTGGTCCGACGGCCTGAAACTGATCGTCGCCGATGCCTGGAACCACCGCGTTCTCATCTGGCACACCATGCCCACCCGGCACGGGCAGGCAGCCGACGTGGTGATCGGGCAGCGCGATTTTAATTCCAACCAGCCCAATGCCCTGAAAGTGGGCGCCGATCCCGGCGACCGCACCCTGTTCTGGCCCTACGGCGTGTTCAGCGACGGGCAGCGGCTCTGGATCGCCGATACGGGCAACAGGAGGATTCTGTATTATGACACCCTGCCGACGGAAAACTTCGCGCCCGCGCAAGCCGTCATCGGGAAACCCGATTTCAGTACCCGCGACTACGAAAATGAGGACCCTATCTGGCCGTATTCAGTGAAAATCGGTCCCGACGGTTCCATGGCAGTTGCAGATACGCAGTATTACCGCATCCTCATCTGGCGCGACTGGCGCACGGCATTTCGGCAAAAAGCCGATGTGGTAGTCGGTCAGGCCGACCTGAACGGCAACGGCCAAAACCAGTACGGCCTGCACCCGATGCCGAATACCCTGAGTTGGTGTTACGACGCCTGCTTTTTTCAAAATGAACTATTGGTGGCCGACACCGGCAACAGCCGCGTGTTGCGTTTCGATCCATTGCCCGGTCAAAGCAATGCTGCGGCCGGCGCGCTGATCGGTAAACCCGATTTTTTCACAGGCAGCGAAAATGCGGAAACCGTGTTTGGCACCGAAAAAAACCTGTACTGGCCTTTTTCCATCTGTGCCGATCAGGGGCGCCTGGCCGTGGCCGACACGGGAAACCACCGCATCGTACTCTATCAATTGTGACCTTATGCACCCATTGTTCCCACTTTTATTTGCCGGCGTTGTCGGATTTATGCACGCCTTTGAAATCGATCATTTGCTGGCGGTAAGCAGTATCGTGACCCGCCGTAATTCCGTTTTGACGGCCATCAAGGACGGTATTTTCTGGGGGTTGGGTCATACGTCCACGATTCTGGTGATCGGCGTGACGATGATTGTTGCGAAGTGTATGATTGCCGAGCATACGTTTCATTATTTCGAGGCCGGGGTGGGATGTATGTTAATCCTGCTGGGACTTCAACGCATCTGGAAAACCCGGCAGCACGAAAAGAACCATGCACTTGCGCATGAACACGCCGAACCGCATGGGCACCGGCTGGCATACGGAGTCGGCCTCGTTCACGGGCTGGCGGGAAGCGGCACACTTGTTTTGGTGGTGATGACCCAACTGAAAAGCACCTGGGAAGGGATTGTGTACCTGCTGATTTTCGGCATCGGTTCCATTGCAGGCATGTTGCTCGCTTCAGGTATCTTCAGCCTGCCGTTTTCACCGAAAGTATCGAACAGCCCGCGCCTGCACCGGGGCCTTACGCTGCTGTCGTCGCTGCTCTGTATCGGATTCGGTTTTAAAGTGTTGTTTCAAAACCTGCTACACGCATGAAAGAACCTGAAACGCCCCGGGAATGGCTTTTGCTGGCTTTAAGTGATTTCGGGATCACCATTGTTGCCGACAACGGCCATACACTTGATTTAGAAAAGGAATATTCGGTTGAAATAGAGCAGAACGGCGTTTTCAGGCTAACTTGGAGGGGCAAAGTGGTGGCTCCGTTCCAGGACCTGGCGGAATTATGCCATTTTATTCAAATGTCATGAGTGAAAAAAAGGAATTGGCCATCGTCGCGCTGTCGAGCAGCGAATCGCAGCCCGGCAATTACGTCCTGATTCTGGAAGAACTGGAGCAGCAGCGGCGTATACCCATCATTATCGGGATGCCGGAAGCGCAGTCGATCGCCATAGCCATGGAGCAAATGCAGCCCATCCGGCCGCTTACCCACGATTTGTTAAAAAGTACCATCGAGGCGCTGGGCGGCGTACTGAAAGAAGTGCTGATCCACGACCTGGTGGAAGGCGTGTTTCATGCCCGATTGATGCTGCAAAAACACGACGGCGCTATACTGGAAATAGACGCCCGCAGTTCCGACGCTATTGCGCTGGCTGTTCGTTGCGGCGTGCCGGTGTATTCTTACCAGCACGTCATCGAAGCGGCCGGCATTTTGGCCGATACGCTGGGCGGCCATCAGATGGGTGGGTCGTACGCCAAATTTACGCTGGCGGAACTGGAAGATTTGCTGAAAAAAGTGATCGAGAAGGAGGATTATGAAAGTGCCTCAAAAATTCGGGACTACATCGAGCGGCGGAAGGAAGATGGATAACTAATCGCGCATTTCCACCCGCTCGATCAGCAACTCATTCCCTTGCACCACATTCCCGCAGGGCTTTCCGCATACGCACACGAACTTGTAGTTGTGTATTTCCGTAATCTCCTGACAATCAGGGCATTGCACCAGAATCGGCACCAGGTTTACCCGTAATTGCACGCCTTTGAAACGTACCTCGTCTTCTTCCACCACCGCATCGAAAGCGTTTTGCAGGAGAATGGTTTCGACATTGGCCAGCGGACCGACTTTCAGGTCGATGGCAATCACTTTATCCAGTTCTTCGGGGGTAAAGTTGTCGTCGAGGGTGCGGAAGATGGTGCGAACCAGGGATATTTCGTGCATGGTTTCAGGCTTCTTGTTCCAGCGCAACGCGCAGTTCTTCCAGTTTTTTCAGTTGCTGCTGTGCTTCCTGAATAATCGCCGGGTCGTTCGTCAGTTGTTCGGCTTCCTGCGCATAGGCGAGCATTTGTTCGAAGTGGGCGCGGCTGGAACCGTTGCCCTCGAGGTTCAGGTACCAACCCGTTTCCACAAAATTCAACAGGGTAACGGCGCGTTCGAGCGGCCAGTCGGCAGCCGTGCGGATGTTCAGCGCTTCGGCGTAATAAAACAGGGCTTTTTCCAGGTTATCGGAATGTTTGGCTTCCGGGTACTTGGTAAGCGCATTGGCGTAGTTGTTACAAACCATCGCGTACTCGTACGGGTGTTCGTCCCGGTTGAAATAATTTAGCGCCTGCTGAAATGAAGAAGAAGAAATACCTGCCCAGATGCTTTTTTTCTTCACCTCATCCGGAATTTCCGCATAAATAACGCCCAGATACTGCTGGATATCGGCAAATACGTCGGGCGTTTCATCTCTGGTAAATACTTTCAGGGCTTCCTGGAAACTTTCCAAAGCGCCTTTAAAAAACTGCGGGTTGTCGTTTTTGGCCCAGGTGTACAATAAAATGCCGCGGCGGTACTGCGCCTGCGCGAGCAATTCGGGCATTTCTTCTTTTCGAAGAATATCCACGGCGCGGGTAATATAGCCCAGTGCTTCGGAGAAACTTTCCGCGTAATTGGCCACTTGTGCCGCATCGACCAGTAACAAGGCTTCTTCCACCCGGCGCTCCTGTTTCTGGTAATGTTGCAGCACCTCCCCAAGGGTGGTTTTCAGCGTTTCCAGCAAATCCACGTCGTAAGGCACCACCAGTTTTTTCATCCAGACACCGCACAGGACCGTTTTCAATTCGGGCACAGCGTCGTCGGAAAGGGCTGTTTTGATGGCGTCATCCAGCAGGTGCTCGGCCTGCAGCAATTCTCCGAGGTCGGTCAGGAAAATGGCGTACTGCCGGGCGGTGAAGGCGTAATATTCGCCATTGGGCGCACTATTCATCGCTTCCCTGTAGAAATACCGGGTTTTATCGGCGTCAAAACTGTGTTCGCTGGCGGCGTAATGGTGCAGAATGGCAGAATTGTGGCAGAAGCGATATTCCTCGAACGGCTTGAAATTGGAAGTCAGCCGCGAAGCATCCACCGGAATACCGTTTTGCAGGCAATTGATGATATCGATGTCGTTGAGCAGTACCTGGTTGTCGTGCAGGTAGGTGTAGGCTTTTTCGTAGTTTCCCAGCCGCGCAAATACCAGTCCCAGCAGGTTATTCGCATTCATCTCGATCTCTTCGGGGAGCAGGTACGGGGGCAGCACGTTGTACCAGTCGACCAACTGTACGATGCCGCTTTTTTGGCGTACGATCAGGTGATAACCGGACGGATCGGGTTTCTGATCCAGCAGATCTGCCACCGCCACCAGTTCGTCGAGCCGGGGCTCGGAGGCGATCATTTGACGGAGGTCGGGTACTAATTCGGACTGGGTAAATATCGTTATCATAGCGTGATGTGGAGCATACGCATACCCGGCTGGTGGATGAACACCAGTTCGCGGTCCGTATCGTCAAGATCGTTTTCAATAATAATTTCCTGTAGCGAAATGGTCCTGTCGCCTTCCAGGTTGCGGTTTTTGAGCATTTGCAGCCCACCTTTGTGAATGGTTGGGAAAATATCGTCGTCCATCGGAGCGAGCAGCAGGGCACGTTGTTGCGGGTAATACACCGTGTACACCTGCGGCGTATCGCCCAGGGTAGCAGCGACCAGGTCGCCGGAAATCCACAGATGCTGTGTCCTTAGTTTTACACCCATTTTTATAAAATATTCAGAATCAAGCGTTTACAGGGCCCAGTTCTTCAATGATCAAATCCGTTACTTTCAAACCCGCCTGTAACACCACCTCGCTGATACCCAGATCGAGGCGGGTATTGGTCACGGAAATCAAATATACGGAGATGTCTTCGGGATATTCGGCGCCCAGTATTTTTTTAGCATACGACAGCGCCTGGTCCCATTTGAGGCTGTGCAAAAACACCATCGGATCGTCCTGAATGGCCGCATCGACGGCGCTTGCCGGCAGGCGGTACAGGGTGCCATCGGGTTCGTTCGTGTTGATCACGCCGTCAACCAGAATAATACGTTCGTGGCCTTTGAGTTGGAACAACACTTCGAATGCCGAAGTGCCCATATCGATCAGGCTCACGCCCGGTGGCGTTTCTCCGAGCCGTTTTTTCAGTTCGTCGATCACCATGCAGCCCACGCCGTCGTCGCTGCGTACGGGGTTGCCGAAGCCCAGGATTGCGGTGTTCTTCATAGTTATTGGTTATTCGTTATTGGTTATTAGGGTGGTGACGCCTGGGTGTTCGTTCATGTAATTCTGGCACACTTACGAGTAGCCAAGCGTTATTACAAGCCACCGGGTCGCTTCAAGCGACCCGGTGGCTATGATCTGGCATCTGCTAATGAGAAGCCATGTTGTTGTGTAATATTTTCTGCCTTTCAGGCGAAATTTTCAACTGAACAGGACAAGTTGTGTCTGGTCGGTTCATTACCTCAGGCCGTGCTTGGTGCGAATGTACCCCTACCACCCTAATAACCAATAACCAATAACCAACTACAACTTAAACTTCGCCAGTTGCTCGCCCGTCTTCGCGTCGTGTGCATGCACCGTGCAAACCAGGCAGGAGTCGAACGAACGCGCCACCATACCGACTTCCACCGGATCGTGCGGATCTTCGATTTCGATCCCGGTAAGCGCCGCTTCAATCGGACCACTTTTGCCTTGTTCGTCATTCGGACCGACGTTCCAGGTAGTGGGCGCCATGACCTGGTAGTTTTTGATCACACCGTCCTTGATTTCGATCCAGTGCGCAAGAGAACCGCGTGCAGCCTCCGTTGCGCCGAAGCCGATGCCGTCTCTTTCTTCCGGTTTAATGTAGTATTCTGCGTCCAGATCGATTTGAGAGAGCCATTGGTTGATGAATTCGTAGAGCCGTGGCGCTTCGTGTACGCGGGCCAGGGTTCTGGTAAATACGCTTGGACCCAGTTTGTTGATAATATCGCCAAAGAGCGGATCATGAATCTGGTGGTCCAGGTTGGCCGGGTTGGCATTCATGATGACACGGGCAAGCGGACCTGCTTCTGCCGCAAATCCATCGTAGCGCGGGGCTTTTGCCCAGCTGTATTTACCGTTAAAATCGGAATCGGCGAGGTGTTGTGATTGCACCGGCGTGGGGAACGGTTCTTTCCAGGGGTGTTCGGCCGGCACGTCGGCATACCAGGAGTGTTTTACGTGTTCCCGGATCTTCATGTGGTCGAATTCGCTCCAGGTTTTGCCGTCGTAGAAACCGGAAGCGCTGATCAGCGCCTGGTTGCGACCTTCGACAGTCGGATTGTTGTACAGGTCTTTGTGCAGGTAGGTGCCGTATGCGAGGAATTTGCCTACACCCTGACCAAATTTATCCAGACCGAACTCGAGGCTGGCGCGGATAAACAGGCCCAGGTCGCTGTTGCGCTGGCTTTCATTTTCTTCCACCCATGCCATCAGGTCGTCCCACGATTTGATGCGCAGGTAGCGTTCGATGGAGCAGCCCAGCCAGACGGATTCCAGCCAGTCGTTGCGGAAGAAATTCATGATGGCATGTGCCCGGGTGATGTCTTTCAACGTCGGTGCGCACATGACGCCACCGGGTACCATATAGGAAGAGTGGGGCCACTGACCGCCGAAAAGTGCGTACACTTCCACGGGGCGGCCCGATGCGGTTACACCTTTCTGGAAAGAAGTGCCGACGTATGCGGCGAAGCGTTTTACCACTTCTGCATACAGCGGTTTGTTGGCAAACTTTTTATTGGCCAGGTCCGTAGCGAAAATGGCGTAAAACCAGCGCGGAATAGACTGAATCGTTTCGGTAGCCTGACCGATGGCGCGCAACAGCAATGCATTGGGCGGCAACTTGGTTTTCCAGGCCGTATCCAGGGCCGAAGAGGCGCAGTACAAGTGCGAGCCGCCGCAAATACCGCAGATACGCGGCGTCACGATCAGACCCGATTGCGGGTCCTTGCCTTCCATGATTTTTTCAAATCCACGGAACATGGCAGCCTGGGTGTGGGCGCGTGTAACCACGCCGTTTTCCATATAGACCTTTACATCAAGGTCGCCTTCGACCCGGCCTACCGGAGATATGTTGAGTTCTTTTATCGTTGACATGACTGACTGGATGTTTTATGTTCAATTGGATTATTTGGATGTTTCAAAGTGTTCCTGATCCACACCGAGTACACGTTCCACTTTGCCCATTACTTTTTCCACACCGGCGCGGGTGTAGTAACCGAGGCGGGAAACGCCGGTCGGTACGTCCTGCGGCAGGAATCCCAGGTATTTCAGGGTTTTGAAAACGCTTCCCTTTACAAGGTCGTGGTGCGGGAAACCGGGTTCGGTACAGCCCAGGCAGGGGTGGTTGGCACGGGTTTTACTCGATTGGCGGTTCCACAGGATGCGGTTGCAACTGGCACGGGTCATCGGGCCACGGCAGCCGACTTCATAGAAGAGGCAACCGCCGCGTTTGCCGAAGCCGCCGTCCACTTTTTGGGAAAAACTGATGGCGTTGGGACAGCCTGTTTGTACAAAGTCGGTAAAGAATGTCTTCGGACGGTGGTATTCATCTACCAGCACGTCTTTGATGCGGCCTGTGGAAATGGCCACCAGGATCTGGGTTACCCAGTCGGGGTGCGCCGGGCAGCCGGGTATGTTGATGACAGGAAGTCCGCCTTTCGATATGAAACCGGCGCCGAGAAAGCCGCCTTTTTGGGTTTTGTGAAACTGCATTCCCGTGCTTTCGCTGGGGTTGGGTGGTACTGCTGGGATACCGCCCCAGGTAGCGCAGTCGCCGATGGCTACCACGAAACCGGCAACCTTGGAGAGTTCTTTTACCCAGTCCTGCATCGGACGATCTGCAAAATAGTTCATCGTACCACTCCCGTTCGGGCCTTGTACTATAGAACCTTCGTAGACAAGGATATCCATCTGTATTTTCCCGCTGATGATATCGTTGAGCAAGGTGGATACCTGTTCGCCGATTTCGAGACCGATGGAAGGGTGCCAGAGGATATTGATGCCGAAATCGGTCACCAATTCCACGACAGTCGGTTCTTCGGCATTTAAGAATGAAATCGTGTTTCCACTACATGCGCCTCCTTGCAGCCAAAGTACATTTGCCATGAGGAATAAAGTTTTGATGAACCAAATATTTTTGAAATCTTGTCTCGCTATGGAAACAACCCGACAAAGATAGTTGCAGGCTTCAGGTTTAGAAATTTTTTTCTAATTTTTTTAGAAATTCTTTTCTAAATTGGAAAGTGTCTTGATAATAGGATGTCAAATACGCTTAAATACCCTTTTTGATTCGTACGGCTACGCCCGACGTAGGAGGATGGGCACACGGATGAAACGGATTTTTGCGGATTAAAACGGATTTTGGTGGCCTTGCGGCCACTTCTTTTGATTTTTTACGGATTTAGACCCGCCAAAGGTGCAGGGCAGTTAGGTTCTAATTGACGTATAGCCCGGAGGGCTAATATCTTTGTAGCACTTGATCAAAATGCGTATCCCCGGCCCAGCGGGCCGGTATCTTATGCTAAAATTTGTCCTAATAATTCAGATGCCGACCCGCTGGGCCGGTTAACGGGGCTGGCTGCATTGCTACAAAGATATTGGCCCTCCGGGCCAACGCCACCACCTTGATTAATTAGAGATTAACAGCCCTGCGCCAAAGGCGAGGATTATTGCAAAGCAAAAAAACATTGATCACTTCCATTTTTCCATACTCATACCTTAAGTATTCACCCGCCGGAGGCGGTTTTAATCCGTTGATATCAAAAGAAGTGGCCGCAAGGCCACCAAAATCCGTTTTAATCCGCAAAAATCCGTTTCATCCGCGTTCCAATCCTCCTACGAGGTGCGTAGCCGAAAAAATAAAAAGTCGCACCTATTTCGAGGTATCAGGATGTTTGTGATCCATGCCGAATGTTTTTTCTACAGCGGAAACCAACTTTGCCGCTCCGGCTTGTGCATAATAGCCCAGCCGGGAGGAGCCGGGAGGCAGGTTTTTGGGTAAAAAACCCAGATATTTCATGGTTTTAAAAATGCTGCCCTTTTCCAGATCATGGTGCGGAAATCCGGGCTCGGTGCAACCCAGGCAGGGGTGGTTGGTACGGGTTTTACTCGATTGCCGGTTCCAGAGAATGCGGTTGCACGTGGCGCGGGTCATGGGGCCGCGGCAGCCGACTTCGTAAAAAAGGCAACCGCCGCGTTTGCCGAAGCCGCCTTCTATCTTTTGGGAAAAACTGGTAGCATTGGTGCAGCCCGTCTGAACAAAATCCGTAAAAAACGTTGTGGGCCGTTGCAGATCGTCGATCAGCACGTCCTTGATACGGCCGGTAGCGATGGCGACCAGTATTTGTGTCATCCAGTCGGGGTGGGCCGGGCAGCCGGGTATGTTGATCACCGGCAAACCCGATTTTGACTTGAAATCCGGCCCGAGGAAACCACCTTTTTTCCCCTTGTGAAACTGTAATCCCGTGCTGTCGGTCGGATTGGGCGGAACTGCGGGAATGCCGCCCCAGCTGGCGCAATCGCCGATCGCTACTACATAATCTGCCACGTTGGACAGGTCGCGGACCCAGTCGAGCATGGGGCGTTCGGCGAAATTATTCATGGTCCCGCTGCCGTTGGGCCCTTGAATCACACTGCCTTCAAATACGAAAATATCCATGTGTACCCTGCCCCGGACGATGTCTTCCAGCAGGTTGGATACCTGCCGACCGATTTCCAGCGCCAAAGACGGGTGATATAAAATATTGATTCCAAAATCGGTAACCAGTTCCACCACTGTGGGCTCTTCCGCGCACATAAAGGATATGGTGTTTCCGCTGCACGCGCCACCCTGGAGCCAAAGTATATTTGTCATAGACCCTTCGGTTGGTTATCTGATTTGATAATCAAGTGTTTATAAAGAATTCAGGCAAAACAAGTTTTGCGCACTTAAGTATTGTGGCGTGCTATCGGAAGTGAGGGTCAGAATTGGGTGATAGGGTGAACATCATGCGTAAACTCATCCAATCCTTTCGGAGTGAAATAAGGACGGATATGTGACCAGACCGATTGTTTAAAATACACTTCTTCGATCGGTTTCTCTTTCAGCACCTGTTGCGGCACCCAGAAAACAATCGTCATCCAGATGGTATTTGCCAGCGAATCGTATACGCCCGGTGCGGGTTCGGGCAGCAGCATTCCGCGTTGCAAGTAGTAGTCGAGCCGTTTACGGATCTGCATCATCATTTTACTGACGCTGTCCTGCCACCGCCGCATGATGTGCGGATAGGAACGTTCGATCTCGAAAAGATCGATGAGGTAAAATTTGTATTTGGCAAAAAATCGATGGTATTGCTCCATCTGTACATCAAAATCAGACAGTTTCGGACTGAGCAGGTAGGCGGACAGAATCAGCGAAAACTCTTCGAAGAGATTTTCATAGACGGCGTTTACAATGGCTTCCTTGTTTTTGAAATGGTACGCCAGGTTTCCTACACTGATGCCTGTTTCGTCTGCGATTTGCTGCAGGCGAACATTGGCCACGTCATTCCAGTTGAACAGGCGGATAGAGGCTTCCAGTATTTTTTGTTTCGTGGTGAGGCTATTCATGTCGGGCAAGGTTACTGAATCAATTCAGCGTAAGATTCAAATCGTTCAAATCAAGCGTGAGGGTGCCTCTCTGATCTTTTGCTGCTTGTCTACGCATGTAAAAAGCCATGGTCCGGGCGCGTTTGGGGCAGGAATGGCTGGTGATGCGGCGGCTCAGGAATTTCAGGGGCGTTTTATGGTGGGCAAACAACAAATTGATTTCCCAGGCGCCTTTTCGGAGTTGCAGGGACTCTATCACGGCGCTATCGCTCAACCAGAAATCATTGCGGTAAAAATTCATATCCGCGTCTACGCCCAGTTTTTCGGTGAAAAACAGGTTGCTTAATCCGTCCAGCATCCTGGAATACAAATCGGTAGACATGGTAAAAACGCGTTTCATGCTGTCATCTTTAGAAATGAGGTTTTTGCCTCGGCATGAAAAACTCAACATGCACTTAGTCAAGACGCCCCAAATTTAGAAAATATTTTCCAAACATCTTTCAACCTCCGCCTAATTGTTCAAATTCCCGCATGCCCATATCCGTAAAATGCGGTTGAAACAAGGCCCACAATATATTTCTGAAAGCCGAAAAGTCGGTCGTATCCATATTTTGAACGCTCTGGCGGTAAATCCAGAGGTCGGCGATCAGCCAGAACTGCCGCGCCAGCAGTTCGTTGTAGCCTTCCTGTTTTTCGGCTGAAAAAGCGCCCCGCGACTGGTTAAACAAAAGTGCCACATACATCTGCTGTACCTGCCAGGCGATGTGTTGCTGGTGGGCCGCCTGAATGACGGGATAGGCCCGGATGATTTCCAGGGTGTCGGCGTAAAAAAAACGGTAGGTCTGCTGCAGGCCGAAAGTTTGGGTCAGCAGCCGGTCGATGTCTTCAAAAAGCGGCACCACCCGGAACTCCGCCAGCAAATCGCGTTGCTGCTGCACCAGTTGTTCCCAGATAGCCTGCACGATGGCTTCCTTGTTTCGGTAATGGTAGGTCATGTTGCCCACACTCACGGCTGCTTCGTCGGCTATGTGCTGCAAACGCACGTTGGCAATGCCTTCGCGGTTGAAACATTGAACTGCGGCGTCGATTATTTTTTGTCTGGTAACTGCGGAGGCCATATGAGCGGCAAATCTACATCCACGCCGCCACAATACCGCCCATCAGCCAGCCTCCGGTACCAGATAATCCCATGACTGCATATATTTTATTGCAATACATGACAGCAGTTGCCG
>Ga0209717_1001307_pt1 | contig 27306 bp, 18 predicted proteins | sample AD_UKC048_MetaG_FD_184418 | JGI IMG/M metagenome (GOLD analysis project Ga0209717, IMG submission 184418) | Active sludge microbial communities of municipal wastewater-treating anaerobic digesters from USA - AD_UKC048_MetaG (SPAdes) (version 2) | ecosystem: Engineered > Bioreactor > Anaerobic >... | reverse complement strand
CCTTGCTTTTCACCAGGGTTTCAAACCTTTTCTACCCGGACTGAGTGCCAATGATATCATTGCACGGATCGGATTGGAGAAAGCCATTCATAAACAAATCAGGAATTATTCCTCGGGCATGAAACAACGGGTTAAACTCGCTCAATGCATTCTCTCAGATACCTCCATCGTATTACTGGATGAACCCTGCACCAACCTCGATGCAGCAGGTATTTCACTTTACCTTTCGCTGATCAGCGATTATGGCAAGGACCGGCTTATTGTGGTGAGCAGTAATGATGAGACGGAATACTCGTTCTGTGGGGAGCTAGTTAATATAAGTGATTATAAGTTGACTAAGTAAGTAGTTGACAGGTTGATAAGTTAACAAGTTGATAAGGAGGGCTTCTTAGTACACGTCCTTGTCAACTTGTTAACTTATTAACTTTTCAACCCTAAAAAAGACCCCTATGTCTTTTATCATCTCCGTTCCTGATATTCATCAATTCCTCTATTCCCCTGGCCTCCCTATATTTGCACCTGTGAAAAAAGGGATCGCTTTCATATTACTACTGATCTTCACCCTGCAAACCTTCTATACATCGGGTTTCACAGTATGGTTTTATGCCAACCGGAAAGCCATCGCCAGCGAGCATTGTATCAATAAAAACCGGCCGGAACTGAAATGTGATGGAAAATGTTTTCTCAGCATGAAAATGAAGGAAGCGGGTCAGCACCAGGATGAAAACGCCCCGCTCCAGGTAAAACAACTGCTGGAAGGAAGCCCTTATACCCTTTTGAATAATTACGTAGAACTGGGAATGCCTGAATCAAGGATAAAACACCAGTCATCCTATACCATCCGGTACAGCTATCTCCACAGCAATTCCCTTTTCCGTCCGCCGCTGTCTGCCTGATACATACGCCGTTCATTTATTGCATGCTGATCCTGTTGCCCCGCAGCAGTTATCCCTCTATACTATTCCTTAACTTAATCAATCTTGAATTATGAAGAAAATACTATACCTGCTATTATCCTTTGCGGTCCTCTGTATCATCGTTTTCCTATCCGCCTGTTCAAAAGATAAAACAGCACAAAATCCTACCGCCGGACTGACCAAGATCTCTGAAGGCTACGCCATAGGTGCCGGTGCTAAAGTTGAAGTATACACGAAAGAGACTTCGCTTACCACGGGATATACTAAATTTTACCTGGCCCTTTATGACTCCATTACCGGCAAACGGCTGGATGATGCGCATATTCATTTGACTCCGATGATGGATATGGGGATGATGCAACACTCCGCCCCCTATGAAAATCCGGCTTCTACCGATGCAGTTAATTACCTGTTCCCCTGCAGTGTCACTTTTATTATGTCCTCGATGGGCGGCAGCTGGACACTGGAAATTGAAGTGCACAATCATGCCAATGACAAAGAAGGTTCCATTACCCTTCCAATTACCGTTGCGGAACCGGCCACTTCAAAACAAAAGTCATTTACAGCCACACATAATGGGGCGAAATACTTTATTTCCCTGATCAGTCCTACGTCTGCCAATTCAAAAGTGGGTATCAATGATCTGGAAATCGCCATATATAAAAAGGCATCCATGATGAGCTGGCCTGCAGACAGCAGTCTCACCGTTGCTGTTACACCCGAAATGCCCACGATGGGTCATGGCTCACCCAATAATGTAAATCCGACGCATGTGGCCAATGGCCATTATAAAGGCAAGGTGAATTTTACCATGACTGGTTTGTGGCGGCTGAACCTGGATTTTATGTCCGGCAGCAATGTGGCCGATACGACCCAGTACTTCGATGTTGAATTTTAGCAGTTCATAAAATGGCGGGCGGGTTCTCCCGCCTGCTTTTAAAAATATAATCATGAAGTCATTTTTTTTTCTGCTCCTGCTGGGCAGTTACCTGCCCGGTTTGGCTCAAAACAATAATAACAGTCTGTCGGCAGACAGTACCCGAAGTATTCTGCTCAGCGAAGTACTGGTAAGCACGAAAACACGCAGTGATCAGCAACGGATGCTTCAGTTTTACCGGAGCAACCAGTCTTCAGGTCTTGAAGATATTCTATCCCGTCTTCCTGAAATGTCACTTATACGCCGTGGTACTTATGGTATGGAACCGGCGATCCGTTCTTTATCCGGCGGACAGATCAATGTGCTCGTAGATGGAATGCGTATCCATGGTGCCTGTACCGACAAGATGGATCCGGCCACGATATATATTGAACCAATCAATCTGGAACAACTACAACTGCAAACCGGTACAAATGGTTTCATAAATGGGTCAGCCATCGGAGGCACATTGAACCTGAAAACGGCTACCCCTTCTTGCCATACCCCAAATAGATTCAGCGGAACGATCAGCACTGGTTTTCAGTCAGCCGCCAAAAACTTTTATGAGTCAATGCAACTCAACTACGGAACCGGCAAATGGTCCTTACGTGGAACGGCCACCTGGCGTAAAAGCAGTGACTACCGGAGTGGTGGCGGGGAACGAATCGCTTTTTCACAATATGAAAAAGTAAACTATTCTTTTTCGGCAAAATATCAGCTGAATCAATACAACAGTATCAAGGCTGATTACATTGGCGATAATGGCTGGAATATCGGCTATCCGGCCTTACTCATGGATGTAGGTTATGCGGTAGCCCGGATCGGTTCAGTCAGCCTGCAACAGGAAAACCCGGGACAACGGCTCTATCAATGGTCAGCTAAATTATATGCCAACCAGGTTCGCCATTATATGGATGACACCCACCGTCCCAATGTACCGATGCACATGGATATGCCCGGTACCAGTCTGACTTATGGAGTATTTACGGAAGGCATGGCTAAACTGAACAACAAACAACAGCTCAGGGTGGTGGCCGACTTTTCGGCGACAAGGTTAAAAGCTTCGATGACCATGTATGAACCCGGGCAACGCCCGATGTATATGCTGACCTGGCCCGACAACCGTAAAGACCAGGCTGGGATTGGTGTGAACTGGGAATACAGGGCAGACAGTAATTGGTTGCTTCAATCAGTTGCCCGGCTTGATTTTATCAGTACCGCTTTAACCAGCCAGGAAGCAAAAGATCATATCAGTATTCTCGGGGTAACCGATGCAGGGCGACAGGAATTGCTGAAGAACCTTTCCATTACCGCTTCACGGAAACTAAGTCCCTGGTTGAAAAGCAGTATTTCATTGGCCTACGCTGAACGGATGCCTACTGCCACGGAACTGTATGGATTCTATTTATTCAATGCACAGGATGGCTACGATTACCTCGGTAATCCCGGATTAAAACCGGAGCAATCCCTGCAAGGTGAATTCTCGCTGATTACACTGGGCAAAAAAGCGAGATTAAAGGTAACAGCATTCTATAACCAAATCCGGCATTTTATCAGTGGTACGGTGAATCCTGCATTCAGCACAATGACGATCGGGGCCAACGGGGTGAAAAGTTTTTCCGCTGTTCCTCATGCAACGCTTGCCGGACTTGAAACCAGCCTGTTCCTGAAACCCCTGCCGCAACTGGATATCGTATCCACCCTGCGTTATACGGATGGCAACGACAATACCGGAGATCCGTTACCCATGATTGCCCCGTTGAAAAGCATCAGTTCTGTCCGTTATCAGTTCAACCCTTTCTTCCTGCAACTGGAAACAGAACTGGCAGCGGCGCAAAATAAGATCAGCATTAAGTATGGTGAAGACCGGACAAATGGATATGCGTTACTACATATCAGAAGCGGTTTTCCATTTAGATTAGCGGGCAAAGAAACAGACCTGCAGTTCGGCGTGGAAAATTTATTTGATAAACATTATCATGAACACCTGGATTGGGGGAATGTGAAGAGACAGGGAAGGAATGCGTATTTAATGTTGAAGTGGTTTTTTTGATGTTGACAAGTTGAATGGTTTACAAGTTGACAAGGTGGTTTTCTTAGTATGACACCTGTCAACTTGTAAACCTTTCAACCCTTCAACCTGCTTCAGCGCTGACTCGCGATCAGAAGATTGAGGTCCGTATACTTTAAATCGAAGCGCTGGCTCAGGTAGAAATTCGTTAACGCTCCTTTAAATAAATAGATCCCGTTGCGGAGATGGAGTTTGTGCCAGACCAGGTTTTCGAATCCGCCTTCTTCACCGGCTTCCAGTAATAAGGGCATCAGTACATTACTGATAGCCTGGGAGGCGGTGCGGGAAAAGCCGGAGGGAATATTCGGCACACAATAATGAATCACCCCGTATTTCATAAAGATGGGGTGTTCGTGAGAAGTAATTTCAGAGGTTTCAAAACAACCACCCCGGTCGATACTCACATCAATGATCACGGAACCCGGGCGCATATTACTCACCATTTCTTCAGTAACGACCAATGGGGTTCGTCCGGTTTGTGAACCCAGGGCACCTACGGCCACTTCACAGGTCTTGAGTTGTTTGGCCAGTAATCGGGGCTCCAGTACGGAGGTCCACATCCGCTGACCAATATTATTCTGTAATCTTTTTAAACGATATACGCTGTTGTCAAACACCTTTACTGAAGCACCCAGCGCAAGAGCCGCACGGGCCGCATATTCACCCACAATACCGGCACCAATAATGATAACCTTGGTGGGAGCAATACCGGAAATACCGCCAAGCAAAACACCCTTGCCATGATTGGCAGAACCAAGGTACTGCGCCGCAATCAGCATTACTGCACTCCCCGCAATTTCACTCATACTACGGACAATGGGATAGGAATCACTGTCATCCTTCAGGTTTTCAAAAGAAATAGCCGTTATCTTCTTCTCCATCATTTTTTCAAGGATCATCGCCTTCAATACAGACAGATGAATCGGGGAAATAATAATCTGGTTCATTTGCAGCAACGGCAGGTCTTCTTCAATCACCGGGGCACTTTTAACTAATATTGGTGCTTTATAAACCGACTCACGGTCGTATACGATTTTTGCACCTGCTTCGCTGTAATCCTTATCGCGGAAATGGGAGGCTTCTCCGGCATTATGTTCGATGATCACCTGGTGGCCGTTACTCACTAATACCCCCACCGCATCGGGGGTCAGCGCCACCCTGTTTTCCTGAAAAGCAATTTCTTTAGGGATGCCGATCATCATTCCCTCCGCCTTAGGGCGGATATCCAGGGTTTCTTCCAGCGTTTCGTAGCTGAAAGTGGTGCTTATTTTGGGTTTTTGCTGACTCATGAAGTTAATTGCTAAGGTAAACAGTCGTTACTCCAAAGCTAATTAATTATTGGCGATTCTAAGCCTTCGGGTCTGGTTATCCACCAGTTCAATAAACACATTTATTGTATGTTCCGGAAAAATACCCGGAGCTTTTTCGGGCCATTCCACCAGGCAGATATGACCACTGTATAAGGCATCTTCCACACCGGCCCGCTGGGCTTCCTCCTCATCCCGCAACCGGTAAAGATCCATGTGATAGAGTGGCTTCATTTTCCCATCCGCCGGGTAGCGGTATTCATTGATAATTGAAAAAGTAGGACTCCCCACTACATCTTTCACCCCCAGTTCTTCGCAGAGAGCATGGATAAACGTGGTTTTACCGGCCCCCATCGGACCATGAAAGGCAAAAACACTAGCAGACCCGGCCTGATTTAGAAAAGAGGCCGCTGTCATTTTAATGGTTTCCACAGAAAATTTCCATTCCATACCACAAAAATAAGGCGTTATAGCAACCATGTTGTAAACATATTCCCGCTTGAGGAACCTCCGGCTTTCCCCCTTTTGGTAACTTTACCCTATGGAAAAGGTACAATGGAAAGTAGAGGGCATGGATTGCACCACCTGTGCGCTGAACATTCACAAATACCTGGATAAAAAAGGTGCCGCCAATATCAAAGTCAATTTTGCCACCGGCGATGTGAGTTTTGACCGGAGCACAGAAGTGGCCGAAGAAAAGCTGGCGACCGGGGTCACTGATCTTGGGTACAAAGTACGTCCCGCCACCTCAAACGGACTGGCACACGGGCATGACCACGATGAGGCCAACACGCCCTTCTTTAAGACCCACCTGCAACGCTTCTGGTTCTGCCTGCCTTTTACGGCCATCCTGATGCTGCATATGATTCCGGCGCTCAGGCATCATTCCGCTTTTCACTGGATAGGAAATCACTGGGTACAATTGGGACTCACCATTCCGGTTTATCTGATCGGCATGAGTTTCTTTGGAAAGAGCGCCTGGAAGAGCCTCCGGAACGGGATGCCTAATATGAATGTATTGATAGCCCTGGGTGCTACCGCGGCTTTTGTATACAGCCTTTATGGATCACTGACCGGACAACCGGAACAGTTCATGTTTTATGAGACAGCCGCCACCATCATTACGCTCGTTTTCCTGGGCAATTATATGGAAGAAGCGTCTATCGCCTCTACTCAGAAAGAATTGAACAAGCTGGCCCGCTCCCAGAAAGTGATGGCCAACATGATTGCCTACGACGATGAACATAAGGAACATATTTTCCCGGTAGAAAACAATACCCTGCGGGTGGGTGATCTGCTGCTGATCAAAAGCGGGGAACAGGTTCCCATTGACTGTAAGATTCTATGGGGGGATGTGCACGTAAATGAATCCATTATCACCGGGGAAATGATGCCGGTGCATAAAAAAGCCAAGGACAAGCTGATCGGCGGTAGTGTGATAACCGATGGAACGGTAAAAACACAGGTAACAGCGGTCGGGGAGGATACGGTGTTGTCGGGGATTCTCAATATGGTCAAACAGGCCCAGGGAGAAAAACCACCGGTACAGCAGCTGGCTGACAAAATAAGTGCCATATTTATTCCAGTGGTACTGGCTATTGCTGTGCTTACCCTGGTGATCAGCTGGATCGTATTAAAAGAATTCACCCCGGCCCTGATGCGGAGTATTGCCGTGCTGGTGATTGCCTGCCCCTGTGCCATGGGACTGGCCACACCGGCTGCCATTGCGGTTGGATTGGGCCGTGCGGCCAAAACCGGTATCCTGTTCCGCAATGCCACCAGCCTGGAAACCTTTAAGGATATCAAACAGGTGGTCTTTGACAAAACCGGTACGCTTACCACCGGCCAGTTTGTTATTGGCGACTGGAAGATTCTGCAAACAGATCTGACTGAAGAATCTTTTAAACGGATTCTATACTCATTGGAAAAATACTCCAATCACCCGATCGCTAAATGTATAAACGAACAATGGAAGATAAAAGACCCTTTACAATGGGCAAAGGTGGATGAAGTAAAAGGAATGGGCATGCAGGCTACAGATAAAGAGGGGAACCTGTATACGGCCGGATCCTATAAGTCCGCAGAAGGACTCACCAAAGAAGACTTTCATAATGTATACCTGCTCCGTAATGGTGTATTGCAAGGTTGGATCGATGTGAAGGATGAACTGCGCCCGGAAGCAAAAGCCGTGGTGGATTACCTGCACAGCAAAAACATAAAGACCATACTGCTGAGTGGTGACCGGCAGTCAAAATGCAATGCACTGGCGGTACAACTCGGTATTGATACGGTGATTGCTGAACAGACTCCGGAACAGAAACTGAACAAGATTGCTGAACTCAGCGAACAGGTTCCGACTGCGATGGTGGGTGATGGCATTAATGACGCACCGGCACTGGCTAAAGCCACGATCGGTATCTCCATGAATGATGCGTCCCAGATCGCAGTTCAAAGTGCCCAGGTGATCCTGATGAATCACGGATTGAAAAATCTGCCCACTGCATTGGGATTAGGCAAACATACTTACCTCACCATCAAACAAAACCTTTTTTGGGCCTTTGCCTACAATATCGTCGCTATCCCGGTTGCCGCATTCGGATTTCTCACCCCCACATTCGGGGCATTGGTGATGGGACTCAGCGATGTGGTGCTGGCGGTTAATTCAGTCAGGTTGTTTGTCAAGAAGGTGGTATAAACATGAAACAACTCCGCTCCTTTTTACTTTTCACATTTTCTGTCGCTTCTATTACCAGTAATGCACAGACCAACCTTTTACTCAACGGTGGTTTTGATGAAGTGAATGTCTGTACCGAATATAATGCTGAATGCGGGGTGGAAGGCTGGTTCTATCTAAAGGAGGTGAAAGTGCAGATGCTTTCAGGCGATTCAGCGAATCAACTGACCGGTACAAACAGTATTGCACTCCTGTATAACTGGGTTGCGTATACCGGGTTCACGCCTGTAATCGGGACGATATTGCCCTGTAATCTGCAGACCGGAAAAAGCTATACCCTGAAAGGATTGATGAATGTATCCCTGAATCCTAAACTGAATTTTAAAGCCGGTGTTTGCCTGGGTGAATGGTTCTATGTTCCCAGGCGTCCCTTCGCTTCCACCCTGAAGCCCGATAGTATTATATCCATCACCCGAATACCCAATTCCAATTACGTGGAATTTGAATACCGCTTTACCGCTACGGGACGTGAACGTTACCTGACGTTCGGCAGTTATATTCACCAGGACAGTCTTTTCGGCAAAGCACCCCTTACCGGTACACAAACGGTTTCCATGATCCTCGACCGGTTCTCCCTCACCCCCGATGATCAGAAAGAAACCTTTTGTACAGCCTATGCGTCGAACAAGGAAATTATTTACCAGTATAATTTCCGGCATAAGGAAATGGATTATTCCCTGTATGGGAGAGGTCAACTGGCTATTAAGCCGGAATTTAATGACAGCAGTTATACCCTCGAAAAGGTGGAAATAATTCAACCGGTGATTAAAACGGATACCCTCAGACTGGGGGATGTATTGTTTGATTTTAATAAAGCCATTTTGAAACCCACTGCCATAATAATCCTCCGTGATTATTTTACACCGGAACAACTGACCGGGATTGACAGTCTATATATTGAAGGTCATACGGATTCAGTTGGCTCTGATACCAGGAATTTGGTGCTGAGCGGACAACGAAGCGAGGCGGTAAAAAACTGGCTGATGCAAAACGGTTTACCCGCCAACACTCCCCTTTCGGTGCATCCTTATGGACGTAGCCGGCCCGTTGCCTCCAACCAGACTGCGGAAGGAAGAGCGCAGAACCGGCGGGTCGAACTGATCCTGTTCCGGAAAACGAAACTCCCGCCACAATAATGTAATTTGTCACCTGCAATAAATCACTTGACAGACCCGAAGCAAATACTGAAAGAATACTGGGGCTATGATGCTTTTCGCCCGATGCAGGAAGATATTATAAAGTCTGTACTGAACGGGAAAGATGTGCTGGCCCTGATGCCGACCGGCGGTGGTAAATCACTTTGCTACCAGGTCCCTGCCATGGCGATGGACGGACTTTGCCTGGTGATCTCTCCATTGATCGCCCTGATGAAGGATCAGGTGGAGAACCTTCGCAAAAGAGGGATCACTGCTTTTGCAATTTTCTCCGGTATGAGCCGCAAGGAAGTGATCCGCACGTTTCATACCGCCATGGAGAGTAATTGTAAATTCCTGTATGTATCGCCGGAACGATTAGAGACCAGCCTGTTTAAAGAATACCTGCCCGGATTAGGCGTACACCTGATAGCAGTGGATGAAGCGCATTGTATTTCACAATGGGGCTATGATTTTCGTCCACCGTATTTGCGTATTGCCGCTCTGCGGACCGAATTACCTAATGTGCCCATCCTGGCACTTACCGCTTCGGCCACACCTGAAGTTCAGGACGATATTGCACAGAAACTGGAATTACAACAGCCGCAGATTTACCGTCAGTCATTTGAAAGGGCCAACCTTTCCTATAGTTGCTTCCGGATGGATTCCAAGATCAATAAGATCATTGATATTCTGAAAAAAGTACCGGGTACCGGTATCGTGTATTGCAAAAGCCGGAAACGCACCAAAGAAATCGCTGAGCTGTTACAACTGCAAGGCATACCCGCAGATTTTTACCATGCCGGACTCAACCAGGAAGAACGGTCCGCCAAACAGGAAGCCTGGATCAAAAATACGATCCGGGTGATTGTCTGTACCAATGCTTTTGGCATGGGGATCGATAAACCGGATGTAAGAACTGTAGTACATGCCGATGTGCCGGATTGTCTGGAGAATTATTATCAGGAGGCCGGAAGGGCCGGCCGGGATGGGAAGACCTCGTATGCGGTATTGTTGTATGATGAGCGGGATTTGAAAGAACTGGACGAAATGGCCTCCCTTCGTTTTCCCTCGCTTGAAGAAATCAGGGAAGTATACCAGGCTTTGGCCAATTACCTGCAGTTACCAACGGGAAGTGGCAGCGGGCAATATTATGATTTTGATATTGCTGATTTCCTGAAAAAATTCCCATTTGCTCCACACACATTGATGAATGCGATGCGGTCGCTGGAACAGGAAGACTGGTTGTCATTTAACGAACAGGTATTCCTGCCCTCCACGGTGATCTTTACGATCAATAAAGAAGGGCTGTATGCATTTGAAGGAAATTACCCGGATCTGGAACCCTGTATCAAATCCCTGTTAAGGGCTTATGAGGGAATCTATGATATGCCGGTGGCCGTTTCAGAAATTGTATTGGCGGGTTTGCTCCGCAAGGAATCGGCGGCGGTTAAAAATGATTTAGTAATGCTGGATAAGGCCGGCGTGATTCACTACCAACCCAGAAAAGATAATCCCCAGGTGTACCTGATGCGTAACCGCGTGAAAGCCGGTGATATATCTATTGATATGGTGGCGTATAATAAACGGAAAGAGCAGTTTCGCCGCCGGATGAGACAGATGATTCAGTTTGTGCAGGAAGACACCCAATGCCGGAGCCGGATCATTGGCCATTATTTTGGCGACGCCAACATGAAGGACTGCGGCATCTGTGATAATTGCCTGAAACAAAAAGCAACGGTACTGAGTAAAGAGGAGTTTGTCGCCATTGAGCAACGGTTACTACAGTTACTGGGAACAGCTCCGGTTGATAATAAAATCCTGCTGCAACAACTGAGTGGCATTAAAAAAGAAAAAGCCTGGAAAGTGCTGAGCTTTCTCCAGGCTGAAAATAAAATCGGGATGGACGCGACGGGTCGGGTCTATTTAAAATAAACTCTTACGGCGGGTGCGGCCGCCGAGACCGAGTACACCCAGTAAGGTTCTGACGATGGTATTACCGGCCGTGCGGGTCATACTCTTCACCACCGGATCATCAAAAAATCCTTTTTCCTTCTTCGTTGATTTTTTCTCCGTTTTGGCTTCGGCCTCCTCCTCTTTTTGGTCTGCTTCTTTTTTCGCAGCTTCTTCCAGTTTCTCCGTCAGGATCTCATACGCACTCTTACTATCGATCACTTCATTGTATTTACGGGCAATTTTTGAATGACTCACCAGGGCATCGATCTCCATTTCTGAAAGGATATCCATCCGGCTCTGCGGAGGCCGAAGCATACAATGAACCAGTGGTGTGGGGATCCCTTTTTCATTGAGAATGGTCACTAGTGCTTCACCGGTTCCTAATTGAGTGATCAGGTCTTCCGTTTTATAAAACTCCGTTTCCGGATAGTTCTCCGATGTTTGTTTGATCACTTTACGGTCAGCGGCGGTAAAGGCACGCAGGGCGTGTTGTACTTTCAGTCCCAGCTGGGCCAGTACAGCAGCCGGAACATCCATCGGGTTCTGGGTACAGAAATAGATGCCGATCCCTTTGGAGCGGATCAGTTTGATGATCGTTTCAATCTGCTGCAGTAAAGCATCATTGGCTTCCTGGAAGATCAGGTGAGCTTCGTCGATGATCATCACCAGTTTGGGTTTGTCCATATCCCCTTCTTCCGGGCAGCTGGCATAGAGTTCGGCCAGCAGTTGCAGCATAAAAGTAGAGAATAGTTTAGGGCGATCCTGCAGATCGGTCACCCGTACAATGGAGATCATGCCGCGTCCGTCTTCACTGATGCGCATCAGGTCAGCCACTTCAAAGCTTTTTTCGCCAAAAAATACATCAGCTCCCTGTTGTTGCAGTTCGATCACTTTACGCAGGATGGTTCCGGTGGAAGTGGTGGAGATCTTTCCGTATGTTTTTTCCAGTTCGGCTTTGCCTTCATCACTCACAAACTGCAATACTTTGACAAAGTCTTTCAGGTCCAGCAGGGGCAGTTTGTTATCATCGCAGTATTTGAAGATCATGGCTACAAAGCCACCTTGTGTATCATTGAGTCCAAGAATTTTTGAGAGCAGTACAGGGCCAAACTCACTCACCGTGGCCCGGAGTCTTACCCCTTTCTGGTTGCTCAGGGTGAGCAGGTCTACCGGAGAAGCTGTGGGCGTAAATGTAATACCGAGTTTCTGGCAGCGATCATTGATTTTATCATTGACCGTTCCTGCAGCCGCAATCCCGCTCAGGTCACCCTTGATATCCATCAGCAGTACCGGAATACTCGCCGCACTCAGACCTTCAGCCAGCACCTGCAGGGTTTTTGTTTTCCCGGTACCGGTAGCCCCGGCAATCAACCCGTGGCGATTTAATGTTTTAAAAGGAATGGCCACATCGGCCCCTGGCACCACCTGTCCATCGAGCATGGCGCTGCCCAGTTTAAAAGATTCTCCCTTGAAAGTATAACCGGTTTTTACGGTTTCGAGGAATTTGGCACTGTCGGGCATGGTTGAAGATTTGGGGGGAAAGTTAGGATATCCGGATGAAGAAAGAAAGAAGTCGATAGTCATTAATCTATAGTCGTTTGTCTGGTCTTACTACTGACTACTGACTCCCGACTCCCGACTATAATTCTTCCTCCCTCTCCAGCATCAAAATCGCTCCCTGGGGCACGATAAAGTATTTTTCATTTTCGTACATGATTTCCGTGGCGCCGCTGAGCAGGAAGATGGCCAGGTCGCCTTCTTTGGCCTGCAGGGGCAGGTATTTCACTTTTTCCTCATCGGTTTTCCAGGGTTCGTCTTCCATCGGCATGGGAATGGCATAACCGGGACCCGCTTTGATCACATAACCCTGCTGGACTTTCTCCCTTTCCTGGACCCCGGGAGGAAGGTAGAGCCCGCTGGCGGTTTTTTCATCCGGGCGGGTGGGTTTTATGAGGAGACGGTCACCTATTATGATTAATTTCTTCAAACGGTTGTCGGGGGTGATATGCATGGCACAGTTTTTATTCTAATAAGTAAAAGCCTGACAGCAGCAAGTACGAGGTACGAAGTACAAAGTACGACCCTTCGATACGTCCCGCATGAATAATTTCATCGGCCCAGAAAAAATACTTTGGCGGGACTACTCAGGGTGACAAGGAGATTCCGTAAAACAAAAAACTGAGAAAAGTGCGAAATACGAGGTACGAAGTACGGGAAACCCTGTTTTAACAAAAAATTCGGCCCGGATACTTGAACCCCTGAAATGCTTTAACTTTATTTGTCACCAATATAAAACCACCAGATCATGGAAGCGAAGAAACCTAAAATTTTATTGTGCGAAGATGATCCCAACCTGGGAACTGTGCTGAAGAATTATCTTGAGTTAAATGACTATGATGTTACCCTGGAAAGGGATGGCCGTCTCGGACTGGCTGCCTTCCAGCGTGAAAAGTTTGAACTTTGCCTGCTGGATGTGATGATGCCCAATATGGACGGATTCACCCTGGCGGAAGAAATACGCGATGTAGACCCGGATATCCCCCTGTTTTTCCTGAGTGCCAAAACCATGAAGGAAGACGTGATCCAGGGCTATAAACTGGGTGCGGATGATTATATCACCAAGCCCTTTGACAGTGAAGTGCTGATGCTGAAGATCAAAGCGATCCTGAAGCGGAATGAGGAGCAAAATAAGGAAAGTGAAAACAAGGAATTCGACCTGTCCACTTACCACTTTAATCCCAAGCTGCGCCAACTGATTCATAACGGCGTTACCCAGACTTTATCGCCTAAGGAGAATGAACTGCTGAAAATGCTGGCTGAACACCTGAATGATCTATTACCCAGGGAACAGGCCCTGAAAAAGATCTGGGGCAGTGATACTTATTTCAATGGCCGTAGCATGGACGTGTATATTGCCAAATTGCGCAAGTACCTGAAAGACGACAGTAAAATCGAAATCGTGAATATCCACGGCAACGGTTTCCGGCTCGTGGTTCAGTAATACGATATGTTTTGTTTATTGAAGGATTGCAGGGGAACCTGTAATCCTTTTTTTAATTCCGGCTTATCGCGGTCACCACTTTTATGTGAAAATAGGAAACCCCGATGCCGTTACAGGCAAAATCATCCGCCGGACCCAACTTAGCAACGGTGATATTCAATTTCTGACCGACTGTATTCAGGGCGGCCGGGAGCTGATCTGCTACATAAAGCTGTGCGGAAATACCGGTAATCACACTGACCGCAGCGGTATCGGAGGGATCAATTGAAATTAACGGCCGGCTGCAACTGATATCGTTTGTATTGATTACTTCCGCTTTAAAATAATTGATTGTCCCGTTATTGTCTTTCTTGTTACAGGCAAAGGATGCAAGTGTCATTACCCATAAAATGGCATACGTGAATTTCATAAAAGGTTATTTAATATTGACAAATCACAACGGGTATCCGTTGCTTACCACAGAGGTACCTGACCGGGCTGGCTGCCTGGTTTCTTTCCCAGGTGCTCATAGGCTTTGGCGGTAACTTCCCTGCCCCTTGGAGTTCGTTGTAAGAAGCCTTCCTGAATCAGGAAAGGCTCATACACTTCTTCCAGGGTGCCAGCTTCTTCGCCTACGGCGGTGGCAATGGTGGTGATGCCTACAGGTCCTCCCTTGAATTTATCGATAATTGTGCCAAGAATGCGGTTGTCCATATCGTCCAGGCCATGCTCGTCCACATTCAGCGCCTTTAATGCGTGCTGGGTGATGCCTAAATCGAGGTTGCCGTCGTTGAGTACCTGGGCAAAATCCCGAACCCGGCGAAGTAGTCCGTTGGCAATACGGGGGGTGCCCCGGCTGCGGCGACCGATTTCTTCCACGGCAGCAGATGAAATCTTAGCCTGAAGAATACCGGCTGAACGTTCAATGATTCTGTTCAGTACATCTGACTTATAATACTCAAGTCTTGATTTAATAGCAAAACGGGATAATAAAGGTGCGGTAAGCAATCCACTACGGGTGGTGGCGCCGATCAGCGTAAAGGGATTGAGATTGATCTGTATACTCCGTGCATTGGGACCTGAATCGATCATAATATCGATCCGGTAATCTTCCATCGCGGCATACAGATATTCTTCCACCACGGTACTTAAGCGATGAATCTCATCAATAAACAGCACATCATTCGCTTCCAGGCTGGTGAGTAATCCGGCGAGATCACCCGGCTTTTCGATCACCGGACCTGAGGTTTCTTTGATATTTACGCCGAGTTCATTGGCGACAATTCTCGACAAGGTAGTTTTACCCAGACCCGGAGGACCGTGAAACAACACATGATCCAACGCTTCGCCCCGGATTTTTGCTGCTTTTATAAAAATGCGCAGGTTTTCGATGATCTGGTCCTGACCGGAAAAATCGCTGATCTGTGAAGGGCGGATGGTATTCTCAAAAGCTGCATCGGCTGCACTTAACCCTGTCTTTTCTGAATTGAGATTGGAATTCGCCATCAACTGATTTTTGTAATAAGTGTAAAGCTAATTATTATCTGCAAAACCGGCTCCGGGTATTAGAGGTATTGTTTCAACTGCAGGATCAGTTCCGGGTCCGGGGAATTAGCCAGCCAGTTCTCCTTTTCTGAAAAAGGACATACACCCGGGTAGTCTCCTTTCCAGCCATCCATTGTTTCAATTAACTGGAAATGCAAATGGGGTGGCCAGTTTCCGTTTTCTGGAGGTGAGCCCAATGCGGCAAATATTTCTCCCTTTTTTATCTGTTTGCCTTCCCGAAGTTCTTTCAGTGATTGCAGGTTCAGGTGACCGTAAAGTGAAAAAAAAGACTGCCGTTCCAGCCGGTGACTCAGAATAATAGTAGCTCCATAATCGCCCACTTGGTTATTAAATGCAAAACTATGCACGATACCGTCCAGCGGAGCCAGTACGGCCGTTCCCTCCTGCCCCCAAATATCCACGCCCAGGTGTAATCGGCGGGGTTCCCGATCGTTGATTGCATCAAACACACGGCTTTTACTATAGACGGTCCGGTGTTCATCATAACCGCCAATGGCATAACGGGCATTGCCTTGCTGAATTTTCCCCGTTACCCATTCACTGAAGAGGTGAACATCCTCCAGTATTGTATCGGTCAGTTCTGTATTGGTAACAGACAAGTCCAGCATGACCAGTTTCTCCCGCCAGGGTTCAAACGGAACAACCGGATGAAAAAGAGGCTGGTACTTCAGTAATTGCTCAATCAACGCATGGCTCATATTATAAAGATAGGTTGGTAAAAAAGAAAAAGGCGTTCCGTTTCCGGAACGCCTTGGTTATGATATTTTAATAACTCGTGTTATTGACCTCCAATTACCACCCTGAAGGTCTTCTCTGAAGTCCGTATTCCATCATCGTAGATGAAGCGTACCATGTAAACAGCTGCAGGGAGGTGAGTCAGATTGATCGGTACGACACGACCATATACGAGACCTTTCCAATCCTGTGTGCTGACCAACTGACCTGTGCTGGTGTAAACCCGCATGGACAGATAGTTGTAAAGTACACTGTTCATCCGGATGAAGAACTGACCACTGTTCGGGTTCGGGTAAAGGATCAGTGCATCATCACGCAGCAGGCGGATTCTTTCCGGACAATCGCTTACGACTGCTTTAGTAGTATCGGTAGAAGTACAACCGGCCGCATTCGTGTAAGAATAGGTCAGTGTGTATGTACCAACAGCTGTTGCACCCGGAATAAAGTTGAAACCGGATACACCGATACCACTCCAGTTACCACCTACAGGTGTACCCACCAGCGGTACAAGGGTGTCACTGATACAGATTCTGCGGTTCCAGAGGTCGGTGGCGGTCACCGGCGTAAGCGCATTCACTGTCAGGGTAGCTGCATTTGAAGTTACCGTATTACAAGTATTGGTGATAATCACTCTGTATCTTCTGCCAGAGAGTGTGGTTGTGGTATTGGCCACAGTATAAATAGTCGCATTGGCACCTGAAATATTCGTCCAGGTGGTACCATTATCTGTACTCAGCTGCCATTGATAAGCCAGGCTGGATCCGGCCGCTGTTACACTGAATGTGGCATTGGCACCCGCACATACGGTTTGATTAGCCGGTTGAGTAGTGATGGAGGCCGGCTGGAATACAGTTACCGTTGAAGTACCTGTACCTGAAGTACAGGTGGCTGTTGAACGTACTGCGTTATATGCCGTTGTCGTTGTTGGTTTGGCATATACAGTGCTGGCCATTGTTCCGGCTACATACGGCACCAAGGCATTTGCATCGGTGAAGAGACCGGTTACCGGTGTCCATACTGCACCATTCACTTCGAATGTGATACTCCAGCTGGTAATAGCTCCGACATCGCCACCTACCTGATCGTTGACAAACAGTTTCCAATCACCATTGAAGTTACCGGTGAAATTAGCCAGACTCGGATTCAATTGGTTAACTGAACCTGGACCTGGAGCCGGGAAGTTATCCGGTCCGGCCACGTTGGTCGGACGATAGGTTCCACTGGTAATATTGGCTGTTGGTAACAGGGAAAGTGCCGCATCATCAAATACAAAATTTGCATTAACCAGGTCACCACCGCCACCTCTGTCAGACATAAGGATCACATTAGAACCGTTTGGCGCCTGAAGTAACATATCGATATCACCCGGGAATGTATGGGAGATGCCGTTGATATTAACTGATTTCACTCTTACTCCGGAAGTGGGCAGGCCGCCTACATTAATGGCAGATGGATATGGGCTTGCCACACCAGAAGTACTTACAGGTGCACCTGCCGGAATGGAAAGCGGACCTGCTGTAGCCGTTGTTGCTGTGTAGGGAGCCACAGTAATAGTGGTTGTGCTACCCAGACAGATATTAACTGCAGTTGGGGTAACCACTGGCGTAGGCGGAGTAGCATTTACCACCGTTGTTGCCGAAGCGGTACAACCTGTTGCAGTTATAGTGCCGGTAACCGTATATGTGGTATTCAATACCGGATTAGCTGTTACTGAAGCACCGGTGGTGCTGCTCAGACCAGTGGCCGGACTCCATGTATAAGCGGTGGATGTGCCGGTGGCGTTCAATACCACAGGACCGCACTGACCGGTCGGACTTACAGCCACTGTCGGAAGCGGGTTCACCGTAACCGTTACAGAAGCAGAACCTGAGCTACAGGTACCCAGTGTATTAGTGACTGTATAAGTATACTGTGTTTGTGTAGTCGGTGACTGCAGGAAGTAAACGGTAGAGGCTGCAGTTCCGGCAACATAAGGCACCGTGGCGGCTGCATTGGAGAACAATCCGGTAATGGGCGTCCAAACAGCTGTCGGTACTTCAAATTCAATTGACCAACTGGTAACACTACCTGCATCACCACCTGCATCATCTACCAGGAACAGTTTCCAGTCACCATTGAAATTACCAGCGAAATTGGACAATGGCGCATTGGTTTGCGTCAGAGAACCAGGTCCGGGAGCAGGGAAGTTATCAGAACCGGCCGGATTGGTTGGTCTGTAAGTTCCTGATACCAGCGTGGCAGGCAACAATGATGGAGCTGCGTCATCAAAGGTCAGGTTAATGTTATTGATATCTGTACTTCCCCCTGCATCTGACATGATCACCACATTTGTACCGGTTGGTGATTGAATCAGCACATCCAGATCAGAAGGCCATGTATGTGTCATTCCATTCAGTGTAATAGACTTAACTCTTACACCTGAAGTTGGAAGTCCGGTAATACTGATATTGGCCGGATAAACAGAGGCAGGACCAGCCGTAGTGGTAACAACCATCGGTGCGCCTGTATAGGCTCCGCCAAAAGTGGTCGGTGCAACGGTCAGCGGCTGAATAGTTCCTGCACAAATAACCGGAGCGGCCGGCGTGATCACTGGTGTTACCGGTGTACCTAATACGCTGACTGAAGCGGTATTCGTACAACCTGTGGCGGTAATCGTACCAGTAACAGTATACACGGTTGAAACAGTCGGGCTGGCTACTACGGTAGTACCTGTTGTGGTATTCAGACCGGTAGCTGGTGACCAGGACCATGTATTGGCATTTCCGTTAGCGGTCAGGGTAACTGGGGCGCAGAAGCCGCTGGGACCTGAGTTCACCACAGGAATCGGGTTCACTGTAAGCGTAGCAATATTGGTGAAAGTAGTACCACACACATTGGTCACACTACCACGGAACAGGTTGCCATTATAAATAATACCTGTACTGGTGAGTGTAAGTGTGGTGGTGGTTACACCGGAGAACGGAGGCACATTGCTCAGGTTGGTCCAGGTAGCACCACCATTGGTACTGATCTGCCATTGGTAAGTCGGGGCAGGTACCGGTGCATTATCCGTGAAAGTAAATGTGGTGTTACCATTCTGGCAAATGATACTGTTTGCCGGTTGTGTAACCACCTGCGGAGGAATAACCGTATTGATCACAACCGGGTTGCCGCTATAAACGGTCAGACAGCCAGGGGTGCTTTGTTCTCTTACAACAATATTATATGACCCAGAAGGCAGTGTATTGAACGTATTGGATAACTGCCAGTTGGTACCACCGTCCACACTGTATTCAAGCGTACCTGTACCGGTGGCATTCACCACAATGGTACCGGTGAGGATCGGACAAAGCGGTTGAGTAACCGTTGGTGCGGTTACAACAGGTGTTCCGCTCAGTGCATTTATCACGATCGGGTTAGAAGCGTATGGGGTCAGGCAATGAGTAGCTGCCTGAAAACGAACGATAACATTATAGTTACCGGCAGCAAGTCCGTTAAATGTATTGGAAGTCTGCCAGGTAGCCCCGTTATCAATGCTGTACTCCATGGTGGTGGAGCCAGTAGCATTCACTACGATGGTACCGGTCAGCTGTCCGGCACAGGTGGCCTGGGTTACAGTCGGCGCCGCAACAACAGGTACTTCCAGGCAAGGAGCCTGTGTAATACGTGTTACTGTATCGGATATAGCCACGCGGACGTTTGACCCGTTGAACAGGCTGGTACGCATGTTTACAACAGGACCGCTTTCCAGCAGGATATCGTCCACATACCATCCAACGTTGGACAATGAGTTGTCGGATGCAAAGCGGAACCTGACTTTTATAGTCTGACCGGCAAAGCTGTTCAGGTTAATTCTGGTCTGGGCAAAACTGCCACCGGAGTTACCAGTGAAAGCAGAACGACCAGCCATCGGATTACCTGTTCCAAGCACACCAGTATAAGTTAATCCGCTCATAAACGGTCCGAGATCAGTCCAGGTGGTACCACCATTGGTGCTGATTTCGACCACACCTCCATCCCATCCTGACTCCGCATCAAACCGGTGCCAGAAACTCATAGAATGTGTGGCTGACGGGTTATTGGTAAGTGCAAAGCTTCCGGTAGAGACTAAAGTCTGATCAGAAGTTACAGCTGCATTCGGGGAGAAGAAAGAAGAAGGAGCACTGCGGAAAGAAGCAGTGGAAACAGCCCAGACATTTGCAGTAGTGGACGCGGCTGTCCAGTTAGGAGCCAGTGCAGTGCCTGCATCGTTGATATGTTGAACAGGTGCGAAATAAGAACCTGTATTCACATTAACCGTATAGGTATAGGTAGCACTTGCATCAGCTGCCACATTCACCGGATTAAAAGTAACTACCCGGTTGGCCGGGTTATAGGAACCTCCACTCACCCAGGTTACTGAAGTGGGCAGCGTATCAGTTAAAGTATAACCGTTGATCGGATCACAAACGGCACTAACCGTATTTGTATAAACAATATCAGTTCCTTCAGGCACTGATACCGTACCTGCCTGAGTCAGTGCTAAACTAACACTTGGGGTACAGAGACCGATTTTGAAGGAAGATACCCTGGTGGACCAACTGCTGGCGCCACTTCCGTACATGGCGGTAAACCAGAACAGGGAGTCATTCACCACATCATTCGCCAGATCATTATAGTCACCCCAGCGGTTACCAAATGTACCATAAGCTGTTCCCTGATGTAATAAAACATCATTGACAGCCAGTGTGCCGGGGGGATCGGCTTCATTTCTTCCGGAGAAATAAATTGAGGCATACTTACCGGTACCACTATGATTATAGGCAAGGGCAATTTGTCCTTTACTGTTAATATTTACAGAACCCATCCAGCGGTGATCAGCATCCGGTGCGTAAGTAGACTGCTGGAAAATGCTCCAGGCTCCGCCGCTTCTTCTGAGTTCATACCAGCGTAAGCCGGCTTTAGCGGTGCCAGGGAAGTTTGCATCTACCGTATGATTTAATACCAATGCTTCATGTGTGCCGAAATTCCGGTATTGTACCCGGTTCATGATCCGGTCACTTAAGGCGTCATAGCCGGCCCCCCCTGAAGCGATACAGTTTCTGCTGGCGCAGACCCTGGATTTAAAAGGGGCGGTTGTCATTTGCTGTGAAAAAGTGATAACCGTACTGGATGGCGTTGTGAAGTTGGGTTGCATGGTAATGATACCCAGACTATCCACATCTGTACCAGAGGCCGTGTAGTTGTCATCATTATAATACACAAACATACCCGGTGAACCAGCCGTGGGAGGCGTTGGTCCGCTGATACTAACAGGTGCTGTGGAAATAAATTTATTATCCGTACTGGTCAGGCGTACACGTACCAGTTCTGCTGTTACATCACCGGTCAGCATCTTGGCCTTATTTAATGCATAAATAGAGGAACCGAGATAGGCAGTACCGGTAGTATTAAAGTCGTTGGATGTAGCATAGATCGCATCCGGCCAAACACCCCAGTGTGGGTAATCCACAAAGAAGCTGTTGTCCTGGAAACGATAAATATACCAGCCACCCGCCGGATCACTGGTTTGCGATACAGCAACAATCAGAGTATTGATATAGCTGGTTACACCGCCGGTGAAACCAAATTCAGTCAGCATATACCGGCCGCTGAACTGATCATATAAAGCTACGGGGTCGCCGGCACCGCTATAAGCTGCGCCGGTTAACAGGTCCATATAGGTTTGTCCTACCACCTGAACACCACTGCGGTCCCAGACTTTAAAGTAAGCACCGGAACCTCCGTTAATCATTTGAATAACATGGTTGGGACCTGCACACATGGTGGGGTCAGCGGGAGCCACACTGGTATAGCCCATTCCGTCAAAGTTCTGAGTGATCTCAGTACCGGCGTTTGGACTGGTAGTGGCGGTACTACCCAGTTTCTTTGTATTAAGCTGGACTACGGGATCTCCTTTGGCATTGGTGCCAAAGTCAAAAGCCGGATTGGTCCAGGTTTTTTTGGCAACCATACCCTCAGTGGTCCGGGTAATCATGGAGGTATCGGCATCAGCGGAGAAATTCCTCAGAGAAGGAATCACCTTGATTAACTCACCTACCACAACCTTTGGCTTTTCATAGCCTGATTGTCCATAAGAAATCTGAAAAAGACTGAAGAGAACAGCCAAAAGGAAAACCCTTTTCACGCCCTCGTTGATGGACCAGCCAATGGAAAACGGGCGGCCCTTCAATTGACACTGAGGTACAATTTTTTTCATACTTGCAGAAGTTTGGTTTAAAGTGTGTTCTGTAGAACTGGTGGTTTTGATAGGCTATCCGGCATTTTGACCAATACGCACAAAGCGTAGAATAACTTTGTGAAAGGAGCGTAAGTACTTCCTTTATAAGCTGGTTTTGGCACAAAATACGGGACTAATATAGTAAATAAACCAAATTCCAGCCAAAACTAATCCCATTGAATTTCAGGCAAAATATTTGTTATCAGTCAGTCGTTTGAGTGATGCCCGGAAAAACAGCATTAAACTTCCAAATTGAAAAAAATAATCATACGACCCCTCCTCAGCTTCCTTTTACTCAGTATTTCACTAGTTGGCCACAGCCAGATGATCACGGGTGTCTGGAAGGGCCGGATCAACCGCCAGAAAGTCGAAGTGAAAATCATTCAGAAGGGCGATAGCCTGACGGGCACTTCGTATTACTACGAATCCGCCAGTCATTACCGTCGTTATAGCATTAAAGGTTATTTCGATCCGGGAACCAACGAGGCCATTTGGTGGGATGATCAATTGCTGGAAGAAAAAGCGGGTCGGTTTTCGGTAAGCAGTCCGGGTAAAATGCCCCTCCTGGCGCGGGCTGATTTTAATTGTCCTGGAGGAAGTAAAATGATGCTGGATGGGAAAGCCACCCGCAGGGATGATGAAAATGATCCGAAAGGGCAGGTAGATCTTGATAAAGCCGGAAACACTGATTTTGCCGATGAGTGGGATTATATCATCGATAATTATATGGTAGGGGGAAATGATCCGTACCTGATTGATAGTATTGCCGCCCTTGCTTCACAGCCCGTTGTTTCACCACCGCCGGTGGTTACGGCTCCTGTCAGACAAGCACCTCCGCTTGTATCTGCTCCTGTTGTGATCAACGAAGATCCGGTCCGGAAAACTTCATCGGTGCCCGGGCCCAAACCAGATCCAAAGCCGGTTATTGTTCAGTCCAAACCTGAACCCATACCTGTTGTATTACCCACTATTGAAGAAAAATTCAGCAGCCGCCAAAAAGTATTTATTAAAGAAATACCGGTAGCCGGTGACTCTGTCGAACTCCGTTTTTATGATAACGCGGAAATAGACGGCGACTCCATTTCCCTTTTCCTGAATAATAAACTCCTGTATCAGCATATCAGGCTGGCGGCTGGTGCTTGGACTATAAAACTGGCAGTCAGTGACTTAGCGCAAGATAATGAGCTGGTAATGGTAGCAGAAAACATGGGATCTATTCCACCGAATACTTCATATATGGTGGCCATTGTAAACGGTGTTAAACAGGATGCCTACCTGGCCAGTACCGAAGGCAGCAGTGCTATGATCCGGCTGGTTAAGAAAAGTCCTTAGAGGTCCGGACGCAAAAAACCGGTGAGTTCTTCACCGGTTGTCAGAAAAAACTGGTCTGGTACACGCTGCCTAACTCACTGTTTCCACTTTCCTATCCTGTTTTTCCCCGATCAGAGCTTCTTGAATCAGTTGCTCGGTATAGTGGGCCATCTGCAATTGCATTTCCAGCAAGCAGGCATAGGCTTCAAAATAAAGGATAACGTCTTCCCTGACATTCCGTTTCAGCCAGCGGAATCCACCGGGTAATTGTTCCAGGACTGCCCGGTCCGATAAATACTCAATATGATGAATATCGGTAGGCGTCAATCCGGCCTGTTCGAGTTTTGAAATCAACAGATCTACGGGTGCCCCGCTGCTGGGACAATATTCCACCGCCAATTCAGTCCATTCACCCGTACCCGTATGCGCATAAGTCAGAATTTCCATTTCATTGAGCGGGGTGAGCACCTGCAGCAGGTTACCACAATTGCAGGCCCCGTGATGACCCCATGAATAGGCGGATCCATCCCGCAAGCGGCGGGCGGTTTCCCGGAATGCCTGTATCAGTTCGGTAGAAGCTTTTGCCATATTAATAATAACAGGGAAAGCGATTTTTGGTTGAATTATTTCTCACTAAGATTTCTGTTCAAAAAAAACCACTGAATGCAGTTGTCGTTGTACAATTTGATATTTTCACCGCGAACATTTAACCAATCGCCGAGACCGGACCATTATGTCAATAAAACAAAAGGGAGGTACCCATACCTGTAAAAACTGCGGACATCAATTTGAAGGAAAAGTCTGCAACCAATGCGGCGAAAAAGTTTTTCATGAACACCATCTCAGTGCCGGGCACTTTTTCCATGAAGTGATTGATTTTTTCTACCATTTTGAAAACAAAGTCCTGAAAACAATCTGGCTCAATTTTATAAAGCCCGGGTTTGTAACCAAAGAAAACCTACGGGGCGTACGCATTCCGTATGCCAATGCAGTACAACTCTACCTGGTGGTCAACCTGATCTTTTACCTGGTGGTCAGTAAGGTAGGCGTGACTGATTATATCCCGAATCCCGGCGATCATCATTATTATTATCTGTCAGATTACCCGGCGTTCCGCTGGACAGAGAAAGCCGATACAAAAATGGTCAGTGCCATTGACAGTGCCTATACCCATAAGCAACGGGACGCTTATACAGCGCTTATGGAAAACTACAACCAACGGAAAGACAGCAATGGCAACGTGGCCGTTTATGGCCCCTGGCGTAAAGACAGTATACTCCTGCCCGCCAATCAAATAAGCATGATTGCTCTTGAAGAAGCCCGTAAGCTGACCCGGGCTTCCTTCACCGCCAATGTAAAAACCTTTGGCAAGACCCTGATCTTCCTGCTGCTGCCGCTGATTGCCCTGGTATTTTACCTGTTCTTTCGCCGGAAACTGAAGTACTATGGGGCAGCCCTTACCCTGGCCACGCATTTTATGGTGTATAATCTCTGCTTTTATTCCCTGCATGCGCTGATCAATGTGGGACCGATCTATATCAATGAAAATTTCGGGGGTTGGATGATGAAGCCTTTTTACTTTATCTTCTATAATGACTACACCAGCCCGGTATCCTCTTTTATTTTCGGGAGTGAATTTGAATTCATGCACCTGCTGTTCTGGATCCCCTGGCTCTATATCGCATTCCGTCGTTTATTCAATACATCATGGTGGAAAAACCTGCTGGCCTCCTATTTCTGCAGCAAGATCTTTTTCTTCCTGGTATTCGGGGTATTGAAGAAGATGGTAATTGCGATCACGATCTGGAGCCTTCACTAAATACAAAGTACGAGGTACGAAGTACGAAAGGGCATTGCCGGGCATATGGTTAAAGCCATGGGCAATTGCTGTTAGAGAAGAAAAGTACGAGGTACGAAATACGAAGTACGGAAGTAACCCTCGTACTTCGTACTTCTAACTTCGTACTTTTTGCTCTCCTACAGCTATAGTTCAAGGTTTCAATTAAAGTTCCGGCAATGCCCCCTCGTACTTCTAACTTCGTACCTCGTACTTAGATGACGATGTTCACCATTTTCCCCTTTACAAAAATGATCTTCTTCGGCGCTTTTCCTTCCAGCCATTTTTGTACGACTTCGTTGGCCAGTACCAGGGCTTCCACATCGGACTGGGCGGCGGCGAGTGAAATGTCAAGGGTGGTCCGCAGTTTACCATTGATGGAGATCGGGTATTCCTTACTGCTTTCCACTACCTGCTTCGGATCGAAGACCGGGTAAGCGGCATCGAGTATATGGCTGGTATGTCCCAGCAAACTCCAGAGTTCGGCGGCGATATGCGGGGCATACGGGGTAATCAGCACCAGCAGGGGTTCGAGGATGGAACGCTTATGGCATTTCAGGTCAGTAAGTTCATTGGTGGCGATCATAAAACCGCTCACTGCAGTATTGAAACTAAAACGTTCGGTATCGTCTTCAATTTTCTTGATGTTCCGGTGCAACACTTTCTGCTCTTCAGGAGTGGCCGCCTCATCGGTTACAATTAATCCTTTCAATTCATCCGCAAACAGGCGCCAGAATTTTTTCAGGAAACGGTGTACGCCTTCAATCCCCTTGGTATCCCAGGGTTTGCTGAGTTCTACCGGACCGAGGAACATTTCGTACATACGGAAGGTATCAGCACCATATTTATAAACCAGGTCATCCGGGTTTACGGTATTGTACTTTGACTTGGACATTTTCTCCACTTCGGCTCCGCAGATATATTTATCATCCTCCTCAAGAATGAAATGAACAACATCATCGCCTTCAGGAAACTTTTGCCTAAACGTTTCAACATTTAACTCAACACCATCTACCATATTGACATCAACATGAATTACATTTAAATTAACCTCGCTTCCCTCCTCGATTCTTGTTACTTTTCCTGGCACATGCTTATTAATAAAGTTTGCAACTTCTTGAACATTCTTTTGGATTGAAAGCAAATAATCAAAGTGAGATTTTGAAATATAAACTTGCCCCCTTCGATTTCCCCCACTTGGTGTAATTGATACCCGATATATAAACCGGCTGCTGCCCTGGATCATCCCCTGGTTCACCAGTTTCTTATACGGCTCATCATACCCGATATGGCCGAGATCATAAAGCGCTTTGGTCCACATGCGGCTATACAACAAGTGACCTACAGCATGTTCGGTACCACCGATATATAAATCCACCTGGTTCCAGTAATCGGATACTTTACGGTCGCAGAAGCTGGTTTCATTCTTCGGATCCATATAGCGGAGAAAATACCAGCTTGAGCCGGCATATCCGGGCATGGTATTGGTCTCCAAGGCCCCCCCGCCCCCCAAAGGGGGGATCTCAGACTCAAACTGACCGAACCATTCTTTAATGTTAGCCAGTGGTCCCTCTCCATCGGGGCCAGGTCCGTATTTATCTACTA
>Ga0209717_1001306_pt1 | contig 27313 bp, 20 predicted proteins | sample AD_UKC048_MetaG_FD_184418 | JGI IMG/M metagenome (GOLD analysis project Ga0209717, IMG submission 184418) | Active sludge microbial communities of municipal wastewater-treating anaerobic digesters from USA - AD_UKC048_MetaG (SPAdes) (version 2) | ecosystem: Engineered > Bioreactor > Anaerobic >... | reverse complement strand
GCCGTCCTCCAGCGCTCTCAACGTGTCGTGCCGGTTCCAACAGGCGCAAGAACAGGTGCCACAGGTTGTAGATTAACAAACCCAACCGTGCGGCCAGGGCGGTGGCATTACGCTTCTGGCAACAGAAACCTTCCAAACTCCATTGGTGCTTGAGTTCGTCAAAGACATTCTCAGCGTCGGCCCGTTGGCGATACAATTCAATGACCTGCCAGGGATTGGCTTGTGCGGGCGGTAGATTGGTCACATACGCCTCGAATTCGTGCGGGGCTTGATCCCAAAACGTGCCCGCCACCTCTTTGCTAATCTGGCCCCGACACCGCCGCCCCACCACCCCGCGCCGGACACAACTCCAATCGGGCAGGCGCAATTGAATTTCGGCCACCTGCAACACCCCCAGTCGCGTCGGCCCTTGCCACGAACTCTCCGGCCCCGCGGCGAGGGCTCGCTTGACGTTGGCCGTGAGCTTGAGACGAAAAAGATAATAGGGCCGGGCGGCCGACGCTTCGTGCCAGGCGCAGACCCGCTCATGGCCTAAACCCAGATCCCCCCCCGGTTGAGCCATACCCGCGCTGGGTCCAGCCATTGTTGGCACTCTTCCATCGCCGCTTCCCACTGGCTGGCGGTCACCGTGTCCCCGCGGCGAAAACGATAGTAGGGACAAAGCCGCATAAGCGTTAACCTAAGTTCTTGAGTTTTGTGCGACGGACGCTAATCTTTGGGGCATGGCAACTGATGCGCTTCCGGACGATTGGACGATTCTTCGCCGTTGGCTTCCTGTGGATATGCAGGAGCGTGCATGGGCGGATGGTTTTTTTCAGCGGTCGCGCGGACTCCACGACGCGGAGTTGTGGCTGCGGCTGATTCTCATGCACGTAGGGGGCGGCTTATCGCTAAAGCAAACGGCGGTGCGCGCGCGCGAGCTGGGGCTGGCCAGGATTAGCAGCGTGGCTCTTTTCAAGCGGCTTCGCCGTTCCCAGCGGTGGTTGCAAGGATTGACACGTCACTTGCTGACAGTTCAGCAGAAGAAATTGGGGCGCTTTGATTGGCCTTATCGTTACCGGCTGCGCATCATTGACGCCTCCCACATTCAGGAGCCAGGCAGCACCGGCACCGACTGGCGATTGCACTACAGCATCCGCCTGCCGGAACTGACGTGTGATTACTTTGAACTCACGGACGACCAGGGCGGAGAAAAGCTGGGCCGCTATCCCTTTGCCGCCGGCGAACTGGTGCTGGTGGATCGCGGCTATAGCCACCGGGCCGGGGTCGCCCACGTTCTGGAATCGGGGGCACAGGTGTTGGTGCGCTGGAATCCAGGTTTATTCCCCCTGCGAGCCCCCGGCGGTAAAGCCCTCGAACTGTGGCCGAAGTTGCGAACGCTCCGGGAAGGGCAAACGGCGGAGCAGTGGGTTGAGTTTGAGTGGAACACTAAAACGTATCGCTTGCGCCTGTGCGCCGTGCGTAAGAGTCAACTGGCCGCCCAAAAGGCCCTCAAGAAGGCGCGGCGCAAAGCCCAGAAGAACGGGACGCAGGCCCAGGCGGAAGCCCTCGAGTTAACCGGCTATGTGCTAATCCTGACCTCGGAGCCGACGCTCCCGCTGGAGGCGGTGCTGGAACTCTACCGCGGTCGCTGGCAAGTCGAGTTGGTCTTTAAACGTCTCAAGCACCTGCTGGAGGTGGGGCAAGTGCCCAAATACGATCCGGCCTCGGCACTGGCTTGGATGCAGGCAAAAATCCTCACCGCGCTGCTGGTGGATCGGATTCTAATAGAGGGAAAGTTTTTTTCCCCCTGGGGATTTACGCTTCGATGAGGTCAGCCGTTGGGGGGTAATGGTGGAAGTCATCGACACCCTCAAAAACGTGCTCACGCCTGCGATCCCATTGCCACAGTTACTGGCGCATGGCCATTCCATTGCGCTCTCGTTGCGAGTCGAGCGGACAGGAAGGCCACTGCAATTGAAGAAAGTGCGAGAAATTCTCACACCTTGTTAGGTTAACGCTTATGGGACAAAGCCGTGTGCCCGCAGCCACGGCCAGCAAGGGATGAAAACTCTTGCGCCCCCGCTTTTGCGGATTGTAGCCCACTTCCGCTCCCTCCTGGTGGCCATATTTGGTCTGCACCGTCGAATCCCAGTCCAGAATGAGTTTGTCGGGCAGCGCTCCCCACAGCCGTCGGGCGGCCGCAGCCACCCAGGCGGCCCCCTCGGCTTCCGGCACGCGGGCCATGAAACGCCGCAACGTGTCGTCACTAACCACCTTTCCCAAACCAAACACTTCGTCCAGCGTCGGGTCCTCCCGCAATCGCTGCACATGCGCAAAACGGCGCCCGTCGCACAGCACCGTCAACCCAAAACTGGTCAATATATCATAAACAGGTGCCGCGTTGGGACTGGTGCGCTTCACCGGGCAGGTGGCGGCCAAGCCCTCAAGCACCCCGGAGCGCTTCTGAAATGCCGCCCACGGAACCAACCCCCCAAAAGGGGTAAGCGCGTCTCCGGTGGGACACAAACGAACATTGCCACCGTAAGTGGGAAAGCTGAAAACCACTTCACTCGCCGGGTGAAGCACAGAAGTGTTTGAAAAATTCATGCCCACCCTTTAACGACAGCAACTTATGCACGCAACTCCGTATCTAACCTGCCTTCAACTGCGGCAATTAGGATGAATTGTAAAAACTCCTCCCGTCGCTTATTGATACTCGCGCAATAGGATGACATTAAGGCCACAATTCAGCCTGGGTGTAGCAGGCCGTGATGATCGAGGGTCTGCGGCGCATCCGGCGGGGGGCCGCCGTGGCCTCCAAGCTCAGTTCCCAGGCTTGGGAGGCGATCAGGTTGGCGATCTCATGGGTCTTGAGGTGGTCCCACATATACTCCACCGGGTTCAGCTCCGGCGCATAGGCAGACAGTCGCTCCACCACCAAGCGTCCCCGGGTGCTGGCCAGGTAGTGCTTGACCAAGAGGCTGCGATGGATCGGCGCCCCATCCCACAGGATGAGGATCTTGCCCGGCACATGCCGTTGCAGATGCTGGAGGAACTGGATCCCCTAGGGGCTTTTGATGCTGCCGGGGTGGATCTGGAAATAGAAGCGCCAGAGCGCCAGGCCGCCCACGATGGAAAGGCTTTTCCAGTTGAAGCACTCGTGCAGCACGGGCGTTTGTCCGCGCAAGGCCCAGGTGCGCGCGCGGGTCGGACGAGTACTCAATCCACTTTCGTCGATAAAGACAAGAGTGCGGCACTGCTGGCGGGCCTTTTTTTAAAGCCGGCCCGCGCACCCGCTTCCAGTGCCCAATGGCCCGTTCGTCACGCTCGAGGGCCCGACGTTCCGGGCGCTGGCAACTGAACCCGCTGGCTCCCAACAGCCGCCAGACATGCCCCGGATGATAGCGCACTCCCGTCAACTCCTGGATCAAGGCGGCCACGCGTGGCAGTGTCCACAGGGCGGTCTTGTAGCCGGCGGCCTCCGGACCGGCCAGCAGGGCGGTCGTAACCTGCTGGGCCTGTTCGACCGTCAGCTTGGGTTTGCGACCGGCCGGACCTTTGCTGGCCAGGGCGGCCAGACCGCCTTTTCCCCAATCGCTCCTCCACCGGTAAGCCATCTGCCGTGCCACACCCAAACGGCGGGCTACTTCAGGCGCAGGATACTCCTGGGCGAAGAGTTTGGCCGCTTCCCGACAGCGCTTTTCCATCTCGACGTGGTCTCGGGTCTTCGACATGCTCTGACCTTACCACATAACCCGACGAATGTCACTCTATTATACGAGGCTCAATAAGTGTGGTCGCGCTGGTTTGGATCAGCCCCGTGGCCATCTGCAGCGCGGCGAAGAAATTCAAAGTTCCGTGCCGCTTATAGGTGCTTTTACAGCCGCGCACGATCTTGCTGTTGTCGGTCTCCACATAACCGGTGGCCCGCTCCAAGGCTTGGATGCTGGGCTTTTCATCCACACTGATAACCAAGGCATTCTCCGGCGGATTGAGATAGAGCCCCACGATGTTGGCCGCCTTGGCGGCAAATTCCTTGTCCGTGCTGACACACCACGAACGTTGCCGTTGGAGGCAAATCCCTTCCTGGCGCAACCCCCGCCACACGGCATGCACGGAACCGCCGAGTTTTACCGCCACCGCTGGCCCATCCCAGCAGGCTTGACCTGCTGACGGCGTGGTTTCCAAGACGGCCAGCACCTGGGTGCGGAAGTCCGCGCCATAAACCGGCCTGGCGCCGGGGCGTGGCGCATCGCGCAGCCCAGCCAGCCCACCTTGCACAAAGCGCTGCCGCCACTTGATAACGGTATTGGGGCGGGTGCCACCCTCCCGGGCAATCTGTTGGACGCGCCTTCCCTCCAGACAACCCAGAATAATGCGAGCTCGTTCTACCATCTGCTTGGCTTCCGTCCGACTGGCCGCCACCGCTTCAAGGTTTGCTGATCCTCCGAACTACAGGTAATTTGAGGTGCTGTTCGTGGCATGCACCCCACATTATATATTATCGTTTAATAGCGCAAGTAAGCACTAGGGAGAGTGCCGCTTTCCCATGATCCATTTTTACAAGGTAGGAAATAGGGTTGCGCGTTTCGTTGCTTTTGGGCGCACCAGAAATTGAGGCTTCAAGTGTCAGAGGAGGGGTTCAGCATTGACGGGGATAATAAGTGTTTTTAGATTTACGCAAGTGTGAATGGCACTTGCCAGGCCGATGACGAGAACGGAACCGAGCTCTGTACTACATGCGGGCTTTGTTGCAATGGTGTGCTTTTTGCCGATGTCCGGTTTCGCCCCGGAGATGATATTGCACGCTTGCGTTCACTTGGCCTGCCCGTAAAAGCCTCCCAGTCCGCTACGCGACTCCCTCGGTTCACGCAGCCGTGCGCAGCTTTTGATGGTTTCCGCTGCTGCGTTTATACCGACCGGCCCAGCTACTGTCGCGAGTTTGAGTGTGCTCTTCTCCAGAACTTTAAAACGGGCTGCACGGAACTCGACGCAGCCCGACGGATCATTCGCACGGCGCGAGAACGGGCTGAAAAAATCAGCAGCCTACTCGAGGCTTTGGGCGACCGAGCGCTGGGTCAACCTTTGAGTATCCGTTTCCGCAATGCCAGCAAGCATATCACTCGGCGGAATTTGGACGAAGCTACGGCCGAGACTTATTCTCGACTGACATTGGCCGTGCATGACCTCAACCTGCTGCTGAGCAGTGCTTTTTATCCGCGGAGCACAAATTCGGCCAGGAAGATTCGAGCGAGACGAACCGTCGTGGCTGCCGCCAGCGTTATTTTTGCCCTATTCTTTGCCTATGTCCCCCTTTTGGCCGACCTCGTTGAGCTAAGGAACGGCGATCGCTATGTTGGCCAAGTCCTATCCCTCGATACGAATACGGTTGTGCTCCAGAGCGGCGTGCTCGGACTGCTGCAACTCCCGCGCAGTCAGGTTGCGAGAATGACTATAGGTTCCATGGCGGCAACCAATTCTTCTGGTAGACCACTAGCGGTTTCCGTAGAAACCACGAATGCTGCCGTGGAACTGCCCCCTGTACTACGCGGTCTTGCCTCAAGCAGCAATCTTATCCAGCAAGTACAGAGGCAGTTCCTGAGTAAGGCCGGGCCCGAGGCCAACGATAAGTTCACGGAACTGCTCGGCGACCTGTTGAGCGGCCGGCTAAGTGTGGCTGATATCCGCACGCAGGCCCGGGCTGTTGCCGACCAACTTCGAGAGCTCAAACGCGAGGAAGGCGGGCAAATGGGGTTTATGATTGATGCCTATCTGGCCATTCTAGATCGTTTCATTGGGCAAACCTCCCAGTCAGATACCACGATCAATGTCCCAACAGCATTGGCTGGCTCAAATGCCCCTCCCGTTCAACGAGAGAAATAATGGTGCAGCCGATGCCGCGGCCGGGAAAGGCCGACGCTTGAACTGGCTGGGCATCTGGATACCATCTGACTCATGAACTTGGAAGATCATTTGGGCGACATCATTCGCAAGGCGCGCTCTATGTCCCAGACTTCCCCTGCCGTCGCCGCTCGGGCTGCCGAACTGTCGGAGACAGAACTGGCGACACTGGAGGAATCCGGGAAGGTTCCTGGAAATTTCAACCTGGCCGCACTCGCCGAACTAGTCGGTTTGCACCCCGGCAAGCTTGAAGCCTTGGCGCGTGGTTGGCGGCCTGCCTCCAAGGATTTAAGCGTTTGGCGCGAGTTGCGTTGCCTTACTACCGCTGCGGGTGGGATGGCAGTCAATTGTTATGTGGTTTGGGATGAAGTCTCGCGGGAGGCGGCATTGTTCGACACCGGATGGGAGGCCCAGCCCATTGCCGAGTTGGTCGCCGGCAATCAGCTTCAGCTTCGTCACATCTTCATCACCCACAGTCATGAAGATCATGTCGCTGCCCTGGGCGAGTTGCGCCGGTTGTATCCCAAAGTACACCTCCATTCCGGTGCCCGCAATGCCCCCGTGGACCAACGCAATCGCGCGAACGATTTCATTCACCTCGGCAGCCTGCGTATTACCCACCGCGAGACGCCCGGCCACGCTGAAGACGGCACGACGTACATCGTCGGCAACTGGCCCGACGATGCTCCACACGTCGCTCTGGTGGGTGACGCATTGTTTGCCGGGTCTCTTGGCCGCGGCAACCAGTCCTGGGATCTGGCCCATCAGCGAGTGCGTGAACAGATTCTCAGCCTACCGCCGGAAACATTGCTTTGCCCCGGCCATGGCCCGCTGACCACAGTGGCTGAGGAAACGGCCCACAATCCCTTTTTTCTGATTTGAGGCGCGACAGAAAGATTTGCCCCGAATAGCTCTTCTGGCCCACATGAATCCGGCCACCAGTTCGCGCGAAAAGAACTCTGCGGCCTTCAACTCCGTGCTTGCCGCCTTTTTATTGACGGCCTTGAAGGTGGTGGTAGGCCTGCTCAGCGGCAGTTTGGGTATCCTTGCGGAGGCCGCACATTCCGGCCTGGATCTCGCAGCGGCGACGATCACTTTGGTGGCTGTGCGAGCCGCAGCCAAACCTCCTGACCGTGGCCACGACTACGGCCACGGCAAGGTGGAGAACCTGGCGGCCTTTTTGGAAACGCTCTTGCTGTTGGCCACCTGTGCCTGGATTGTCCGTGAATCGTTTTTACGGCTGACCGTTCGACAGGTCCAAGTGGATGCATCCGTCTGGGCCTTTGCAGTCATGGCTGTTTCCATTGCGGTGGACGTCTCGAGGTCCCGGATGCTTTATCGGGTGGCGGTCAAACATCGAAGCCAGGCACTTGAAGCCGACGCACTGCATTTCAGCACTGATGTCTGGAGTTCGGCCGTGGTGATTCTGGGGTTGGTGGGGGTGCGGCTGGCGGCTTGGAACCCCCGGCTGGGTTTTCTGAGGCAAGCCGACGCCGTGGCCGGATTAATCGTAGCGGGAATTGTAATGGTGGTCAGCGGCCGGCTGGGGCTGCGCGCCATCCAGGCTTTGCTGGACTCGTCTCCCCCTGGTGCGGGGGAGCAGATCAAGACGGTCGTAACGGCGATGGAAGGCGTGGTGGACTGCCATGCTGTTCGCGTCCGTCACTCAGGACCGCACTACTTCGTAGATTTGCATATCACCGTGGACGGCGAACAATCGCTGCGCGCAGCACATGAGTTGACTGAACGAGTGGAGCAAGCGGTGGCGGAACTGTTCCCCGAGGTGGACGTGACAGTGCATCCAGAGCCGACACCGGCTCCTGGCAACCCGCCGCCGAACCCCTTGGGCGGCACGCCGGCCTGATTTTTGATCCGAGCGCTGTTGTTTTTTTGAGGCAGGAGCTCCGTCCGCATCGCTGCTTTCGACTGTTCAAACCGGCCTGTTTTGTGAAAAGTTCCTCTATGACTAGGCGATCTGACTTTGCACTTCCTCCCGTGTGGACTTTAATTATCGCAGCTATGGTTGCTCTGGCAGCAAATGTCCAAAGTTCTCCAGACCGTCCGCGTTTGCGCGAGGTGGGCATAATTATTGGCAGCCTTCCACCCGGAGAACATAATGCCATTACGGATGTGGCTGGCGTGCGCGTTGGCCACACTACGGTGGTCGAGGGAGACTCTATTCATACGGGGGTGACCGCGATTCTCCCGCACGGTGGTAACGTATTCCAGGAGCGGGTACCTGCGGGGATTTGTGTGGCCAACGGATTCGGAAAACTGACGGGCGTTACGCAAATCATCGAACTGGGCGAATTAGAAACACCTATCTTATTGACAGGCACCTTGAGTGTTTGGAAGGTTGCCGATGCTTTGGTCGAATGGCTGTTGGCGCAGCCGGGTATGGAAGAGGTACGTTCCATCAACCCGGTTGTAGGGGAGACCAATGATGGTTTTCTCAACGACATCCGGAAGCGTTCCATCCGCCCTGACCACGTCACTAATGCCCTTTTCCATGCCACCAGCGGTGCTGTGGCAGAAGGCGCAGTGGGCGCTGGCACCGGCACAGTAGCTTTTGGCTGGAAAGGCGGTATCGGAACCAGTTCGCGGAAGCTACCCGCGGCGCAGGGTGGCTATACCGTAGGGGTCATCGTGCAAAGCAATTTTGGCGGTGACTTGACCATCAATGGAGTGCGTGTTGGGCGCGAACTCAAATCACAGACGTCCAAATCGGAGAACCAGGGAACGGGAATATTGATAGCCGCACGGACTGATGCGCCTCCGCTCGGCAACTCGGGTGATGGCAGCATTATGATTGTCGTGGCCACCGATGCGCCGCTCGGCTCGCGAAACCTGGAGCGTTTGGCTTCCCGAACCATGATCGGCCTGGCGCGCACCGGGTCGAATATGGCCAATGGTTCGGGCGACTATGCCCTTGCGTTCTCGACGGCCCCGGAATGTCGTCGCCGGCGTGGCGAATCTGTCCTGCGGACGACTGAGTTGGCCAATGACTGCCTGTCGCTGCTCTTTCAGGCGGCGGCGGAAGCAACCGAAGAGGCCATCGGCAACTCCCTTTTTCAAGCAACTACCACCCGGGGATTTCGGGGCACGGCGGAAGCTCTCCCCTTGAAGCGGGTGCTGGCACTGCTCCGTCAGGCGGGCGCACTTTCCCAAGACTCTCCGCCACAGCCCAAAGGCAAGTGAGGCGGGCGTAGTTCGACACTGCTATTGGAGCAGCAATTCTTCTGTTGTCTTTCTTCGGGAGGGTGTCGTTATGCTTGGGAAGTCAATCCCAATGACGAGCTTGGCGTTTAAGTGAGCAGCGGGGGGCTCGTTCCGAGCCGGGCCGAGTCGTCGTTGGGGGCAGGTAAGGCTTCAAGAAGGAAGGTTGATCCCGGCGCCCGCCGCGTTGGTAGTCGCGCCACAGTGCCGCGGCGGTTGAGGTGGTTTCGAGCTTTCGGTCGGCGGTCAGGTATTCGAAGAGAAACTCGGCCAGTCGCGTTAGCGCAATGCCGTCAGTCCGGCCCGCCCGCGCATGCAGCCATTCGCTCCAGCGCAGGAAACTCGTAAAAGGAGAGAGCGATGCCGAAGTTGGGTCGGTTTCAGGAAGGGCTGGGGAATTGGGGAGCCGCTGGGCCTCTGCGTCCCGACTCCAGATCAGGGGCAGGGTTTCGCGAAAGTTACCGCTGTTGCCTACCAGATCCCAGTAGCGCGCGAATCGGCGCAGCTTCTGCAGGGTAGCGAAATCCAGCAATCGGTTTTGCAGGATGTCGTAGGGGGGGTGTGGGTTATAGACCATTTCCCATTCCGCATCATGCCGGGCGATTGGCGCGCCCCGCAGTCGCTTCAGAATACCCACTTGGATTTCGTGAGGCCGGAGGGCCAGCAACCGGTCAAAGCCTGCAGCAAAGCTCTGCAGATCCTCTCCCGGAAGACCGACGATCAAATCCGCATGCAAATGCGCTTTCGTGTGATTGCGCAAAAAGCGGAAGTTATCTTCCAGCCGTGGATAATTTTGGCGGCGTTGGATTCGGGCGGCGGCCTCCGCATTAAAGGTCTGCACTCCGATCTCGAGTTGCAGCGTTCCGGGCGGAAAGCGGGCGAGGACCTCGCGCAACGATTCCGGCAGTCGATCCGGGATCAGTTCGAAGTGATAGAAGTGTCCAGTGCGATGATGTGCCAGCAGAAATTCGAGAATGGCATGGCAGTCTTCGAGGTTCAGATTGAAGGTGCGATCCACGAACTTAAACTGCCGCGCGCCTCGTTCCATCAGGCGCAGCAAATGATCAAACAACCGCGCCCGGGGAACGGTGCGCACCGGGGTGTCCAGGGAGGACAGGCAAAACTCGCAGCCAAAGGGACAGCCGCGGGAGGCCTCCACGTAAATCAGGCGATGTGCGATGTCTGCCGCATTATAAAGATCATACGGCAGCACCAACCGGGTGAGGTCGGGCGGCGCGGTGGCTATAATCTTGCCGTCGGGTTGCTGGCCGGAGAGCAGTTGCCCGCAGAGTTCCGCAAAGGCCAGATCTCCTTCGCCGGCGATGGCATAGTCGGCTAGCTGTACGATGGGCTGCGTCTCGACTTCGTAGCTGACTTCAGGGCCTCCCAGCACTACCGTGAGGTCGGGGCGCAGGCGTTTGAGTGTGGCAACAACTTCCGTTGCCGCGGCCACGTTCCAGATGTAAACGCCCAGCCCAACAATCTGCGGTTGTTGCGCCAGGAGTGTTTCCACGATGTCAAGCGGACGCTGGCAGAGATCGAACTCGAAAAGGGAGGCGCTGGCCTGCAGCGGACCGAGGTTGGCGAGCAGGTAACGCAGCCCGAATGCGGTATGAGCGTATTTTGCGTTGAGCGTGGTCAGGACGATATCTGCCATGACAGCAAACTCAGCCGCATGCTGAGAGGGCGGTGCTGGTCGCTTGAATAATCTGTCGCAGCGGCGTGGCGGGGCGGAAGCCGGTAAGGCGTGCCAGTTTGTCCACCTGCGGTTTGCGGCGGCGCATATCCTCGAAACCGGCGCCGTAGGCCTGGCTATAGGGAATATACTCGATGGTTGAGCGCGAACCGACAACCTCGATCACCACCTGAGCCAACTGGCGCATTGAAACTTCCTCAGTGCCGCCCACGTTGAATATCTCGCCGCGCGCCGCCGGACAGTTTTGCAGGCGCACCAGTGCTTCGACCGTGTCGGAGACCAGGCAAAAACAGCGTGTTTGAGAGCCGTTGCCATAGACTTGGAGGGGTTGGTTGGCGCGGGCGGCGGCGATGAAACGCGGCAGTACCATGCCGTAGCGGCCCGTCTGGCGCGGCCCCACAGTATTGAACAACCGGGTTACTATCACCGGCAGCGAACGCTCTCGTGCGTAGGCCAGCGCCAGGAATTCATCCATTAGTTTCGAGCACGCATAACCCCAGCGCGTCTGGTGCGGCGGACCGATAAGCAGATCGTCGCCCTCATCGAACGCCGGTTGCTGGCTCTTGCCATAGACTTCGGAAGTGGAAGCTAGTAAAACCGGCACGCGGCGTGGCGCGGCCGCCGCCAGCAGCGCCTCCGTCTCGCGCAGATTGGTAAGAAGAGTATGAATCGGCGCGTTAATCACCATCTCGACTCCCACCGCCGCCGCCAAGTGGTAGATGGATTCCGCGGCATCCGCCAACTGTGGCAGTTCCGCGCACCCGGAAACCGTGGAGACCACGACCCGCAAGCGTGGATGCGCCTTCAGGTTGTCGAGGCTGCCGGTGGACAGGTCATCCACTACCACCACGGTTTTACCATCCGTCAGCAACCGCTCGACCAGATGCGAACCGATGAACCCGGCGCCGCCCGTGACGAGCACATGGGGCTGGCTGGGGGCTATGGGGGGCATGGCGCTCTTAACGCGCCGCGAGGTAGCGTTCAGCCTGGATGCCAGCGGCACAGCCCATCCCGGCGGCGGTGATGGCTTGCCGATAGACGCGGTCGGCGCAATCGCCCGCGACGAAAATGCCCGGCACGTTGGTAGCCGCGCCTTGCCGGGGAATCAAGTAGCCGTTTTCATCCATATCCAGGGGGCCCCGGAAAAGTTGCGTGTTGGGCACATGGCCGATAGCGACGAACAGGCCCGCGCACTCAAGAACGCTTTCCGCGTTAGTTTTGACGTTCCGCACACGGACCCCAGTGACTTTGTCCTGTTGCACATCCAATACTTCCGTGACGACGGTATCCCAGATGGGCTTGATTTTGGGCTGGGCAAGCGTCCGCTCTGCCATAATCGGGGAAGCGCGGAGGGTGTCCCGGCGGTGGACCAGGTAAACAATGGAGCCGAAACGCGTCAGGTAGAGGGCCTCTTCGCAGGCGGAATCGCCCCCCCCCACCACGACCAACGGTTGGTTGCGGAACATCGGCAGTGCTCCGTCGCAGGTTGCGCAGTAGGTCACGCCCTTGTTCTCCAGCTTGCGCTCGCTTTCCAAGCCCAGGTGCCGATGGCTGGCGCCGCTGGCTATGATGAGCGCTTCGGTTTCAATCAGTTCTCCATCCACGGTGAGTTGGAACGGCGGGCGCGCAAGGTTGGCTGCTTCCAACGTGCCGAATTTGACTTGCGCCCCAAATCGTTCGGCCTGTTTTTGCATGCGGGTCATGAGTTCATAGCCATTTATGCCCTCTGGAAAGCCGGGGAAATTCTCGACCGTGGTGGTGGTGGTCAGCAAACCGCCGGGTTGTCGTCCGGTCAGAACCAGCGGCCGCAAATTCGCCCGTGCGGTGTATAAAGCTGCCGTCAAACCCGCGCACCCGGAGCCGATAATAACAACTCTTTCCATACGTTTGGGAAGGTAGTTAGAGGGGGAGCGATTGGCAAGGGATGAGTACAAAAGCATCGCGGCAACAACGCAGGCACACACAGGCAGCGAGCGGTTGTTTAAGGTTTGGAGCGCTACGCTGGCAAGCTAATGGGAGAACAGGCCGGGCTAGCGGGACAGGAGCAGCTTTCGGTCGGCGGCGGTCAGCGGTTTCCAGGCGCCGGAGGGAAGGTCGCGCAGTTGTAGTTGACCAAGACGCACGCGAATGAGGCGCAGCGTGGGGTGGCCGATGGCCGCGGTCATACGGCGGACTTGCCGGTTCTTGCCTTCGTGCAGTTCCACACCGATCCAACAGGCAGGCACGGTCTTGCGGAAGCGGATAGGCGGATCGCGCGGGGTCATCTCCGGCTGCGGATCGAGCAACCAGGCGCGGCCCGGCATGGTCTGACGTCCTTGTACTTGCAGCCCGGCGCTGAGTTGGCGCAGTGCCTCCTGGGTGGGAATCCGTTCGACCTGAACCCAGTATTCCCGCTCATGAGCGTGGCGAGGATGAAGCAATCTCTGATTCAGGGCGGGTTCGTCGCTGAGAAGGAGCAAGCCTTCGGAGTCGGCATCGAGGCGGCCGATAGGATAGACATCCCGGGGAAAGCCAAACCCGGCCAGGGTGCGATGAGAAGAGCCGTCCGGGGTGAACCGAGAAACGACGCCGCAGGGTTTATGAAAGGCGAGGAGCATTGCGGTCCGAAAGAGCTGCGGGCTGAGAATAAACGCGGAGCGGATCGGCTATTTTCGCTGCCACGGGTCAAGGGCGGACTTCAACCCGGAAGACCTGCAACCCGGCGTTGGCGTTAGTAATGATGCAGCGCATCGGGCTGGCAGCGGCTTGGAGCCACTCGGTGACGGGAGTCCAGAGGTTGGCGTTGGTCACGGCGCCAGACAACGCCAAGGTTCGATAGAAGCGGCGCGCCGAGGCGGCCGATTCGGGATCCACCCAATCCAATCCGCCGCCGTTCGCATTGGTGTAGATGGATGTCCACGCCGAGAGATTGGACGAAGCCTGGATGGCGTAAGGCAGATTGGTGGGAGCGTGGACATGCAGGGTAAAACTGCCACTTAGCCGGTCCACCGTTCCGGACAACCCGGGGCGAGCCGGAGCCGCCGTGAGGCGGGAGGCGGTTTGCACCTGGTAAAGCCGTCCGGGAATGGCCGCCCACTCGAGGCGGATGAATTGGTTGCTCAAAACTTCTGTTCCCAGGAAGACCAGCTTCGATGCCGCATTGGTGGGGTTGGTTCCGGCCATAAACTCGGCATAGTCCGACATGCCGTCTCCATCCGAATCGGTGAATGGCGCGCGGTTGGTTGTGGCCAGGCCGAAGTAGTACCTTTCCCAGGAGTCGGCGATGCCATTATCATTGATATCCAGGAAGACATAGTTGCCAGTAAAGGCGAGCGTCCCGCCATTGGTGAGGGTGAGCGATTGCTCGTGCGGGGTTTGATAGAAGCTGACGTCGCTGAAACGCACGGTATAAGGGCCCGGCGGTGCGTTGGTGATGGTAGTCAGGGGAGCCGTGCCGGTTCGGCTGATAGGGCCGGACAAGGTGAATCGGCCCTGGCCGAGATTTTTGGAAATCTCAAGGGTGCCGCTGCCCGCCACGCCAGTGATGCTGATATCATCTACCAGCCAGCCGTGCGGGGCGCCGAGCATTACGCCCTGGTATTCCCAGACCAGTTGCACGGTCTTTCCGATATGAGCGGTCAAGGGCAGGGAGACCTCTTCCCAGCCAGCGGTGCTCCAGCCACTGAAGTCTTCCAGGACAGGCGCCTCCGCAGGCGGGCTGCCGATGGAGGTGATGATTCGCACCTGGCCCTGCTCGAACATGGAATCGAAGTCGAGGCAATGCCAGAAAGTAAGGGTGGCCTGGCTGACCCCCGAGAGGTCAATCGCCGGGCTGATCAGAAAGCTATGGGTAGCCAATGAAATCGGCTCTCCATGGAGGACGCTGCCCCAGGCGTTGGTGCCCGAGTGTGCGCTGTTCATCAGACCGTTGGCCGGGGTGCCGAGGGTCCATTGCACCTCAGCGAATAGCGGGTCCGGCACCACCGTCCAGTCACCAACCCCGTCTTCCAGACTGTCGAACCAGGGCGGGCGCGGCGCCGGGCGGGTAGTGAAGGTATAGAGCGCGCCTTCGTTGTTATCCACCGTTGTGTTGCCCGCCTGATCGCGGCTGACTACCTGATAATAGTAATCACGATTGGCCAGCAAACCGGCCACGGAGACCGCGTGGTTTGTGGTCAAGGTGCCGCTGTGGGCGGTGCGCCCCAACAACACAGACTCGCCATATTGAACCAATGAGTCCGCCGGCTTCGAGGTCCTCCAGCTTACCGTGGCGTCGCCAAAGCCCGTGACCGCCTGAACCTGGCTGATGAGCGGCGGCTGAGCGTCAATCGCGGCCTGGGCGATCACATTGCTGTTATTTGAGGCATCAAAATAGGTAGCGGAGATAATATCCCCGTGGCTGACCGGTAACTGGTTTGGCGCGGTTTCGGCCGCGACCAGCGTAAGAAAGCCGCGGAACAGGCCGGGGCGCGTCGTTTCATTCAAGATGACAGCGACCTGGTTGGTGCGGGAACTGGTCGTGAAAGTCACCTGGAGGGGGCCCTGGCCCGCGCGGTCAGAATCGCCTGCCTCAACGATGACCTGGGCCGGAACCGAATACTTGTCGTTGTTGAGGGAGAGCGTTCCGATTCCGTGCGCGCCCGGCGTCAGGAACTTGAGTAGATTGCGCAGCAGGATCGCCCGATGGCCGGGCGGGGGGCCCGTCGCCGGCACCGCATCGAGCGGGAAAGAAAGAAAGGCGATCCGCCCGGGGCTGTCCACCCCGACGCGCGGGTAGCTCATTCCGCAGGGCCGTCCGGAAGCCGCGTCAAAGAGAATCGGCACGGCATTGGTGGTTGGCGTAAAGGTGTCGGAGAAGTCCGGGCCGAACATGAATTCCTCGAAGTCAAAGTTCGGGTACCCGCTATAATCGAGGTTGGCCGCGAAGCCGTCCGTAACGGGGTTCCCCGGCGCCCCCACAATGGCGGACACCCCGTGGTCTTCGTCGCAATCCACGCAGGACGACAGCGGGTCGGGGTTCTGCTTGAATCCACCCACTTGAAGCGCATTTTTGCGGAAGGGCACATTTCCCAATCGGCTAAGAATCTCCATGGAGGCCAGGAGAAAGGAGCCGCCGCCATTCAGGTAGGACTGAACCATCACTTGCTGCGGCGGGGAAAGGGTATTATGCGGGCCATCGTAGAAAATGGCGTCGTCGGTAGTGCGCCAAATCACGACCGGGAAGGGTTGCAGATCGGAGAGCTGCGGCGAACCCCGGGCGGCCACTTTCCAAAAGGCGTAGCTGAACCCTGCGGCGTTGAGGGCGTTGGTATAGGTGCTGTCGGGGATATCGGTGGCGCCCCACTCGTCTTCGTCCCCTCCGGTGGTGTCCCAGTCATCCACCAGCAAGACGGTCGGAGCCGAAGGCGCGATAAAGCTGAAGTAAGTCCCCGCGTTATTATTCGTGGTGGCATTGCCGGCGGCATCGGTCGAAATGAGATAGAAGAAATAGGTCGTGCCGGGGACCAGGCCAGTCAAACGGACAGAATGGGCAGTGTTCAGGGAGAGATTGGTGACGGCCAAGTCGAAAGCCGGGTGCGCGCTGTCGCGATAGCGGATAATGGAACGGGCGGGCTCGGGTGTTTGCCAGGAGATAGTGAGGACTCCCATGTTGGTCGCCACCGCCACGTTGCTGATGGTGGGGGCGATCAAGTCCGCCACAGCCCGCGCCACACGCTCCACCTGGGCGCTGTCCTCATAAACGGCCTCGATACTATCGCCATGCTGGAGTTCCAATTTGCCGTTGGGGGCGGCGCTTCCCGCCACCGTAGCCATTGCGCCTGTGAATGCGCCGTAGTTGCCGGAGGCCTGGAGTACGACCGTTTCCCCGTTCGTCTCGGTCGTGCTGCGCAGCACTACGCTGACGGAATTGCTGGCAGCGCGGGCCGGGTCGAAAACGGTCAGTCGAAGCTCGCCCGGCGCGGTATAGGCCGGGCGATCCAACAGCACGGTTCCCGCTCCCGGGCGCGCCAGGTCCCCGGAAATGATCAGCGCGAAGTCCTGGTCAATGGCAGCCGTTTCCGTCGGGCACGCATCCTGCACAATATGCCGGCCGCGGACGCGCACCAGGTAGTCGCCCGGCGCCGGCTGCGTCAGATGCACGGCTTCCACGTTGTTGAGGATGTCGGGCGAGGGGGCATTGGGCGCCGAATCATCACCCGCAAACTGGTTGCCGCGGTAGAGCGTCCCATCGGGGGCGATAACTTCCAGGTCCAAATCATTCACCAATGCGGGAATTGCCCCGGCAAAACCGTAAACGTCAGTGTAGGCCAGGGTGATTTTTAGCGGCTGCGTCGAGCCCTGGACCAGAATGTGGCGCGTATAGAATCCGCCGTTGGTCAGTAGAATCGTTTGGTCCACATATTCGTAGTGGCGCGGGGCATTCAGGCGGTTGGTGATGATGAGGCTGGCCAGGTTGACGCGGCCCCAGCCTTCTTCATTATTGGGGATTGGGCCGGGGCCGCCGTTCAACGAGTCGAGCGCGTCCGCCGAATTGATCAGCGCCGCCTTGACCAGCGCCGGCGAGGGCCGCGCGTTGGGATACAGGTTTTGGTAGTATTGGACGAACACCGCCGCCGCGCCGGCGACATGAGGCGCCGCCATGCTGGTGCCGCCCATGTACACGTAGTAGTCATCAATCATCATCCAGGAGACCGCGGCCATATCCAACGCCGCCGAGGACGCGGCGGAGGCGATCCACGTGCCGGGCGCGACGACGTCCGGCTTAATGCGGCCGTCTTCACAGGGGCCGCGACTCGAGAAGTCCGCCATGGTATCCGGTCCGTCAGCATAAAGCCCGTAGAGCAACGGCAGGGTGGAGGGCACGTTCTGGCTGGCGCCCACGGCGATCACGTTTTTCGCTGAGGCCGGGCTATCCATTGTGAGCGACCCGGGGCCGGCGTTGCCGGCCGCAAACACCATGATATACGGCTGCGCCTCGGGCTGCCAGCGGTCGGCGTCCCGCACCAGTTCGTCGAATTGCGCCGCATCGGCATCGTATTCGCCCTGCACATCATTGCCCCAGCTATGCGAGCCGATGACAGCCCCGCCATGCACGGCATCCTGCACCAGGGTTTCGTTGCTGGGCAGCGGGTCTGCCTGGGTTCCGTTGTCGTCGAAGAGCCGCTGGATGAACAGCTTGGCCCGGGAGGCGACGCCCAGGCCATACAGCCCGCCGAATTCGGGGTCGGTCTCGCCGGTGGCCGCATTGCCGGCGAGAATGCCCGCGCAGTGAGTGCCGTGCCCGTGTCCATCCGCCCCGTCCAGGATATTGTCGCCATACCATTGAAAACCGACTACCCGCCCGCTCAAGTCCGGATGCAAAGCGTTCGTATTTCCGCTGTCCAGTCCCGTGTCCGCCACGGAAACCGTGACGCCGGAGCCGTCGAACCCGAGCTGCTGGGTGATTGTGGGCGTGCCGATCTGGCCATCATCGCCTCCGACCAGCTTGGCCGCCGCCTCGTCCACCAGCCGGCGGCGCGGGGCTTGCTCCAGCCACAGCACGAAACTGGCTTGCGCCAACGCCTCCAGGCTGGCCGGGGAGAGGGTGCCGCATAGGTACGTACCCTGCCGCAAGCGGCTTTCATGCGCCACGGAGGTGAAGAACGCGCGGGCTTGGGCCACCTCGGCTGGCGTGGCACGGGGCGAGAGCATAAGAGTGATGGCAACGGTGCGCTGCGACTTCGGAAGCGCGCGGGTGGCGGCCGCCAGTCGCGGATGAACTTTATGCTCCGGACGGTAAGGACCGATATAGCGCACGAAATCCAGCGCCTGAACCTGGCTCGGAATGGCGTTGTCAAATTGCGCAATAAATGCATCGTCGGGCACGTAATTGAGCAACTCGACCCCGAGCGCGTTTAACTGAGCGCGCTGGCTTGCCTCCAACGCGCCCTCGAATTGGATCAGAAAAAGGCCGGAGGCGGGTTTCCGGGCGGCGGGGTCTCCGGCCTGCGCTTTAGGGAAAGTCTTCGACGCGGGAGGGGTGGTAATCGTCTCGTTGCGCAGCCGAATGGTTTTTGCCGGGCTGCCGGCCGCCGAAACGCAGAGCAGTCCCGCGCAAAGGAAGGGGCCGGCGACGCGCAGCAGCGACGCGCTTTGCAGAACGAAACGAAGTTTCACGCGGTTATTGTAATCGCGTCTCGCCGCTAAAACAAGCGCCGGCGCGGCTAAGGCCCCAGGTCGGTCACGCGGAAATTATCGAGCCAGACATTATAGGTGCCCAGGCCTCCGCCGGGGACAAACTCGAGGTGCTCGAACACCCCTTTGCCGGTGGTGGAGGTCAACACCCCGTCGCCCAGGTAGAAACTGCGCGCCGGTTCATAAGGCAGGAAGAAACTCAACGTCGTCCACTGTCCCGCCGGGACGATATGCCCTTTGGGCGGAGTCACCGTGTTGTCAGTTATCCCCCCAACCCATTCAATCGGGCCGCTGCTCCCGCCGTCAGCGCCGATGGCGGCAGTCGTGCTCGTCTCGCGGAAGCCGACGCCGACATACAGCGCGCGGTCGGCATAGATCTCGAATTGGAGCACCTGGTTGGTGCCAATGGTGGGGTTGGGCAGGTGGGGGGCGTTAAAGGTCGTCAGACGCAGCCAGGGGTTGACGGCGCCAGCCTTGAAACTCCAGGCGACGGCCAGGGTTCGGTCGCTGGCATGGCCTGCGGGAAAGGCATTGGTAATGCTGACTTTATTGGGGGCGCTGTCGAGAAAGCCGGACGTCGAACCGGAGGAGGTGGGCGGCTGAAACATTACCTGGGTTCCCGGCGCGTAAGCCTCGAAATCCGCCAGCATCTGAGTGCTTGCCGCGCACGCGCGATAGAAGCGCGCCGGATAATCAGCCGCCTCGGGGTCAATAAAGGGCAGGGGGCCCCCGCTGACCGCGAGCACGGAAATCGGCGTCCAGTTCACCAGGTTGGTGGAGGCATAAATGAGGTAGCTCTGTCCGGGCAGGCCTGAGAAAATCAGTTGCACCTGCCCGTTGGTCAATACGGAGGCGGAGAGGAATTGCACTTCGGGCGCCGCCACCGTCAGCACCGCCGGGGCGCTCGCCGCATGGCCGGCGGGGTTGCTGACCAGGACATCATAAAGGCCGCCATCCGCGGGTTGCACATTCGCCAGCGTGAACGAGGAGCCGGTGGCGCCCGGCAGGTTCGTTCCGTCGCGGCGCCACTGGTAGGCGAAGGGAGGCGACCCGGCGGCGGTGACGATGAAAGTGGCGCTGCCGCCCGCGCCGACCGCCTGGCTGCCCGGCGGGGAGGCAATAATCGGAGGCGTGAGCGCCGGGGCGCTGAGGTCTTCCACCCGCAAATTGGCGAACAGCGCAAAGGCATCCTTTGCCGGCTTGGCAATGGAGGTGTAAGGATCCAGGTAGCCGATCATGATATTGCCCTGGGTAAAGGCCGAAGTGTTGGTGCGCTGGGCGATGAGGGTGCCGTCGAGCCGCCACTCCAGGATGCCCTGGGTTTGGCGCAGTTCCACTTCCACCCAGTTTTTGCCCGGCGCGCCCGCGCTCTCGAAGCGCGCCGCGGGAAAGAGGTTCTGATAGATGGCGGCGATGCTGTTGGACGCGGTTAAACCGCTGGCGCCGGCCACGGTCAGATCCGTTGGCCCCCCGGAGAGATTCCCCACATAAGCCCGGTAATCGGTGTTCACGCCGCCCTCGCCGTCCATGGCAAACCATACCCCGTCCGATGACGCGACGCTGGCCGGAGCCCAGTTTGCCTGGGTGCCCAGGTGATTGAGGCCGAAGATGGCGAACTCCGTGCTGCCTGTCGAACCGGCTCCGCCCGCGCCCCCGGGATAGTTAAGCCACAAGTCAAACTTCAGGGCGAAGTTATTGCTGAAAAGCCGCCCGCGGGGGTAGAGGTTCACCGCGGCAATCGCCTCGGTGGCGTCGTTGTTGTTGACGGTGAACTTGAGGGCGCGCGCGCCGTCGTCGGCGGAATTGGGCGCGGGCGGAATGATATTGGTGAAGCCATTAAAGGTGTAAGCGGTGCCGCCGTAGTCGGCGGCCCAGTTGGCCGTGTAGTCGGCTACGCCATTGCCGGCGCCCCAATATAAATCCCAGTGGGCGGACGTATTGCCGTCCAGGGAGTCCGCAAAAAGAGCCGGGTGGACATTGGTGTTGACGCGCAAACGCGCCGGCCGGCTGGTGACGACGCCGGAGAGGTTGGAAACCACGACGGCGTAGAACCCCGCCTGGGCGGCCTGGACATTGCTGAGGGCGAGGGTGGCCTGGGTCGCGCCGGGCAGCGGCGCCCCATTGAACCGCCAGCTATAGCGGAGCGGTGCGTCGCCAGCCGCCAGCAACCGGAAAACCGGGCTGGCGCCGGGGAGCACGGTCTGGGCGCGGGGAGGGGCCATGATCACCGGGGCCCGAGGCGCGGGGGAATAACGCGGCACCTGGATCACTCCGGTACTGGTCGTCCCTTCCGCGGGCCCCTCATCGCTCAACAGCGCCGCCAGGCTGGGATTGGTCAGGACGCTGCTGACAGTGGTGGGGATGCCGTCCACGAGCATCACGTTTTGGACCAGGCGGATGCCGTGGCTGTAGTCGGCGTACGATTCCTCATGGCCGTTGTATAAGGGTTGGATTGGGGAGCCGTCGAGCTTATGCCAGCCGTAAATCACCACCGGTTTGGGCACCCCGGGTTGAAGCTTCGCGTAGATTTTCGAGGAGATAACCACGTCCTTTTTGTTGCCGCTGACTAATGCTCCCAGCGGGAACGAATTGGTATAGGCGCAGCGCTGGGTATAAACCATGTAATTATGCTCCGCAAACACGGGCACGGTGGTCATCTCAGCGCTGGGAGGAATGGTCTTCGGGGCCAGTTTGACCGCAGCCTGGGTCCAAATCTGATTCACCATCTTGCGCGTCGGCAGCGTGCAGCCGAGCGCGTCGCATAAACGCTGCGCCAGCAAAGGGGTGCCCGGTTCGAGAAAATAGTCGGCGTCACTCCCAATCGCCAGGTAGTCCGGCGTGACATAGTAGGTCGCCGTGTGGTTGATGCCGTTGATTTGCGCGCTCACCGTGACGGGCGCCAGGGTCCGCAAAAAATCGGGGATATTGCCGCTCATGACCTGCGCGTAAATCCAGTTTTCGCGCTCCGCCGCCGGCGGGGAGGGCATGGGCGTGATGAAGCTGGCAAACTGAGTGCCGGTCAGCGCGCCGGGAGCACGGGGCGGCAGGTTGAGGCTTTGAGAAATGGCCGGGCCAATCCCCAGCAGCAGCCATCCCGCCAAAATAAACAGGAGTTTCGATCTCATGGGCCACTCACGCGCGCGTTCAGTTAATTTCCAAGCCCAAAGATAGCCGATTCCCGAGCGGAGCGCGAGCAAAAACAAGGAGAAAAAACACTGGCCATGCCCGCCCAATGCCGCTACGATTTGACCTTTAGTGATGGCGGTATTAAAGGGATAAGCTATGCGGAAGCGGCGTATTTTGGTCGTAGATGACCAGCCTATGATTTGTGACGCGGTGAAGATGATGCTGGACGTGGACGGCCATGAAGTCAAAGCCGCCTTTAGCGGCGAGGAAGCGCTGGCCACGCTCCAGCGCGAGGAATTCGACCTGGTCATCACGGATTACGAGATGCCGAACATGAAGGGGGACGAGTTGGCCGCGGCCATCAAGGCGCGATCTCCGGCGCAGCCGGTGCTCATGATCACGGCTTACGCGGAAATGCTGCAAGCGTTGCCCAATGCGCTCGCGGACATAGATTTTATCCTCAGCAAGCCGTTCCGCCTGGAAAACCTGCGCGAAGTCGTTGCCAAAGCGACATCCGCCGAACCTCGGGACCAGGCCCCGGCCGGCTAAACCACGGGGACGCGGCGCCCGGTTGGGGGGCCGCGCGGGGCCGGGCTGAGTTTGAGCTGGCTTGCGCCGCCAGTTTCGGGCAACTTTGCACCCATGAGACAAATCAGTTGGCGCCGCGTCGGGATTGCCGGCCTCCTGCTGGCGGGCCTGTCCACGCAGGCGGACCCGGTGGATCAGTATATTAAGAGCCAGATGGAACAGCACCGGATTCCCGGGGTGGCGTTGAAGGTCATCCGGGACGGCAAGCCGATCAAGACGGCGGCCTACGGTTTCGCCAACCTGGAACTGAATGTGCGGACCCGGCCCGGAACGGTGTTCGAGATTGGCTCGATCACCAAGCAGTTCACCGCGGCGGGGATTTTACTGCTGGCCCAGGACGGCAAACTGTCCGTGGACGACCGGATTAGCCGGCACCTGAAGGACACCCCCGCGGCATGGGCCAACGTGACCATTCGGCACTTGCTGACGCATACCTCGGGGATCAAGAGCTACACCGGGCTGGACGGCTACCAGATCTGGCGGCACCTCACCCAGGCGCAGTTCATTCAGGCGATTGGCCGGCAGCCCATGGAGTTCGCGCCGGGGGAATCCTGGAAATACTGCAATACGGGCTACAATCTTCTGGGTCACATCATCGAGAACGTGAGCGGCCAGGATTACTGGAATTTTATGAGCCAGCGCATCTTTCAGCCGCTGGGGATGCACGCAACGACCAATCGCCTGCCGCGGCTGGTGATTCCCGGGCGCGCCGCCGGCTACGAATACACGAACCGGGTGTGGCTCAATCGCGATGCCGACCTGACGGAAGTCTTTGCCGCCGGCGCCATCGCGTCCACCGTGGACGACCTGGCCAAGTGGAATGCGGCCCTGGACGGCGAGCGCCTCCTGAGCGCCGCCAGCAAGGCGCAGATGTGGACGCCCGTGAAGCTGAATGATGGCTCAACCCGGCGATATGGCTTCGGGTGGAACGTGGGGACGGCCGAGGGACACCGGAACATCGGGCACGGCGGATCCACGTCCGGCTTTTCCGCCTCGCTTCAACGCTTCCCGGACGATCGCCTGGCCGTCATCGTCCTCACCAACACCGAGCAGGAAATCGCGACGACCCTGGCCCGAAAAATCGCAACCTTCTTCTACCGGAAAGACCCTCATGCCCCTTAACCCCGCCCGATCGCACCCGAAGAACCCCTGGATCCGCAACGGCGCGGCGGCGCGGATGCTCATCCGCCTGACCCGGCGCCGCGTGCCGGTATTGAGCCGGCTCTATTTGTATTTCATGGGCTGCGACATCGGCCTGGGGCTTCCCCGGACGGTGTTTCTGCCGCACCCCATGGGCATTGTCATCCACCGCAACACGCGCCTCGGCGATGATGTGGTCATTGGTCATCAGGTCACCCTCGGCGGGCGGGACTTGACCAACGCCGCGCCCCACGTCGAGGACGGAGTCTATATTGGGGCGGGGGCCAAAATCCTGGGTGGAGTTCGCATTGGTCGTGGCGCAACCGTTGGCGCCAATGCGGTGGTGACCAGGGATGTCCCGGCCGGCGCGACCGTCGTGGGAGGTAATCGCCTGCTGCCCACGCGCAGCGCCTATGCGATGGATTGAACTTTAGAATGATGCCGCGCTCCTCTCAAAAACAGTGGCCACGCTGGCCGCGTGCGGAGCGCATTTCTAGGAACTAAGGCTAAAACGACTATGAAGGTATTGTTTAACTGTCATGTCCCGTTCATGCTGGCGCATGGCGGTGCGCAGGTTCGAATTGAGCATACCAAGGCGGCCTTGAACCAGGCCGGCGTGGAGACGGATTTTCTGGAATGGTGGAATGATCGGCAAACCGCGGATGTCCTTCACCATTTCGGGTCTATTCCGGTGCATACAATCCGGCTGGCCCAGGAGAAAGGCTGGAAAGTGGTAAACACCATCCTGCTTTCCGAAACGGTCAACCGGGCTAGAAGCGCTTTGCTGCTGCGCCGGATTTTAATCCGCGCAGCGATGGCCGTCCCGCAGTTGCGGTCCTTGATGGGACAGTGGCATTCATTGCGGCTCTGCGACCGCGTGTTGATTTCCCTGGAGGCCGAGAAGCAGATTCTTGTCCGCTCTTACGGAATATCGGAAAACCGCGTGGGCAAGATACCGCTGGGGCTCAGGGAGTCCTTTCTGAAGGCCGGCCCCGGCTCGCGGACCGGGGATTATCTGATCTCACATGGCACCATTACGCTAATCAAGCGCTCAGTGGAGTTGGCACGGTTGGCGCGCGAAGCCCGGGTGCCGATCCTCTTTATTGGCAAGCCCTTCGCCCAGTCGGATGACTACTGGAAAGCATTCCGCCAATTAGTGGACGACCAGTTCGTACGGTATCGTCCGCATGTCGGGAGCGAGCCGGAGTTGATCCGCCTGCTGCAGCAGGCGCGAGGTTTTGTCCTGATGAGCCGTTTCGAGAACTGGTGCTTGGCGGCGCACGAGGCGGCGGCTTGCGGGTTGCCGCTGTTGCTGGCGGACCTTCCCTGGTCGCGCGAGCGTTTTGGCGGCCAGGTCACTTACTTTCCCAAAGGGCGCGCGTCGGCCGCTTCCGCGCTGCGGCACTTTTACGAACGGTGTCCGGCCTTGTCAGCACCCCAGGTGCCTCTCCATAGCTGGCGAGAGGTCGCGGAGATGCTGCGCGACATCTATGCGCAGGTGCTCGATTCATCTATCCCCGCCAATCCCGGGATGGGCGCCCCGCGGCACGCGGTGCGCTGAAGGCCTTTTGCGCGAAACGGTGGACAGCGGCCCTTGAGGCTGAGGGTAAGAAGGAGCGGAACTACGCCTGGTCCAGCACCTCCCGGTAGATCGCCAAGTGCCGCCGGGCAATGGTTTCGGGATGAAAACGCTCCCGCGCCCGCTCCCGGGCCTGGCGGGCCACGGCAGCCGCCCACGCCGGATCGCGCAGCACTCTTTCAATCGCCGCCGCCATGCTCGCGGGTTCGTGCGGGTTGCATAAGAACCCGGTTTTGCCTTCCTCAACCAGTTCCGGCACGCCGCCGACCCGGGCGGCGATCACCGGCACTCCCGCCGCCATGGCTTCAAGGATGGCCATGGGGCAATTGTCTTCGAGCGAGGGCAGAATCAGCGCCGTTGCCTCGAGCAGGCGGGCCTGAACTTCCTGCCGCCCGGCAAATCCGTGGTGCACGCACCAGCGCCGCGCCCGCACCAGGCGCAGGAATTCCCGGGCGTAAGCGATGCGCTCGTCGGCGGCGCCGCAGAAATGCAGTTCGAACGGGTATTTTCCGGCCAAAGGATCAAGCGCGCGGATCAAGGCGTTCTGGTTCTTCAACGCATAGATATGGGCCACGCACAAAAGGTGCGCGGGGGCGCCCGGAGTGGGGCGTGCGTTGATCTCGAAGAACGACGTATCCACCGCGTTGGGCGCCACCCAGGTGCGCCGGGCCAGCCCCATGACCGCCTGGCGGGTGTGTTCCGTGATGCATACCACTCCATCCGAACGGGGAAGCGTGAATCCTTCCAGCCGCGCGGCCAGCCACAGAAAGGAAAAGGGCCGGGCCCGGTTGATCCGCGCGATCAGCCGCATATTGCCATGAATGGTGAGGACATTGGGAAACCCGGAAAAGGCGGCGTTAAGGGCGCAATCCAGTTCCGTTCCTTGCCCATGCGCCAAATCAGGCTGAAGCGCTTTCAGCTTTCTCCGGACGGCGCGGATGCAGCCCTGGTAGCCGGTGCGCATCCAGCCCATCCGGGGGACCAGGAGGCTGTGATAGAAGATATTGGAGGCCAGTTGGGGCGGCGACGCAACCTTCTGACGCAGACAGGAAACCACATGCACTTCCACTTCCGGCACCTGCGCCAACCCCTGGAGCAGCGCCGTGGGCGCCGCGCCGAAATACGGGGCGGGTGCTCCGTAGTTCTTGTATTCGTTCCGATTGTCGGTGGTTAGAAAGGCGACTTTCATTTTCAAGTCCACATTTCACGCTCGCGCGGATAAGGGGCTCAGCCGGCGCCGGGGCAGCCGCGCGAACCCCCAGGGGGCCAATCATGGATCATCGCCTTGCTTCGGCCCGGACAAGGCCAAGCCCGGCTTCTTCTTGCCCGTCTGGGATACTCCGCGGGTTTGGAGCGCGCAGCAACTCAAATATTGAGCCAGCCGCGAGAGAACAGGTCTCCGCCGACCCTGACTCCATCCCGCCGAAAAACCAGGGCACGCGACAACACCCGTCCGTCCGTTCCGGCTTTGCCGAACGTTCGCGTCCTCTCCCTCCCGCCTTGGAACGTCCTTTTACATCATCCGCGACTCGTCCATTCCTCCTTTCCGGCTCAGGCCCGCGCCCAAACCCGCCCCACCCGCCCCAGCCAGCCTAACGCTCCCATTAGGCCGTGTACAACGGGGGTACAAAGGAGGCTCAAAGGGGGCTCATGCTTATTTTCCGTGTAATCCTGCCGGGCTTCCGATGTACTCCCCTTGTACATGGCTCGAAAGGACGGAGAAGGAACGGTCTTGTGGGCGGCGGTGGATGCCGGGGCGACGGCGGGCTTCGATTTCTTAACCCTTGCCGTTTCAGCCGCTTGCTGATATTTCAAGATCGGCGGCGGCGGAACGATGGCGTTGTGAACCCGGCTTTGGGCTTTCCAGCCGTTCCGGGTCTGAACCACGGCGATAAACACCTTCTGCCCCGGGGCAGAAGGTGTTTATCGCC
>Ga0209717_1001305_pt1 | contig 27313 bp, 25 predicted proteins | sample AD_UKC048_MetaG_FD_184418 | JGI IMG/M metagenome (GOLD analysis project Ga0209717, IMG submission 184418) | Active sludge microbial communities of municipal wastewater-treating anaerobic digesters from USA - AD_UKC048_MetaG (SPAdes) (version 2) | ecosystem: Engineered > Bioreactor > Anaerobic >... | reverse complement strand
CAAGGACGTCTTCCTCGGCTTCGACAAGCGGCCCTACAACCGCGCGACGACCTCGCAGAAGTGCATCCGCGCCGGTGGCAAGCACAACGACCTCGAGAACGTGGGCTACACCGCGCGGCACCACACCTTCTTCGAGATGCTGGGCAACTTCAGCTTCGGCGATTACTTCAAGCACGACGCGATCCAGTTCGCCTGGCAACTGCTCACCGAAGTGTTCAAGCTGCCCAAGGACAAGCTCTGGGTCACCGTCTACGCCGAGGACGACGAGGCCTACGAGATCTGGAACAAGACGGTCGGCGTGCCGGCCGAGCGCATCGTGCGCATCGGCGACAACAAGGGCGCGCGCTACGCCTCCGACAACTTCTGGATGATGGGCGACACCGGCCCCTGCGGCCCGTGCACCGAGATCTTCTACGACCACGGCCCCGAGATCCCCGGCGGCCCGCCGGGTTCGCCCGAGGAAGACGGCGACCGCTATATCGAGATCTGGAACAACGTGTTCATGCAGTTCAACCGCGACGAAGCGGGCGTGATGCACAAGCTGCCCAAGCCGAGCGTGGACACCGGCATGGGCCTGGAGCGCATCACCGCGGTGCTGCAGCACGTGCATTCGAACTACGAGATCGACCTGTTCGTCGCGCTTCTGGCGGCGGCCAAGTCGGCGGTCGATGCGGCGGGAGCGGGTGACTGCGACAAGGAGTCGCCGTCGCTGAAGGTCATCGCCGACCACATCCGTGCCTGCACCTTCACCGTCACCGACGGCGTGATCCCGGGCAACGAGGGCCGCGGCTACGTGCTGCGCCGCATCGCCCGCCGCGCCATCCGCCACGGCTACAAGCTGGGCGCGCGCAAGCCCTTCTTCCACGCGCTGGTCGGCCCGCTGGTCGACGAGATGGGCGAGGCCTACCCCGAACTCAAGCGCGAGAAGCTGCGCGTCACCGAGGTGCTGAAGCAGGAGGAGGAGCGCTTCTTCCAGACCATCGCCAACGGCATGGAGATCCTCGAAGCCGCGCTCTCCGGCGGCGCCAAGACCATCGACGGCGAAACCGCCTTCAAGCTGCACGACACCTACGGCTTCCCGCTCGACCTCACGGCCGACGTCTGCCGCGAGCGTGGCGTGACGGTCGACTCCGCCGGCTTCGAGACGGCGATGAATCGCCAGCGCGAGCAGGCGCGTGCCGCCGGCAAGTTCAAGATGGCGGCCGGGCTGGAGTACGACGGCGCGGCCACCACCTTCCACGGCTACGAGCACCTGGTGTGCGAGCACAGCAAGGTGACGGCGATCTACGTCGACGGCACGCCGGTGACGAAGGCCCGCGCCGGCGACGACGTGGTCATCGTGCTCGACCACACGCCGTTCTACGCCGAGAGCGGCGGCCAGGTCGGGGACACCGGCGAATTGCGCAACGCCCGTTCGCGCGTGCTCGTCGAAGACACCGTCAAGGTGCAGGCCAGCGTACATGGCCACACCGGACGCATCGTCGAGGGCGAGGTGGAGGTGGGCGACGTGTTCGTCGCGCGCGTCGATGCCGAGCAGCGCGCGAAGACCATGCGCAACCACAGCGTCACCCACCTGATGCACAAGGCGCTGCGCGAGGTGCTCGGCGGCCATGTGCAGCAGAAGGGCTCGCTGGTGAACGCCGAGCGCACGCGCTTCGACTTCGCACACAACGCGCCGGTCACGGCGGAGCAGGTCGGCCGCATCGAGGCCATCGTCAACGCCGAGATCCTCGCCAACGCGGCCACGCAGGCGCGCGTGATGGGCATCGACGATGCGCAGAAGACCGGCGCGATGATGCTGTTCGGCGAGAAGTACGGCGACGAGGTGCGCGTGCTCGACATCGGCAGCAGCCGCGAGCTGTGCGGCGGCACGCACGTGCAGCGCACCGGCGACATCGGCCTGTTCAAGATCGTCGCCGAAAGCGGCGTGGCCGCTGGCGTGCGCCGCATCGAGGCGGTGACCGGCGGCAATGCGCTGGCCTACCTGCAGTCGCTCGAAGGCACGGTGAACCGCATCGCCGGCACGCTGAAGGCGGCGCCGGCGGAAGTGCCGGCGCGGCTGGCCCAGGTGCTCGAGCAGGTGCGCTCGCTCGAGAAGGAGCTGGCCGCGATGAAGGGCAAGCTCGCGTCGGCGCAGGGTGACGAATTGCTCGCCCAGGCCGTCGACGTGAACGGCCTGAAGGTGCTGGCCGCGCTGCTCGACGGCGCCGACGCCAAGACGCTGCGCGACACACTCGACAAGCTCAAGGACAAGCTGAAGTCCGCTGCCATCGTGCTCGCCACGGTGGAGGGCGGCAAGGTGCAGATCGCTGCCGGCGTCACCGCCGACCGCATCGGCAAGCTGAAGGCCGGCGAGCTGGTCAACTTCGTCGCCCAGCAGGTCGGCGGCAAGGGCGGCGGCAAGCCCGACATGGCGATGGCCGGTGGCACCGATCCGAGCCGGATTGGCGCGGCGCTGGCCTCGGTGCCGGCCTGGGTGGCCGAGCGCGCCTGAGCGCCGGGCTCAGGTCTTCGCGGGCGGCTTCGCGAGCCGCTCGCGCAGGCCCTCGCAGGGGTCCGGCCGCGGCGTGAACTTCGCGCTGCGCAGTTCGTCGGCCGCCAGGCCGAGCGACGGGTCGCCGAAGATCACCACGTGCACGCGCGGTGCGCTAGGGCGCAGCGCCAGGTGCAGCGGCACGCCGCGATCGAGCGACGCATGCTGCGCGCCGGTGAGCAGCAGCACGCGCCGGCCGGGCTTCAGGGCCGCGGCCACGGTGTCGGCCATGGCCTGGTCGCGGCCGATCTGGATGCGCACCATGCCCGGCTCCTGTGCGGTCGGCAGCATGCCGCAATGGCCCTCGCGAACCGCCACCGCCAGGCGTTCGCGCACGGCGGCATCGACGAGGCCGTCGCGCGCCGCGTCACCCATGGCCTCGCGCATCTTCGTGCGCGGCAGGTTGCCGCCGAGCACCGGCACGCCGGCGCGCACCGCGGCCATCACCACGCCCTCGTAGACCGGCCACTCCCAGCCCGCCCAGGCGAGCGCGCCGCGCACGCTGGCGGCGTCGGCGTCGCGCGGCAGGCCGGCGGTGCTGCGGCCCTGCTCGGCCATCTCGATGACCAGCGCGGCGAGCTCACCGTCCGCGGCCAGGCGACGCACCGCCTGCTCGGTCTGCCGCTGGTGATCGGGCTGGTCGTGCTGCTCGCCGAACACGATCACCTGCGCATCGGCAAGCGGGGGCAGCGGCGGCATCGGTGACGCGCAGGCGCCAAGCAGGAGCGCCAGCACAGCGGCGGCGCCGAATCGGTGGGATGTCATGAGTCCAGCATACGATAGCGGCCCGAGGAGCAAGCTTGATGAGCATCACCGTCCGCCGTGCCACCCCCCGAGACGCCGCCGCCTACGCGCGACTGATGTCGCATCCGTCGGTGTTCGGCAACCTGATGCAGCTGCCGATGCCCAACGAGGAGCTGTGGCAGGCGCGCCTGAGCGAATCCACCGTGCCCGGCAAGCCCGACCTGCTGCTCAGCGCCGAGCTCGACGGCGAAGTGGTGGGCTCCAGCGGGCTGCACCCGGCCGGGCCGCAGCTGCGCCGGCGCCACGTGATGTTCCTCGGCATCTCGGTGTCGCCCTCGGCACAGCGGCGCGGCGTGGGCAGCGCGCTGATGGCGGCGATGTGCGACTACGCCGACAACTGGGCCGGCGTGTTGCGCCTGGAGCTCAACGTCTATGTCGACAACGAACCGGCGATCGCGCTGTACCGCAAGTTCGGTTTCGAGATCGAGGGCACGAACCGGGCCTTCGCGATGCGCGACGGTGCCTATGTCGACAGCCATGCGATGGCGCGCCTGCACCCGAACCCGCCGACCTTGCCCGCTCAGCGCACGTAGGTTTCAGGCCAGAGCGAAGGCCCTGCGAAGCTGGCCAGCGTCGGCCTGAATGAGCCACCTACGCTGCGCAGTTGCACAGGCGCTTCGCTTCGGCGGCTCAGCTCTCGCCCATCCAGCGCTGCGTCGCGGCCTCGACCACCGCCGACAGCGGCCTGCCGGCGCTGCGCTGGGCGCGCAGCCACTGCGCATCGTTGCCGGCGAACAGGCTCTCGCGGATCAGGTTGCTGGCATCCAGCGCCTGCAGGTCGAGCGCGTGTTCGTCCACCCGCGCCAGCGTGCGCAGGATGTCGTCGCGCAGCCGCGTGCGCTCCTTCGTCTTCGGGTCGACGATCTCGCCGTCCAGGCCGAAACGGCAGGCCTGGAAGCGGTTGAAGGTGTAGACGAGGTAGTCGTCTTCCGCCGGCTCGAAGGGCTTCTGCTCGCGCAGGTAGCGGCAGATGCATTGCAGATAGCAGGCCAGCGCAGCGGCCTTCTCGACCGTCAGCGGCGTGTCGCACACGCGCAGTTCGATGGTGCCGAACTCGGGCTTGGGGCGGATGTCCCAGTAGAAGTCCTTCATCGAGTTGACCACGCCGGTGCTGGTCATCTTGTCGAAGTACTTGCCGAACTCGTCCCAGCCGAGGCAGAAAGGCGCGCGGCCCGACAGCGGGAAGGCGAACACCGAGTTCAGGCGTGCGGAGTCGAAGCCGGTGTCCACGCCCTGCACGAAAGGCGACGAGGCCGACAGCGCGATGAAATGGGGAACGTAGCGGCTGAGTGCATGCAGCAGCCACAGAGCGCGGTCGCCGTCCTCGCAGCCCACGTGCACATGCTGGCCGAACACGGTGAACTGCTTGGCCAGGTAGCCGTACAGCTCGCTGATGTAGTGGAAGCGTTCGCCCGGGAAGATCTTCTGCTGGCTCCAATGCTGGTAGGCGTGCGTGCCGCCGCCGGCGATGCCGATGTTGAGCTTGCGCGCCCCGCGCGAGAGCTGGTCGCGCAGGTCCTGCAGCTCGGCCAGCAGCACCGCATGCTGGCGCTGGATCGAGGTGCCGATCTCGATCATGCTGCGCGTGATCTCGGGCTTCACGTCCCAGGTGCCGGTGTGGTTCTTGAGCACGCGCAGCAGGTCCTCGGCCTGCGGCGCGAGGTCGAAGTCGTGCGTGCTGACGAGCTGCAGCTCGAGCTCGACGCCCAGCGTCAGCGGCTGCGAGGTGGTGAAGGCCTGAAGGGACATCGGGTCAGCCCTCGTTGGTCTCGTGCGCCAGGTGGCGCAGCGCGAGCTGGGTCCAGATCGGGCCGGTCACCTGCATCAGCGTGGTGGCCAGCAGCAGCGCCTGGATGGTGGGCGTGTGCGCGCCGGGCAGGTGGGTGGTCCAGCCGAAGGTGTCGGCGGCCAGCAGAACGGCCAGGCTGCTCATCGGCTGCAGTGCCAGCGAGAGGCCGGCCGCCTGCTGCCAACCGAGCCCGCTGCGCCGCGCCAGGGCGCCGACCGCCAGCGCGGAGCCCGCCAGTCGCGCCAGCACGATCACCAGCACCCAGGGCCACAGCCGGCCGATGCCTTCGAGCGAGAACAGCAGCCCAAGGCAGATGAACAGCAGCACGTTCAGCACCGCACCGGCCGAGCCCAGATGGGGTTCCACCGTGAGGCCGTGCTTCATGCGTGCGCGTGCCGTCATGCCGGCCACCAGCAACGCGAGCAGCGGCGACAGCGTCCACTGCGCGGCCAGCATGCTGGCGATGATGACCAGGGCGATCTGCAGCACCGGCATCGCGGGCGTGCCGCGCACCAGCGGGCTGAGCCGGTCGAGCGCGAAGCCGCAGGCCACGCCGAGCAGGAACGAGCCGCTGATGACGCGCAGCGCACTGATCGAGGCGCGGGTGAATTCTTCGGTCGGCGAATCGGCGTCGGAGGCGAGCATGATGCGCAGCACCTTCAGGCCGATGACGGCGATGACCGCATTGACGGCGGCCATCAGCAGCAGCCGTTCGGTGACCTGGCCGCGCGAGCGTGATTCATGGGTGGTAGCCAGCACGATCACCGGCGAGGTCGACAGCGCGACGGTGCCCGCCACTGCCGCCGTCAGCCAAGGGGCGCCGAGCCACACCAGCGCGCCCGTCACCAGGGCGCCGCACAGCAACGACTGCAGCAGGCAGCTCGCCGCGAGCCAGCGGTTGTCGAGCAGCCAGCGCGGTCGGATGCGCGTGCCCAGCTCGAAAAGCAGCGCGCCGATCGCCAGGTCGATCAGCGGCTTCCAGGGGTCGAGCTCCAGCCCATCGAACAGGCGCAGCATCACCGGCCCGGCGATCGCGCCCGTGAGCATGTGGCCGCAGATGCGCGGGATGCGCCAGGTGCGGTGCAGCATCTCGGCGAGCAGCAGGGCGACCAGCATCAGCAGCGCCAGACCGAGCACCGGGTCGGCGGCCCGCAGGCCGTCGAGCGTCCACAGCGGCGCCGACGCGGCGTGGGCGACGGCGGTGGCGGCGTTGGCTTGCGTCGGCATCAGGGTGCGCAATGTAGCCCAGCTTGGTGCATCGGTGGTGACCATCGGTTCCGGCGAAAGGGTCGATGCCGCAGCGGGGTGCGTGGGCTTTGCGGGCTGGTCCAGAATGCATTGCATGTCGTTTGCCAAGCCCATGGATCGGCGGGTCGCGCTGCGTGCGATCGCTGCGGCGGCACTGCTGCCTGCGGGTGCTGCGCAGGCCTCGTTCGAGTTGCTGCCATGGCTGCCCTCGCGCGCGGTGCCGGCGCTGTCGTTGACCGACCTGGAAGGTCGGCCTTGGTCGCTGCAGGCCTTGCGCGGCCGGCCGGTGGTCTTGAACTTCTGGGCTTCATGGTGCGAGCCCTGCCGCGCCGAGATGCCCTCGCTCGACCTGATGGCGCTGAAGTACGAGCGCGAGGGGCTGGCGGTGCTGACGGTGAACTTCAAGGATGGCGCGCAGACCGTGCGGCGCTTCCTCGACGCGGTGCCGCTGTCGCTGCCGGTGCTGATGGACCGCGATGGCGCGGTTGCCAAGGCCTGGGGCGTGAACGTGTTCCCGACCACGCTGCTGATTTCGCGCCGCGGCGCGCCGGTGGGCATCGTGCGCGGCGAGGTCGAATGGAACGGCGCCGACGGCAAGCGCCTGATCGAATCCCTCCTGGCGGTGTGATGAATAATGTGCAGCCGCCGCATGTCGTGAGCGTTGCAAGGATGAAAAGCATGAACCACCCCACTCGACGTGACTTTCTCGTTGCCGCTGCGGCCACGGCCGCAGCCGGTCTTGTGCCGTCGTTTGCCCAAGGCCAGGAGCGCCGTTTCGCGCCCGAGCCTGGCGCCTGGCGAAGCTTCGAGTTCACCACGCGCATCGAGCTGATCAAGCCGGCCGGTGCAGCGCGGGCCTGGTTGCCCATCCCCTCGATCGACTCCGAGTACCAGCGATCGCTGGACAACGACTGGACGGGCAATGCCGCCGTCACCCGCGTCGTCGCCGACAGCCGCTATGGCGCGAAGATGCTCTACGCCGAGTTCCCCGCGGGCACGGCGGCGCCGGTGCTGCAACTCACCAGCCGCGTGCAGACGCGCAGCCGCGCCACCGACTGGTCGCGCAAGGTGGCGGTGCAGGAAGACCCGGCCACGCTGAAGGCCTGGACCGCGGCCACCGACCTGATGCCCACCGACGGCATCGTGCGCCAGACCGCGATGGAGGCCACCAAGGGCGCGAAGACCGACCTCGACAAGGTGCAGCGCCTGTACGACTGGGTGGTGGCCAACACGCACCGCGAGCCGAAGGTGCGCGGCTGCGGCGTCGGCGACATCAAGGCCATGCTCGAGACGGGCAACATGGGCGGCAAGTGCGGCGACATCAACGCGCTGTTCGTCGGCCTGTGCCGCTCGGTCGGCGTGCCTGCGCGCGACGTCTACGGCATCCGCCTCGTGCCTTCGGCCTTCGGCTACCGCGAACTCGGCGGCAACCCGGCCAAGCTGCAGGGCGCGCAGCATTGCCGCGCCGAGGTGTTCCTGGCCTCGCATGGCTGGGTGGCGATGGACCCGGCAGACGTCGGCAAGGTCATGCGCCTAGAGACCGCGGAGTGGATCAAGGACGTCAACCACCCGGTGGTGGCGCCGGTGAAGAAGGCCTTGTTCGGCGGCTGGGAGGGCAACTGGATGGCCTTCAACACCGCGCACGACGTGGCGCTGCCGGGCTCGACCGTCGGCGACAAGCTCGGCTTCCTGATGTACCCGCAGGCCGAGAGCGCGCAGGGCCGCTACGACGCGCTCGACCCCGACAACTTCAAGTACACCATCACGGCACGCGAGATCGCCTGAGCGGCATCGCATGCTGATCGGTTTCTCGATCAACGAGGGCCTCTTCCTGGCCACGCTGGCCACGGGCGCCTGCTGGGTCGCCTGGCGACTGCGATTGCGCCGCCTCGGCAGCGTGCCGGCGAAGAAGCCCTGGTGGGTGCACTTCGGCGCGGAGCTGTTCGTCGTGGTCGCGCTGATGTTCACCTGCCGCGTGGCGGTGGCTGATTGGCCGAAGGTGCCGTCGGGTTCGATGGAGCCGACGCTGCGCGTGGGCGACTACCTTCTCGTCAACCACTTCGTCTACGGCCCCCGGCTGCCGTTCACCAACACGGCCATCGAGCTCGGGCAGCCGCAGCGCGGCGACGTGGTGGTGTTCCGCTTCCCGCCGGACGTTTCGCAGTTCTACGTCAAGCGCCTGGTCGGCCTGCCCGGCGACGTGGTGCGCTTCGAGAACGGCGTGGTCAGCCTGGGCGATGCGCCGGCGCAGGTGCAGCTGATCGGCGAGGGCGTCGGCCCCGACACCGCCGAAGAAGACCGCGGGCAGTGGCTATTGCGCGAGACGATCGAGGGCCGCAGCCACGCGATCAAGGTCAACCCCTTCGTGCAGGGCCGCATGCCGCTGCAGGCGCTGGCCGAGCACTGCAGCGTGCCGCGCGCAGGCGCATGGCGCTGCGTCGTGCCGGCTGGCCACTACCTGATGCTCGGCGACAACCGCGACAACTCGATGGACTCGCGGATCTGGGGCTTCCTGCCGCACGAGCAGGTCTACGGCAAGGCGGTGCGCGTGCTCTTCAACTTCTCCGACCTGTCGCGCGCATGGACACCCCTGTGACCCCAAACGGCGCGCTCGCCGGCCGCCACATCGTGCTCGGCCTGTCGGGCGGCATCGCCTGCTACAAGGCGGCCGAGCTGACGCGTGCGCTGGTCAAGGCCGGCGCCACGGTGCAGGTGGTGATGACGGCCGCGGCCGAGCAGTTCATCACTGCGGTGACGCTGCAGGCCTTGTCGAACCGGCCCGTCTACGCCAGCCAGTGGGACCCGCGGGCGCCGAACAACATGGCGCACATCAACCTGACGCGCGAAGCCGATGCGGTGCTGGTCGCACCGGCCAGCGCCGACTTCGTCGCCAAGCTGCTGCACGGCCGTGCCGACGATCTGCTCAGCCTGCTCTGCCTGGCCCGGCCGATCGAACGCTGCCCGCTGCTGGTGGCGCCGGCGATGAATCGGGAGATGTGGGCGCATCCGGCCACGCAGCGCAACTTCGCGCAGCTGCGCGCCGACGGCGCCACCGTGCTCGGCCCGGCGGCCGGCGACCAGGCCTGCGGTGAGATCGGCGATGGGCGCATGCTCGAGCCGGACGAATTGCTCGACGAGCTGATCGCCTTCTTCCAGCCCAAGGCGCTGCTTGGCAAGAAGGTGCTGATCACCGCCGGGCCGACCTTCGAGCCGATCGACCCGGTGCGCGGCATCACCAACCTGTCCAGCGGCAAGATGGGCTTCGCGATCGCACGTGCCGCGGCCGACGCTGGCGCCCACGTCACGCTGGTGGCCGGGCCGGTGCACCTGGCCACGCCCAGGCACGTGAAGCGCATCGACGTGCGCACGGCGCAGCAGATGTACGACGCGGTGCTGCCGGCTGCGCCACGCCACGACGTGTTCATCGCCACCGCCGCGGTGGCCGACTGGCGCCCGGCGACGCTCGCCGAGCAGAAGATCAAGAAGAACGGCAGCAAGGCGGTGCCGAGCTTCGAACTCACCGAGAACGCGGACATCCTGGCCGCGGTGGCGAAGCTGCCCGATCGACCCTACTGCGTCGGCTTCGCGGCCGAGAGCCACGACCTGCTCAGGCATGCGCGCGAGAAGCGGGTGCGCAAGAACGTACCGCTGATCGTCGGCAACCTCGGCCCGGCCACCTTTGGCCAGGACGACAACGCGCTGACCCTCGTCGACGCGAACGGCCACCGCGAGCTGCCGCGTGCCGACAAGCTCACCCTGGCGCGCGCCCTGGTTGCCGAGATCGCCGCCCGCCTCAGCCCCGAATCCACATGACCACGATCGATCTGAAAGTGCTCGACCCGCGCATGGCCGAGCAGATCCCCTCGTACGCCACGCCGGGCAGTGCCGGGCTGGACCTGCGCGCCTGCCTCGATGCGCCGCTGGTGCTGGCCCCGGGCCAGACGCAGCTGATCCCCACCGGCTTGTCGATCCACATCGGCGACCCCGGCCTGGCGGCAATGATCCTGCCGCGCTCGGGCCTGGGCCACAAGCACGGCATCGTGCTGGGCAACCTGGTCGGCCTGATCGACTCCGACTACCAGGGCCCGCTGATGGTGAGCTGCTGGAACCGCGGCCACACCGAGTTCACCGTGCAGCCGATGGAGCGCATCGCGCAGCTCGTCATCGTGCCGGTGGTGCAGGCGGCGTTCCGCCGTGTCGACGAGTTCGGCGCCTCGAAGCGCGGCGAGGGCGGCTTCGGCTCGACCGGCAAGCATTGACGCGCGGCTTCGGCGCCGCTGAAGCGCTCAGTGCAGCGGCGTGTCCGGCGGCGCGGTGTTGAGCACCGTGAAGGCCGAGGAGCCGACGCTGCCGGCTTCGATCTCGTCTTCGGTGGCTTCGCGCACGTCGCGCACCACCAGGTTCAGGCGCAGCGCGATGCCGGCCAGCGGGTGGTTGCCGTCGAGCACCACATGCTCGGGGTAGACCTCGGTGACGGTGTAGATCGCTTCCTGCGGCATGTCCGGCGTCGCGGCACCGGGCGGCGGGCCGTCGAACTGCATGCCGACCTCGATGCCCTCGGGCATGACCGCGCGCGACTCGAAGAACACCAGCGAGGAATCGTAGTCGCCGAACGCATGCTCGGGCTCGAGGTGCAGTTCGGCCGCAAAGCCGGTGGTCTGGTCGACAAGCGCCTCCTCGACCTTCTCGAGCAGGTCATTGCCGCCGTAGAAGAACTCCAGCGGATCGGCCAGCTCGTCGATCAGGTTGCCGAGGGTGTCTTGCAGGCGCCAGGTCAGGGTGACGACGCAGGGGGACGTGATGAGCATGCGCAAGATGATCGCACAATCGCTCCCATGAACCCCATCGACATCGACGCCGCGACACCCCTGCTGGGCGGCCTGACGCCCGCCACTTTCATGCGCCGCCACTGGCAGAAGAAGCCGCTGCTGGTGCGGCAGGCCGTGCCGATGGCGAAGCCCTTCGTCGGCCGCGCCGAGCTGTTCGCGCTGGCCGCCGGCGAGGGCGTCGAATCGCGCCTCATCGTGCGCCACGGCAAGGACTGGTCTTTGCGCCACGGGCCTTTCGCGCGACGCGCTCTGCCGCCGCTCACGCAGTCGCAGTGGAGCCTGCTCGTGCAGGGCATGGACCTGCACCTGGGCCTTGCCCGCGACATGCTCGAGCGCTTCCGCTTCGTGCCCGACGCGCGGCTGGACGACGTGATGGTCTCGTATGCCACCGACGGGGGCGGCGTCGGCCCGCACTTCGATTCCTACGACGTGTTCCTGCTGCAGATCCACGGCAGTCGGCGCTGGCGCATCGGCCGGCTGCCCCGGCCCGAGTTGCAACCCGACGTGCCGCTGAAGATCCTCACCAACTTCGTCGCCGAGCAGGAGTGGCTGCTCGAGCCCGGCGACATGCTCTACCTGCCGCCGCGCTGGGCCCACGACGGCATCGCCGAGGGCGAGTGCATGACCTGCTCGATCGGCTTCCGGTCGGCGGGTGCGCGCGAGCTCGGCCGTGAACTGCTGCAGCGCGCGCTGGACAGCGATGAAGACGAAGCGGGCGACACGATCTACCGCGATCCGGCGCAGGAAGCGACGTCGGCGCCGGGGCGCATCCCCGAGGCTTTGCATGCCTTCGGCCTGGACGCCATGCGTGCCTGGCTGGAGCGCCAGGGCGGTTTCGATCTCGCGCTCGGCGAGGTGCTCAGCGAGCCCAAGCCGGGGGTGTGGTTCGACGCCGGCGCGCCGCTGCCTCGCGGATGCGCGGTGCGGCTCGATCGCCGTACCCGCATGATCTACGACAAGCGGCATGTGTTCATCAACGGCGAGGCGTTCCGGGCCGGCGGGCGCGATGCGACACTGATGCGCCGCCTGGCCGACCGCCGCCAACTCGATGCAGCCCGCATGGCTTCGTTGAGCGCCGATGCCCTGGCGCTTCTCGATCAATGGGCCCGGGCCGGCTGGCTGCATGCCGACGACGAAGGAGGAATGCGATGAACCAGGACGAACCGACCCGCGCGCCGATCGATTCGCGCGGCAACTTCCATGATGCCGTGCGCGGCGCCTTTGCCGAGGCGGCGCTGGTGGGTTGCCGCGAGATCCTGCTGATCGACGACGACTTCGCCGATTGGCCGATCAGCGAGCGCGAGGTGATCGACGACCTGACCCACTGGGTGCAGGCGCACCGCAGCTTCACCGTGGTGGCTCGCAACTTCGACGAGATCGCGCGCCGCCATGCGCGCTGGGTGACCTGGCGCCGCCAGTTCGCCCATGTGGTGCATTGCCGCACCAACAACGATCTCGAGGCGGGGCAGATGCCCACCATCCTGCTCGCGCCGGGCCTGCTTTCGGTGCGTCTGTTCGACCGGGTGCACTACCGTGGCATCGCGTCGCGCGAGACCGCCGACGCGGTCCAGTGGCGGGAAGCGATTGATGCGGTTTTGCAACGCTCCGAGGAAGCGTTTCCAGCCACTACCTTGGGACTCTAGGGACTTCCCTAATGCTGGCTATAATGATGGGCTTGGCCATATGGGGATGCTCGAGCTCTCCAGGCCATGCTGGATGGGCCTCTGTCGATCGGAGGGATCCCACAATTACTGGTAATTGTTCGACTCTTTGATTTGAGGATACAAGTATGAAGAAGACCGTTCTGCTGGCTTCCCTGATTGCCGCTTTCGCCCTGGCCGCTTGCGGCAAGAAGGAAGAAGCTGCTCCCGCCGCCGCTCCCGCTGCTGCCGTGACCGCCCCGGTCGCCGCCGCCGCTTCGGCTGCCGTTGACGCCGCCGCTTCGGGCGCCGCTGGTGCCACCGCCGCCGTGGCCGGTGCCGCTTCGGAAGCTGCTGCTGCCGTGGGCGACGCTGCCTCCGCCGCTGCCAGCAAGGCTGCCGACGCCGTCAAGGACGCCGCCAACAAGGCTGCCGACGCTGTCAAGAAGTAATCGGTTTCGTACCGAATTGCTTCCAGAAGGCCGCCGCGAGGCGGCCTTTTGCATGGGTGACGCGTTTTTGCCCGCTCAGCGGATGTCCAGCCAGCCGAAGCCCGCGGCCGGGTCCGCCACGACGATCTCGTCGGGCGCTGCGCCACAGGCCCGCGCCAGGGCCGCGCGGGCCTGTTCGGGGCTGTTGTTCTGCTCGCTCAGGTGCGCGGCCACGAGATGCTGCAGACCGGCGTGCGCACATGACGCGAGGATCTGCGCCGCGGTGTCGTTGGACAGGTGGCCGAGCCGGCCGCCGATGCGTGCCTTCAGCGAGGCGGGGTAGCGCGACTGCGCGAGCATCTGCGCGTCGTGGTTGCATTCCAGCAGCAGCGCCTGGCAGCCCTGCAGGTGCGCCAGCAAGTGCGGCGTGATCGAACCGGCGTCGGTCAGCACGCCCAGGTGCGAGGCGCCGTCGCTGCAGCGAAGCTGGAGCGGCTCCATGGCGTCGTGCGGCACGGTGTAGGGGGTCAGCTGCAGCCGGCCCAGCGCAACGGCCTCGCCATCGCGTGCGAAGTGGAGCAATCCGTCCGCTTCGGGGGCGCCGATGGCGCGCCAGGTGCCGCGGCTCATCCACAGCGCGATGCCATGGCGCCTTGCCAGCGAGACGGCGCAGCCGATGTGGTCGCCATGCTCGTGGGTGACGAAGATCGCGTCGAGCTCGTCGCAGCACAGGCCGGCGCGTGCCAGCCGCAACTCGAACTCGCGCAGCGAGAAACCGCAATCGATGGCGACGCGGCTGACGCCGCTGCCATCGCTCGCTTCGACGATGGTGGCATTGCCGCCGCTGCCGCTGCCGAGGCTGCAGAAGCGCATCGACGGCGCAGCGCCTACTTCAGTTCGTCGAGCAGCAGCTTGACGATCCGCTGGCCGGCCTCGCCGGGCTCCGGCGAACCCTGCGCGTTCTGCACCGTGACGTTGGCACGCTCGCCTTCGGCCTTCACCTGGATGCGATAGCGCACCGGGCCCACCGCGTCGTCCTTGCCGCCGAACAGCTTGGCGAAGAATCCCGGTTCGGCCTTGCCCACTTCCTTCGGATCGACGTAGCGCACGAAGTACAGGCCCTGCGTGCGATCGCGGTCTTCCACGGTGAAGCCGCTGCGGTCCAGGGCCAGGCCGACACGGCGCCAGGCGCGGTCGAAGCTGTCATCGACCTGCAACGTGGCGCCGGGCTGGTTGGCGAGCACGCGGGCGCGAGCGTTGGGGACCGGCGCCGAGGCGACCGTCGCCTTGGCGGCCTCTTCGGCGACACCCAGGCGGGCCATCAGGCGCGCGAGGAAGGTGGCCTCGAGCTGCGGATCCGCCGGCCGCGGCTGCCAGACTGTGGAGTCCTTCTGCGTGTTGACGTAGACCTCTTCCACGCCTCGGTGGCTGATGTAGACCTCGGTGCCGTTGGTCGTGCGCTCGACACGGGTGCGGAACTTGTCGCGCTCGCCGGTGGAGTAGAAGGAATCGATCACCTTGCCGAGCGTGTTGCGAACGATGTCCTGCGGCAGCTTGGCGCGGTTCTCGTTCCACTCGGTCTCCATCACGCCGGTGGCCGCCTGGTCGATCACGAGCGTGAAGCCGCTGTCCTTCCAGAAGGCCTGCAGGCGCGGCCAGAGTTGTTCGGGCGTCAGCGGTGTCACCAGCCAGCGCTGGTTACCCTGGCGTTCGATGCGCACTTCGCCGATCTGTGTCGGCGCCACCGTGGCGGCGGTCTGCACGGCGGCCGGCGACGATGCGCCGGACTGGAAGGTCGCCGCGCTGATGGCGCCGCCGGTGGGCTGGTAGCGCGAGTCGCGGGCGAGCTGGGTCAGGTCGGGCGGCACTTCCAGCCCGGGCGTCCTGGTGCCGGAGCTGCGGTAGTCGATCTTGTCGCCGGCGACCAGGTTCTCGATCGACGAGCAGCCGCCGAGCACGATGGCCAGGGACAGGACGAGGCCGCGCAGCGGAAGGTGGTCAGAAGGCAGGGTCACGGGGGACGTCTCCGAGGTGGCCGCGGCAGGGCAGCATGCCCGCGCGGCGCCGGTGTTCAAGGGAAGCAATTGGCGGCCGATTTCACAGCAGGCCGGCGTCGCGCAAGGCCTGCTCGACCTGCGCCTGGCCTGCCGCGGTCAGCGGCGTGATCGGCAGGCGCAGTCCGCCGCCGATCAGGCCCAGCCGCTGCATCGCCCACTTGGTGGGCGCCGGGCTGGATTCGCAGAACAGGCTCCTGTGCAGCGGCAGCAGGCGCATCTGCAACGCTGCGGCGTCGCGGGTCTGGCCGGCGATGGCCGCCATGCACAGCTCGTGCATCGCCTTGGGCGCCACGTTGGCCGTGACGCTGACGTTGCCATGGCCGCCGAGCAGCATCAACGCCACGGCGGTGCCGTCGTCGCCGGAGTAGATCGAGAAGCCCTTGGGCGCCTGCTTTATCAGCCACTGCGCGCGCTCGATGTTGCCGGTGGCTTCCTTGATGCCGATCACGCCGGGCACCTGCGCCAGACGCAGCACGGTGTCGTGCTGCATGTCCGCGACGGTGCGGCCGGGCACGTTGTAAAGCACCATCGGGATGTCGGCCGCCTCGGCGATCGCCTTGAAGTGCTGGTAGATGCCTTCCTGAGAAGGCTTGTTGTAGTACGGCACGACCGACAGCGTGCAGTCGGCGCCGACCTTCTTTGCGAAGCGCGACAGCTCGATCGCCTCGCGCGTGGAGTTGCCGCCGGTGCCGGCCATGATCGGCACGCGGCCCTTGGCGTGCTCCACCGAGACGCGGATGATCTCGCAGTGCTCGTCGACCGAGACCGTGGGCGACTCGCCGGTCGTGCCGACCACGCCGATGCAGTCGGTGCCTTCGGCGATGTGCCAGTCGATCAGCCGGCGCAGCGCGGGGTAGTCGACGCTGCCGTCATCGTGCATCGGCGTCACGAGCGCGACGATGCTGCCAACAATGGGTTTCATGGGACGATCCTTCGAATCGCGCGATTTTAGCCGGGCGGGGCGGGAAGCCCCGGCTTAGAGGGGGTAGCGGGCCGCAACGCCGGATGTCGGCGCCTCGCGGACGGCGCACAGGCGCTGCACGAAGCGCTCGGGCGCGGCGAGGAATCCGTCCTCGTAGCCGAGCACGCGCAGGCCCTGTGCCGCCTGAAGCAACTCGCCGGGGCGCAGCAGGAAGGCCGGATTCGACGGCTTGCCCACGCTCTCGTTGCCCAGCGCAAAGGTCTCGTAGATCAGCACGCCGCCGGGCGCCACGCTGGCCATGAGAGTCGGCAGCAGCGCGCGCCACAGGTAGTTCGTCACCACCACCGCATCGAACTGCCGGCCCGGCCAGGGCCAGGGGCCGTTCTCGATGTCGGCGACGAGCAACTCGCCCACGCCCTGCAGCGACTCGATCGCCGCGGTGTCGCGGTCCACGCCGGTGACGCGGCAGCCCCGCTGGGCGAACCAGCGCAGGTGTCGACCCGAACCGCAGGCCACGTCGAGCACGCTGGCGCCGGCGGGGACCAGCGCCGACCAGCGCTGCACCCAGGGCGAGGCGGCGATGCCGGCGTGCGCGGCGTTCGGCGTCATCAGAAGCAGGCCCAGAGCTGGTTGGCCAGCGTCATCACCAGGTCCGGCCTCTGGTAGGCAGCAAAAACCAACAGCAACGCCGCGCCGGCGAGGACGAAGGCCAGAGCGCGGCGCAGCTTCATGCGCCGGCCGGCACGAGCGGGCGCTCGATGGCGCGCTCCTTGACCGGCAGGTTGATCAGCGCGGCAAACACGCCCAGTGCCACCGCGATCCACCACACCACGTCGTAGCTGCCGGTGCTGTCGTACAACTTGCCGCCCAGCCACACGCCGAGGAAGCTGCCGATCTGGTGGCTCAGGAACACGAAGCCGCCCAGCATCGACAGGTACTGCACGCCGAAGATCTGCGCCACCACCGCGTTGGTCGGCGGCACCGTCGACAGCCACAGCACGCCCATCACCGAGGAGAAGATGTAGACACTCCAGGGTGTCAGCGGCACGCTGAGGAAGACGACGATGGCCACCGAACGCAGTGCATAGATGGCCGACAGGATGTACTTCTTCTGCATGCGCTGGCCGAGCGAGCCCGCGGCGTAGGTGCCCACGACGTTGAACAGGCCGATCAGCGCCAGCGCCGTCGTGGCGACATCGGGTGTCAGGCCGTGGTCCTTCAGGTAGCTGGGCATGTGCACGCCGATGAACACCACCTGGAAGCCGCAGACGAAATAACCCGCCATCAGCAAGCGGAAGCTCGGGTAGCCGAAGGCCTCGCGCAAGGCGGCGCCCACGCTCTGCTGGTGGCCCGTGGCGGCAGCACGTTCGGGCTCGCGAAGGCCGAACGCGAGCGGCATGATCGCCAGCGCCAGGCAACCCAGCACGAACAGCGCCGACTGCCAGCCGATGCCGCCGATCAGCCAGTTCTCCACCGGCACCATGAGGAACTGGCCGAACGAGCCGGCCGCAGCCGCCACGCCCATCGCCCAGCTGCGCTTGGAGGCGTCGACGTTGCGGCCGATCACGCCGTAGACGATCGCGTAGGTCGTACCCGACTGCGCCATGCCCAGCAGCAGACCGGCGCTGCCGGTGAAGGCCAGGCCCGAAGTCGACACTGCCATCAGCACCAGCCCGAGTGCATACAGCAGGCTGCCAACGATGAGCACGCGGAAGGCGCCGAAGCGATCCGCCAGCCCGCCGGCCAAGGGCCCGGCCAGGCCCCAGGCGAGGTTCTGCACGGCCAGTGCGAAGGCGAAGGTCTCGCGCGTCCAGCCGCGCTCCATCGTGATCGGCTGCAGCCACAGGCCGAAGCCGTGGCGGATGCCCATCGAGAGGGTGACGATGGCGGCGCCGCACAGCAGCACCTGGGTCATGGAAAGGCGGGCAGGGGCGGCGTGCGAAGACATCCGGGCACTCTAGCGGAAGCGCCGGGGCCCTGCAGGCGGCGCCTAGAATCCGCCGCCATGGCAACCAAAGGCAAGACTCCGGGCGAGTACGGCGAAGCGTCGATCCGCGTGCTCAAGGGCCTCGAGCCCGTCAAGCAGCGGCCGGGCATGTACACGCGCACCGACAACCCGCTGCACATCGTCCAGGAAGTGATCGACAACGCGGCCGACGAGGCGCTGGCCGGCCACGGCAAGCGCATCGACGTGACGCTGCACGCCGACGGCTCGGTCAGCGTCGAGGACGACGGCCGCGGCATACCCATCGGCCTGCATCCGGAAGAGCAGGTGCCGGTGGTCGAGATCGTCTACACACGGCTGCACGCCGGCGGCAAGTTCGACAAGGGATCGGGCGGTGCCTACAGCTTCTCGGGCGGCCTGCACGGCGTGGGCGTGAGTGTCACCAACGCGCTGTCGAAGCGGCTCGAAGTCACGGTGTACCGCGAAGGCCAGGTGGCGACGATCGTGTTCTCCGGCGGCGACGTGATCGAGCCGTTGAAGACGCGCAAGGCGGCCGCGGGTGATCGCAAGGCCGGCACCAGCGTGCGCGCCTGGCCCGACGCCAAGTACTTCGAGAGCGCCGAGCTGCCGAAGAACGAGCTGATGCACCTGCTGCGCAGCAAGGCCGTGCTGATGCCCGGTGTGACGGTGTCGCTGTCCATCGAAAAGTCGGGAGAGAAGCTGCAGTGGCTCTACAAGGGCGGCCTGCGCGACTACCTGATGCAGACGCTGACGGCCGACCCGGTGATCCCGCTGTTCGAGGGCGAGCACTACGCCGACGGCGGCGAGACCGAGAACTTCGCCGAGGGCGAGGGCGCGGCCTGGTGCGTGGCCTTCACCGAAGACGGCAACGTCATGCGCGAGAGCTACGTCAACCTGATCCCGACCTCGGCCGGCGGCACGCACGAGTCGGGCTTGAAGGACGGCCTGTTCGGCGCGATCAAGGGCTTCATCGACCTGCATTCGCTGCTGCCCAAGGGCGTGAAGCTGATGCCCGAGGACGTGTTCTCGCGCGCCAGCTTCGTGCTCAGCGCCAAGGTGCTGGACCCGCAGTTCCAGGGCCAGATCAAGGAGCGGCTGAATTCGCGCGATGCGCTTCGGCTGGTCTCGACCTACGTGAAGCCGGCGCTGGAGCTGTGGCTCAACCAGCATGTGGACCTCGGCAAGAAGCTCGCCGAACTGGTCATCCGCCAGGCGCAGACGCGCCAGCGCGCCAGCCAGAAGGTCGAGAAGCGCAAGGGCTCCGGCGTGGCCGTGCTGCCCGGCAAGCTGACCGACTGCGAGAGCCGCGACCTGAGCCTCAACGAGCTGTTCCTGGTCGAGGGCGACTCGGCCGGCGGCAGTGCGAAGATGGGCCGCAACAAGGAGACGCAGGCCATCCTGCCGCTGCGCGGCAAGGTGCTCAATGCCTGGGAGGTCGAGCGCGACCGCCTGTTCGCCAACAACGAGATCCACGACATCGCGGTGGCCATCGGCGTCGATCCGCACGGCCCCGACGACACGCCCGACCTCAGCGGGCTGCGCTACGGCAAGATCTGCATCCTCAGCGATGCCGACGTCGACGGCTCGCACATCCAGGTGCTGCTGCTCACGCTGTTCTTCCGACACTTCCCGAAGCTGATCGAGCACGGCCACATCCATGTCGCCAAGCCGCCGTTGTTCCGCGTCGACGCGCCGGCGCGGGGCAAGAAGCCGGCGGCGAAGATCTACGCGCTCGACGAGGGCGAGCTCACTGCCGCGCTCGACAAGCTGCGCAAGGAAGGCGCGCGCGAGAACGCCTGGAGCATCAGCCGCTTCAAGGGCCTGGGCGAGATGAATGCCGAGCAGCTGTGGGACACCACGCTGAACCCCGACACGCGCCGCCTGCTGCAAGTGAGCTTCGGCGCGCACGGCTTCGCGGCCACCGTCGAGGCGCTGACCAAGCTGATGGGCAAGGGCGAGGCGCAGGCGCGCCGCGAGCTGATGGAGCTGCGCGGCGATGACGTCGAGGTGGATGTGTGAAGGCGCCGCGATGAGGCGGGCCGAGCGCCGGGCCGCTCCCAAGCCGGCCCACGCCAGCCCCGAGACGGGGCTGGCACTCCGGCCGTCCATGCCCGCGCAGGCGGGCATGGAGCCGCGGCCGTCGTTCCCCTCGGGGGATCGACCGGCGTACCCGCCGGGCGAGGGGTCGTCATGAACCTGCGGCTGCGACCGACGATGCTGTCGGACCTGGACTTCGTCATCTCGGTCGAGCAGGACACGTCGAACCGGCCCTTCATCACGCCCTGGGAGCGCACCCAGCACGAAGGCGCGGTGCGCTTCCCCGACTTCCGCCACTTCATCGTCGAGACCGACCCCGACTACGAGCGTGCCGGCTTCGTCATCCTGCAGGGCTGCCGCAACCCGCACCACTCCGTGGAGCTCAAGCGCATCGTGCTGCTGCCGGAAGACCAGGGCCACGGCCTGGGCCGCGCCTGCGTGCGGCTATTGGCGCAGATGGCCTTCCGCGACCTCGGCGCGCACCGCTTCTGGCTCGACGTCAAGTCGAAGAACGAACGCGCGCTGGCGCTCTACCGCAGCGAAGGTTTCGTCGAGGAAGGCCGGCTGCGCGACAGCGTGCGCAGCGGCGACGGCTACGACTCGCTGATCGTCATGTCGCTGCTCGAACCCGAGCATGCGGCGCTCGTCAGGGCGCGGGAGCCGGGGGTCGTGTGAAGGCGATGCTGGCGGGCCTGATTCTGGCCGCCAGCCTCGGCGGCGCGGCGCGTGCCGAACTCTGGGCCTTCGTCGATGGGGCGGGCGTGGCCCACGTGGCGCCGTCGCAGCTCGACTCGCGCTACCGGCGCGTGCTGGGCGACGCGCCTGGCGGCAACGGCGCCGAGCAGGTGCCCGGCAAGACCGATCGCACCGATGGCCTGCTGCTGTGGCTGGAGATCGCCCCCGAGGTGAAAGCGCTGCGACCCGTGCTGCGCGAAGCCGCCGAGGCCCACGGCGTGGACGAGGAACTGCTCAAGGCGGTGATCGCCGTCGAATCCGGCTTCAATCCGAAGGCCGTGTCGCCGCGCGGCGCCGTCGGGCTGATGCAGATCATGCCCGTCACGGCGGACCGCTATGCCACGCCCGCCGAACTGAAGCAGCCTGCAGCGACACGGTTGCTCGACCCTCGCACCAACGTGCACACTGGCACGCGCATGCTCGCCGACCTGACGCGCCGCTACGGCGGCATCGACGTGGCACTGGCCGCCTGGAACGCCGGCGAGGCGACGGTGCGCCGCCATGGCGGCAAGGTGCCGCCGATCGACGAGACGCGCGCCCACGTGCAACTCGTTCTCGAGCTGTACTGGGCCCTGCTGCAGGACCGCCAATCGCGCCGCGCCACCGGCGTGCAGATGCAGCCGGCGCGCTGAGCATTCACCACCGCAAGAACGACCGGAGACACCCATGCGCTCGACGATGATGGACGTGCCGCTCTCGCTGAACCACCTGCTCGACCGGGCCGGGCACATCTTCGGCGGCGGCACGATCGTCTCGCGGCTGCCCGACAAGACGCTGCGCCGGCACAGCTACGCCGAGTACCACCGACGCACCCGCGCGCTGGCCGCCGCGCTCGCGTCACTCGGGCTGAAGAAGGGCGAGCGTGTCGCCACGCTGTGCTGGAACCACCATGCTCATCTGGAGGCCTACTTCGGCATCCCGGCGGCCGGCGGCGTGATGCACACGCTGAACCTGCGCCTGGCGCCCGCCGAGATCGGCTGGATCGCCGCCGACGCGAAGGACCGCTTCCTGATCGTCGACGACATCCTGCTGCCGCTGTACCGGCAGTTCGCCGAGCTGCACCGCTTCGAACGCGTCATCGTGTTCCCGTTCTCCGGCGCGCCGGTGCCCGAGGGCTTCGACGACTACGAGCAGCTGCTCGCCGATGCGGACGCCGACGGCTTCGTCTACCCGCCGCACGACGAGAACGACCCGGTGGCGATGTGCTACACGTCGGGCACCACCGGCCGGCCCAAGGGCGTGGCCTACTCGCACCGTTCGACCATCCTGCACACGCTGGTCGGCTGCCTGGCCGACTTCTGGGGCCTGAAGGGCACCGACGTGCTGATGCCGGTGACGCCGATGTTCCACGCCAACTGCTGGGGCGTCCCGTACGCCGCCGTGATGATGGGCGTGAAGCTGGTTTTTCCGGGACCGCACCTGCACCCGGACGACCTGCTCGACCTGATGCAGCAGGAGCCGCCCACGCTGTCGCTGGGCGTGCCGACCATCTGGCTCGGCCTGATCCAGGCCTACGAGCGCAGCCTGGCGGAGCAGCCCGGCCGCTGGAAGATGCCGCAGGGCATGCGCTCGTTGGTCGGCGGGGCGGCGGTGCCCGAGTCGCTGATCCGCGCCTTCGACAGGCACGGCGTGTGGCTGCTGCAGGGCTGGGGCATGACCGAGACATCGCCGCTGGCGACGGTCTCTTACCCGCGTGCCGAGCTGGGGGCGGTGAGTGCCGACGAGCGCTATCGCCGCGCCGCGATGGCCGGCGTGCCGGTGCCGCTGGTGGATGTGCGCATCCGCGCCGACGACGGCAGCGACGCCCCGCTGGACGGAAAGACCATGGGTGAGATCCAGGTGCGTGGGCCCTTCATTACCGGCTCGTACCATGAAGTTCCGGTGAGCGATGACAAGTTCACCCGCGACGGCTGGCTGCGCACCGGCGACGTCGCGACGATGGACGAACTGGCCTTCGTGCGCATCACCGACCGCACCAAGGACCTGATCAAGTCCGGCGGCGAGTGGATCAGCTCGGTGGACCTGGAGAACGCACTGATGGCGCATCCGGCGGTGGCCGAGGCGGCGGTGATCGCCATCCCCGACGAGAAGTGGAGCGAGCGGCCGCTGGCCTGCGTGGCCTTCAAGCCGGGGCAGGCCGCCGATGCGGCGGCGCTGTCGGCCCACCTGCTCGAGCACAGCTTCGCGAAGTGGCAGCTGCCCGATCGCTACGAGATCATCGACGCGGTGCCGCGCACCTCGACCGGCAAGTTCTGGAAGCTCAAGCTGCGGGAGCGCTTCCCGAAGTGATCAGGACAGGCCGCTGATCCTTCCCTGGGCGTCGATGTCGATGAGCTCCGCCGCCGGCACCTTGGGCAGGCCCGGCATGGTCATGATGTCGCCGCAGACCATCACAACGAACTCGGCGCCGGCCGCCAGGCGCACCTCGCGGATGTCGAGCACGTGGCCGCTGGGCGCGCCGCGCGAGGCGGCGTTGGTCGAGAAGCTCATCTGCGTCTTGGCGATGCACACCGGGAAGTGGCCGTAGCCGTCGGCCTGCAGCTTCTCGATGCGCTCCTTCACCGCGGCCGAGGCGCTGATGCCGGCCGCGCCGTAGACCTTGGTCGCGATCGCCTCGACCTTCTGCCACAGCGGCAGCGATTCCTCGTAGACGAACTTGAACTGGCTCGGCTTCTCGCAGGCCTGCACGACGCGCCGCGCGAGTTCTTCGGCACCGGCGCCGCCCTCGGCCCAGTGTTTCGCGACGACGGCGGTGCCGCCCAGCGCCTCGACGCGGCGGGTGAGCAACTCGATCTCGGCGGGCGTGTCGTGCGAGCGGTGGTTGATCGCCACCACGCAGGGCAGGCCATAGACCTCCTGCACGTTGCGCAGGTGGCGCTCCAGGTTGGGCAGGCCGCGTTCGAGCGCGCCCACGTCTTCCTTCGACACGTCGGCCACCGCCATGCCGCCGTGGTACTTGAGCGCACGTGCCGTGGCCACCAGCACCGCCGCCGACGGGCGCAGGCCGGTCTTGCGGCACTTGATGTCGATGAACTTCTCGGCGCCCAGGTCGGCGCCGAAGCCGGCCTCGGTGACCACGTAATCGCCCAGCTTCAGCGCCGCGCGCGTGGCGATGGCGGTGTTGCAGCCGTGCGCGATGTTGGCGAACGGCCCGCCGTGCACGAAGGCCGGGTTGTTCTCCAGCGTCTGCACCAGGTTTGGCGAGATCGCGTCCTTGAGCAGCGCGGCCATCGAGCCGTGCGCCTTCAGCTGCGCGGCGGTGATCGGGCGGCGCTGGAAGTCCTCGCCGACGACGATGCGCGCCAGCCGCTCCTTCAGGTCGCCCAGGCTGGTGGCCAGGCACAGGATGGCCATGATCTCGGAGGCGACGACGATGTCGAAGCCGCTCTCGCGCGGCATGCCGTTGCCCGGGCCGCCCAGGCCGATGACGTTGTCGCGCAGCGCGCGGTCATTCATGTCCATCACCCGCTTCCAGGTGATGCGGCGCAGGTCGAAGCCCAGCGCGTTGCCGTGGTGGATGTGGTTGTCGATCAGCGCCGACAGCAGGTTGTGCGCCAGCGCGATGGCGGCGAAGTCGCCGGTGAAGTGCAGGTTGATCTGCTCCATCGGCACCACCTGCGCGAAGCCGCCGCCGGCCGCGCCGCCCTTCATGCCGAACACCGGGCCGAGCGAGGGCTCGCGCAGGCAGATGATGGCGCGTTTGCCGATGCGGTTGAGCGCGTCGCCCAGGCCCACCGTGGTGGTGGTCTTGCCTTCGCCGGCCGGCGTGGGCGAGATCGCCGTCACCAGCACCAGCTTGCCGTCGGGCCGGTCGGCCAGCGTGTCCAGCCAGGGCTGCGCCACCTTGCCGATGTGGCGCCCGCGCGGGTCCAGCGATTCCTCGGGGATGCCCAGCGCCTCGCTGATGGCGTGGATGGGCTTCAGGCGCGCGCTCTGCGCGATCTCGATGTCCGACTGCATGGGGCTCCCTGGGGTACGGCGGGGTTTGGCGCGCATGGTAACGAATGCCCGGGCGGCGCCCGACTGGGGTGACCCCGCGTTTGGGCGAGAATGCCGCCCTTCGGTCCTGCCCGGCGCCCGCCGCGCCCTGGAGCGGCCGGACATTCCTTCCCGAGCATGAACGACCTCTTCGATCCTCCCCCTCCCGCCGAAGGCGACGCCATCGCGTTGTCGCTGTATGCCGAGCAGGCGTACCTGGAATACGCCCTGAGCGTGGTCAAGGGCCGCGCGCTGCCCGACGTCTGCGATGGTCAGAAGCCGGTGCAGCGCCGCATCCTCTACGCGATGGAGCGCATGGGCCTGGCCTTCACCACGGCCAGCGGGCCGAAGGCGGTGAAGAGCGCCCGCGTGGTCGGCGACGTGCTCGGCCGCTTCCACCCGCACGGCGACCAGGCCGCCTACGACGCGCTGGTGCGCATGGCGCAGGACTTCAGCCAGCGTTACCCGCTGATCGACGGCCAGGGCAACTTCGGCTCGCGCGACGGCGACGGCGCCGCGGCGATGCGCTACACGGAGGCGCGCCTCGCGCCGATCTCGCGCCTGCTGCTCGACGAGATCGACGAAGGCACGGTCGACTTCATCCCCAACTACGACGGCTCGACGCAGGAACCCCGGCTGCTGCCGGCGCGCCTGCCCTTCGTGCTGCTCAACGGCGCCAGCGGCATCGCCGTGGGCCTGGCCACCGAGGTGCCCAGCCACAACCTGCGCGAGGTGGCGGCCGCCGCGGTGGCGCTGCTGAAGAACGAGAAGCTCTCCGACGACGAACTCGCCGCGCTGATCCCCGGGCCGGACTTCCCCGGCGGCGGCCAGATCATCAGCAGCGCCGACGACATCCGCGCCGCCTACGCCGGCGGCCGCGGCAGCCTGAAGGTGCGCGCGCGCTGGAAGATCGAGGACCTGGCGCGCGGCCAGTGGCAGCTCGTCGTGGGCGAGCTGCCGCCGGGCACCAGCTCGCAGAAGGTGCTGGAGGAGATCGAGGAACTCACCAATCCGAAGGTCAAGGCCGGCAAGAAGACGCTGTCGACCGAGCAGACGCAGCTCAAGACCACGATGCTGGCGGTGCTCGACGCGGTGCGCGACGAATCGAGCAAGGACGCGCCGGTGCGCCTGGTGTTCGAGCCGAAGACGCGCACCGTCGACCAGCAGGAACTGATCAACGTGCTGCTGGCGCACACCAGCCTGGAGAGCTCGTCGTCGATCAACCTGACGATGATCGGCGCCGACGGCCGGCCGACGCAGAAGAGCCTGCGCCAGATGCTCGTCGAGTGGCTCGCTTTCCGCCAGGCCACCGTGCAGCGGCGCACGCAGCACCGCCTGGCCAAGGTGCTCGACCGCGTGCACATCCTCGAGGGCCGGCAGCAGGTGCTGCTGAACATCGACGAGGTGATCCGCATCATCCGCAACGCCGACGAGCCCAAGCCGGCGCTGATCGAGCGCTTCAGGCTCAGCGACCGCCAGGCCGAGGACATCCTCGAGATCCGGCTGCGCCAGCTGGCGCGGCTGGAAGCCATCAAGATCGAGCAGGAGCTCAAGGAACTGCGCACCGAGCAGGGCAAGCTCGAAGACATCCTGGGCAGCCCGGCGAGCCTGAAGCGCACGGTCGTCAAGGAGATCGAGGCCGACGCGAAGCAGTTCGGCGACGCGCGCCGCACGCTCATCCAGGAGGAGCGCAAGGCGGTCGCCGAGGTGAAGGTGATCGACGAGCCGGTGACGGTGGTGGTCAGCCTCAAGGGCTGGGTGCGTGCGCTCAAGGGCCACGAGATCGACGCGGCCACGCTCGCCTTCAAGGCCGGCGACGGCCTGTACGGCAGCTTCCCGTGTCGCTCGGTGGACAGCCTGATCGTGTTCGGCAGCAACGGCCGGGTCTACTCGACCGCGGTGGCCGGCCTGCCCGGTGGCCGCGGCGACGGCCAGCCGATCACCACGTTGATCGAGCTGGAGACCGGCACGCAGCCTTCGCACTACTTCGCCGGGCCGGCAACGCAGACGCTGCTGCTCGCCGGCACCGGCGGCTTCGGCCTGCTCGCACGCGTGAGCGACCTGGTGGCGCGGCAGAAGGGCGGCAAGAGCTTCCTCAGCCTCGAGGCCGACGAGAAGCCGCTGCCGCCGACGCCGGCCGATGGCGCCACGCAGGTGGCCTGTCTGTCACTGGCCGGCCGGCTGCTGAGCTTCGGCATCGACGAACTGAAGCTGCAGCCCAACGGCGGCCGCGGCCTCACGCTGATGGACCTCGACGCGAAGGACGCGCTGGTCAGCGTCGCCGCGTTCACGCAGTCGCTCCAGGTGCTGGGCATCGCGCTGCGCGGCGGCAAGCCGCGCGACG
>Ga0209717_1001304_pt1 | contig 27321 bp, 20 predicted proteins | sample AD_UKC048_MetaG_FD_184418 | JGI IMG/M metagenome (GOLD analysis project Ga0209717, IMG submission 184418) | Active sludge microbial communities of municipal wastewater-treating anaerobic digesters from USA - AD_UKC048_MetaG (SPAdes) (version 2) | ecosystem: Engineered > Bioreactor > Anaerobic >... | reverse complement strand
TTCAATGTTTCAATCAAAAAAATATCTTCGGGAAAGTCACCAGTTACAAGATCTTTAAATCGTTGATTGTATTCCTGACTGAGATTTTCCCATGTTTTTTCCGTTTCCGAGAAAATAATTGCTTCCGATGGATGTTCATAAACCCATTCATTCTTGTTTTTAAAACTTGTCAGATCATCCCTTCCAACCTTTAAAAGCATATCATCAAATAAATCCGTTTCTAAAAATTGTTTTATTTCTTCCGATTTTGACAACATTTGGTTTATGTCGTATATGTGTCTGATTTTATTCCTTAAATCAACAACAGGGTTTTCAGTTTTTGAAAATCGAACCAGACTCATTATTTTTTCACAAAATGTCCGCTCCATGCTCAAAACCTGAACAGTAAAAGGATTGAGATTATATTCTTTTATTATTTCAATCTGTTCTTTTTCGATCATCATGTCATAAATATACGATTTAACATCCTTTTTTATATTCGGTTCATAATTTCCAAGCCATGTTGCTTCAATCACAAGATTTTCTCTAACAATTCCAAAATCGTCTTTATAAAGCTTGCTGTAGTTATGCACCGTCTTTCTTATTTTTCAATATATATTTCCCTTAAATTTAATAACTGCGAAGTCGCATGTATTGCGTTTTTAAAAAGCTCAGCATTTGAATGCAGATTCATCTTATACTCCAGTTGGCGGCAGTTGATAATAATCTGGAAACCATTCCGAAATTATAACTCGAAAACGGGTTGAGACTTGAACGAAGTTTTTCCAAGTATTTAATTTCTCCGAGCAATTCAAGTATTGCTCCAAGAAATGCTCTTGTTCTTGGCGGATAAAGCAGAACATATTTTACAAGATTTGAGATCTCTTTTTCTGAAAAAGATTTTATTCTGTTTTTCAAAATAGCAAGACCAGCTTTTTCATCAATATCCGGAATTGTTTTAAAATCTTTTAAAGCGTCAAGCACTTCAAGCAAGTAATAGTTATCATTATTTACATCAACATAACTTTTAACAGACTTTACCTCTATTCCTTTTATTGAAGCAGTTATCCTTTTGTTTTTACACGCTATTTTTATTACTTTAGGGATTTGAGTTGTAAGCCACATTTTATTGTACAATGATGTTCCGGTAATATACGCAATTCTTTGACCGTTTTCGAATAAATACGGTTTTAGCAGTTCTTCTTCCGGTGGTCTTAATTCACCAAAAACAGTAATCTCGGGTTTGTAGAAAACACCATTTGAAGATCTTTTTAAAACACCTTCACTTATAAGTCGTTCAAGAACTTTTGCTGCAGCGGTATATTCAGACATTTCAATTAAAAGGTCGTTGTAAGTAAAAGTCGTCCCCATGGGGATTTTCTTTATTTTTTTCTTAATTTTCTCAGACACTCTCATCAGAATCACCTCTTTTTTCAGACTCTTAATATACTTTTCCAAAATACATTTGTCAAGTATTATGTGCAGAAAACTTGACATTAATAGTTCTTAATTCAAATCCTTTTCCCATTCCAAAAGAATTAGAGTTAAGGTGAAGTGATTAGAAAAGGTTGATGTAGGCTCTGAATACAAATATGCGGTTTCTTTGATAACCTGTCGTTTCTAATAATATTTTCCTTTCCACAAACACATTCACGAGGTCATTTGCCGCTTTTTGTGAAAGACCTGTGAGCGACTGCACTGTTTTTACTGAGACAACGGGGTTTTTAAAAAGTTTGTGAAAAAGGTTCATGCCCTGTTGTGATCTTTTCCCCAAAGAAACAATCTCTTCTTTTTCTATTCTGCTTTTTAAATCCATTATTTTTCTTAGCGTTTCAACTGAGTTTTCCGCTGTCTGAATAATGCCTGTCAGAAAGAAGCGGATCCATTGGGTTATGTCATTTTTTGTTCTTACAAATGTGAGATTATCATAATACAGACCCTTGTTTTTCTCAAAAAATTCAGATAGATACAAAAGCGGCTTTTCAAGAATTCCAGCAGAAACAAGATAAAGTGTGATAAGGAGCCGCCCGATTCTTCCATTCCCGTCAAGAAAAGGGTGAATTGTTTCAAACTGATAATGTGCGATTGCAATTTTTATGAGATAAGGAATCTTCAATTCATCATTATTTAAAAACAGGTCAAGATCTGTAATAAGTTTAGGTAGTTCCGTATGAACAGGGGGAACAAAGACGAACTGGATTGCATCTGCAATTGATGCTCCTCCAATCCAGTTCTGTGATGTTCTGAATTCCCCCGGATTTTTATGTTCACCTCTAACATTTGACAACAATACCTTATGAGTGTCTTTTAAAAGTCTTGAAGAAATCGGAAGGGTTTTAAGATTTTCTATTGAGGAATTCATTGCCGAAACATAGTTGTTGACTTCTTTCCAGTCATCTCTTTTCTCAGGATTGATGTCATTTTCGTTGTTCAGCGCCTCTTCAATATTTGTTCTGGTTCCTTCAATTCTGTTTGATACGACAGCTTCTTTAAAAATGTGCATTTTTATAAACATGTCTATATCCGGAACAAAACGGGAGAATGAATTTAATTCACCAAGTTTAAAAGATGCTTTCTCAAGCAGGTAGTTTATTGTTTCATCATCCCACGAAAAAGAATGATTAATTTTCTCAGGAACAAAATACTGATATTGATATCCTTTTTCGTATCTGCCGGACTTAAAATCTTTTAAATTCATCTCCCCCTCCAAAGTAAAACACAAAAATCCTTAATTTACCTAAGCGGCGTAAAGTAAAACACAGACCTCCTTATTTTACTTTAATGCCTCTTCCTATTTTAAGAGTTGCCGTTGAAATAGCAATTAATTTGTTTATTTCACATTCCGAAGGGATAAGAGTTGAAGTTAAGTGATCGGTTTCTTTTCAGTTTCCACAGTATTCAAGGATTATGTCCTGCAGAGGTTCAACGCCCACACAGGTTTCATCTGTGTTATTGCTTAACATTATTGAGATATTGTCAGAGGTGTTTTCCACAACCATCTCGACATCCGGAGGCGGATTGTAACCGGTGACATAAAATCTGTTTTCTCCATCGGGAAAACAAAATTGTGTGCCGGCAACATTGATGTTTGCAACCACAGGAAGATGTCTGTTATTTTCCGCATCAAAAAAACCGGTATCTCCGCACACAGTTGCTGTTCCCGGCGAAAGACGCTCCGCTTTCATATTTGAAAAATTGTTCATTATCACACTTTCAAAAAATTTGTCCTGAGAAGGCATGATTGTAAGGTTGTCATAATTTATTTTTACCTTGATCCGTCGGTAAACCGTGACTTCTTTCGCTTTTTCTTCATAAGTTGCTCCCGATATGTATCTTGTCGAGAAATTGTACATCGGGGAAAGATCGTTATTTGATTCAGGTGCAGGTAATGGACTGAAATTATTTAAGATAAGATAACTCTGCGGATCGTCTCCATCCATGTTTTCGCAATAAACAGAGAAAGGACTGTTTTTATCTCCGCCCATAAAAAGTGTATATACATCTTCGTCATTTCTATTTGCAAAATACCGCTTCCTTTCAACGCAATTTCTGGGATATAACGACTTTTCAACAGGAAGACCGTTCTCTATTTTTAACGCTGGCTCCATAACATTTTCTTTAAGAAAATCTTCAGGATATGTACAGTCATTCCTTTCCTTTCCGCACATGACGGCAGTCGTTTTGACTAAAGCGAGGAACCATTCGAGATCACTCTCTGTTTCTCTTAATTCCTGCTCCCTTTCCTTTCCTTCTTCATAATCCCACGGCCTTGCAAGAATTTCTCTTGTCGAAAGAAGAACTGTGCTGTATGAATTATAAATGTCATCATACTGAGATATCGCTTCGTTCCTGTTTGCGGCTTCTGTCAGTCCGGGCGGAGCTATGTTGATTATCTGATGATACGGTTCAAACCTTGCAGTAAAATTGTTTACCGAAACCCCTTTTCCGTTTTTGTAATTTTCATAAAGGGCATTTGCAAACTTCTGCCCGTTTTCTAAAAAGGATTTCAGTATTTTATCGTTTGAGTCCACCGAAGGATGAGTTATTACATCGCTTATCCCGCCTGTGCTCAGAACATGCATTGTGTAGTTTGATACTATCGAAAGCTTTTCCTTAAGATATGCAAGCGAGGCCTCTATTTCAAGATGCATCGGTTTATACGCACCCCTTAGTGCCGCTTCAAGCTGAAGTTTTTCATAGGCACTGCCTGTCTTTATTTCCAGAATCCCTATGTATGCTCCGCCGGTTGTAACAGTATTAAGAAACAAATCTCCGCACTTTTCCCTGAAAACATCGTAATTATCAACATAATGTTTCACCGCTTCATCTGTCAGTTCAACATTTTCAATATTGTAATCTGCTATTTTTGCCATTATTTTTACAACCGCAAAAACGCTGTTGGAGTCTCTGTCTGAAATGTCTTTGAACTTTCCGTATATACCTCCGGAAACATTAATTGAATCAAAGCTTATTCTAAGTTCAATCTCCATGCTTTTAAGAAATTCATCTATTGAAGTTACAAGATCTATGCTCAACAGTGTTTCGTTCAGTTCAGCCGTTTTAACTGACGCTGTTTCTTTGATACAGCTGTTTACGGCCGTGAGCTCTCCGCTTAATGCATTAAGACCCGCACCGTGTTGAAATCCCTGCCGGAATGTAAGAACAAGCGGATCGGCAATATATGTTCCCGGCTCTTTGCTTGACAAACCGTCCTTTAAAACAACGCTGTCACCCTTATCAATTATCATTTCATAAGCTTTTTTTCCTGAATCATAACTTTCAAGCCCTTTTGCGCTGAACATTTTAAAAAGCTCAAGATAAAGTTCAGATATCTGCTGTATTTTTTTTTCTTCCTTAAAAAACTCTTCAAGCGATCCTGCCGATCCCGAAAGATCATGGAACATCAGCAGAGTCGTTGCGGGAGAAATGACATCCGAGTTAACATCAGATATAAGATACATTCTCCCTGTTACACTTCCCTCTGTAACAACAAGATTAACTGCCTGAGAATATTCACTTAAAAACGATTTTTGGAGCATTCCTTTTTCGTCTGTAACAAAAATCGGCTCACTCTCTTCACATTTTCTGCTGTCATCAAGATCAAGACATACTTTGAAAACATCAGGTCGCGACGAAACGACCTTTACGCTGTCATTTTTCCCCTGTTCACAACCGGTTAAAATTAAAAGCAGTATAAAAAATGCGACTTTTTTCATTTTTCATACTCCAGAATAAAATCACCGTTGTGTTCTGCTCTGACACAGCTCCCGTCATCCGTAAGATAAATATTCAGAATTTTTCTGTCTGATGAAAATATAAAATCATACTTCTCTTCCGGAATGTTTTGCGGAAAAACTGAATAATTTATCTTCTCTGACAGAATAAACGGTGTTCCGTTGAGATCGGCATTTGCCCCCGTTTTAATTTCGTGATCGCCGTCAATGTAGATCTTTCTGTCACTGCATGTTCTCACAGATCCGAAAAAGGAATTTGTATTACCGGCTCTGCGGATCTGATCATCAATCGCTTCATCAACTTCATTGCTCTGGTAACTTTCAACGGCAAGATGATCAGGATTAACAGCCACCTTTAGTTTCCGGTATGCACTTTTTGCATTTATTCTGGTTATCAGCACTTCATCTTCATCAGGGGATTCATTATCTGCATCCGACGGAACATAATCCATCCGGTCATATTCAGCATAAGAGAAATTGTATCTCATGCTGTCACTTTCAACAGTTGACAGATTTTCAATTACAAGATATTCCTGAAGAAAACCGGGCATATTGGAAAATGTTATTTCGCTTCCTGAATAAATCTCTTCCGGAGAAGAACAGAATGCGTTCCACGGTTTATTCTTATCGTGACCAAGATAAAGAATGACATTATCCCCTTCTGTAACATCATAAGATTCCTGAAGCTCTCTGCAGGTTGCCGGATAAACCGCATCTTTTACCGGAAGTGCTTCAAGCTCTGCAAAAACATCCACCATGTTCAAGCCATCCGGCTGATCTGCAAAATCTATTTTTATACACATATTTTCATTGTTATTGCACTGAAGGATAATGTTTTCCAGATCCACTATTGAATTACGGATATCGGTCTCCTTTAGATAAAAATCATCTATAAGGGAAGCGACGCCCGTTTCATCGCTGAAATATTTTTCAGGAAAGAACTTTATATCCTCAATTTTTTCAAGAAGTTCCATATAATTGTTATATATGTCCTTATACTGTTCGTTGGCATCTTCTCTGTTTTGTGACAAAATAGAGCCCGTTCCCCTTTCTATTTCAGGGGCAGTTGACGCATAGCTTGAAAAACGGGCGTTATATGCGGAGTATTCCCATGAAGTTTTTTCATATTCCTTAAGTTTGTCGTGAAAATTCTGAACATCATCAAGAAAAAGTTTGATATCCGACTTGACTAACGGAGCAACATCTATATTTGGACCGGGGTTTTCATCAAGTTTGTCATCATTTTTTGCATCATCAAGCTGATTATCCGCTTTCAGGTGCTCTTTTGAAAGGGATTCAACTATTTTTTCATGACTTGGGATGCCTCTTGAGATGACATGTATGTTCATCTGATATTTTGAAGCAAGCGTTTCGACAAAAACATTAAGCCCTCCGGTGACTGTAAGCTGAAGGGGGATATATTTTCCTGACAGCTCAAGGGTTACCTGATTTTTTTTATACTGGCTGTCAGTATGAATTTCTATAACTCCGATATATCTCCCTCCGGTTGTTATAGTGCTGAGAAAAACATCTCCGCATTTTTCTACAAATTTTGAATAGTCTTTTTTATAAAGATTCCGCAGCGTCCCTTCTTTGTCTCCGCTTATATCGCCATCTTCGATTTTCATTACCGGTCTTTCAACGGCATAATCAGAAAGTTCCGCTTCAATTTCGACCATTATAAAAACATTGTTGCTGTTCTGTTTTATATAATTGGAAAGCTTTGTCTCCCCTGTCAGCTTAATTGGACCCGCCTGAGTGGTGATTACTCCCGACATTTTTCCCCTGAAATAGACAAGATCTTTAAAATGTTGCGCATTTTCAATAAACGTCAGCTTAAAAATGGTATCGTTCCTTTCGTTTATTTTTGTTATTTTGTATTCATTCAGACAGTCTGCCTGACTTATGAGAGAACCGACCCCTTTTTTAAATCCGCTTCCAAATCTCATACCCGGAATATAGAATATCTCACCAGAAGAAAAAAGGGCGTTGTCCTGAATTTCTGTTACGGTCACTCCTCCTCCTATGCCGGGATCAAAACATGCTGGAATATGTACAACAAAAACAAATACAAGAAATATTTTTAACCTCGCATACATGCTTCTATTTTCCGTACTTTATCAAAAGTCTTTCAGCTCTTACAGCAATACAGGAATCAGGTCCGATCTTTGTTTTTTTTATTTCCAAATTCTTTTTTTGAGCATCCATTGTGATCTCTACTTGAGCATCTTTGAGGTTTCCATAGATTTTGAAGTCAGATTCATCAATATCAAAAGCAAACGGAGAACCGGAAAGATTCATATTCGCTATTCTTCTGATGCTTTCATCCAGTTCATCGCTGTTGTTGCAGACAGACGGATATCCGGCAACAGTGAAATAAAGAATGTCTGTTCCTCCATATGCCGTTTTCACCTTTATTGATCCACCGTGGCTGGCAAGATAAAAATTCTGCCCCATCACTATTTCATAAACATCTTCCGAATATTTCTCAATAAGATAGCCGTGGAAAACAGTTGTAAGCGTTGTCTCCGTTTTAAGCGTTTCATGCATATAGTTCACATATTTTGAATAGTTATGATCCGGATTGCCTGAAACAGGGCTTATTGCCGGAAGCAGAAGATAGGTTTCAGCAGGGAATTCACTGTCCATATTTCTGCAGTATGCTTTAAAAAACCGGTGTCCTTCATTGTTTACATAAAGAGTGTAAACCCCGTCAAATTTCATTTTATAGTTATTCTGAAGTTCCATACAGTCGGAGGGAAGTTTTTTCTGCGGCAGATTTTTGTTAATTTCCTTTATGTCATCCATATAACTCCAGCTGTTTTCTATTTCACAGTCTGAATTTAGTTTTTTAAGATTTCCTTCTTTCACAAAATAGTTGTTGCGGCAGCTTCTGTTTTTATTAAAAGTCTCAAGATAAAGGTCTTTTACCTGTTTTTCCACATCCTTGAAAATTTCGCTGAAGCTTTCACCTGTTGTCTTTGACCGTTGGAAAAAATATCCATCTTTGTTCTTTTTAACTTTTTCAAGGGCGGCAAGAATATCAAGGAGGGCGGACATTTTATTTTCCATCAAAGTAATATTCAACTTGGCCGTATCAAGGACAGCATCACTGAATGTCTCTTTTGTCAGTATTGAATAATCTTCAAAATATCCTGTTTTATATGGACATTTCATATATCCGCTGCTCCCCTGACATTTTTCAGAAGCCGTTTCGGTTAAAAAGTTGTCATACTGCCTGAAAAAGTAATCGACTGAGGATGTGCTCTGAATATGACCGTTCACAATTACATCAAAGGAGATATTTGCCGTTTTGCTTAAATTATAAAGAGTTTTTCTGATAACTTTCTTAAAAACCGTGACTCCGAGCACCTTTGCTTTAAGCTGAACCTCAAATGCGGCTTTATCTTCCACAGTTTTATGCTTTATTTCCGCAACTCCGTAAAAAGTACCGCCAGTTGTTATTGTGCTTAAAAAAGCATCTCCGTATTTTGTTCTGAATGCGTTATTGTCTGAAAAATAGAGTGTTTGAGCATCTTTTTTCATTTCCGGACTGTTCATGTTGTAACTGCATTCCTTGTGAGATGCCTTTATTAAAATAAAAATGCTCGTTTCCGACTTGTCGTTTGCGTATGTAGCACCGATGGAACCTGAAGCCGTTGCGACGATTACATCTATTTTTGCTCCGAGTTCAAATCCTACGGTGCTCTGCAGTTCATTTTTGTCTGATATAAGCCGGAATTCCAATTCTCTTTCGTGATGACAGACCGGCTCATCTATCGAATTCCAGGTGACAGCTTCCGATGCCGTTTTTAATTTTCCGGTCAACACATCGATGCCTGTGCCGAAACCCATGCCCTGGTCCCAGGGCGTGGCAGGAACTTCTGCAAAAACACCGGCACCGACAAAGACCAGAAACAGAAAAAACAACCCTGCTATTTTGCCCGTATGAAACAAACTGTCTATTCTCCAGGTATTTCAGCTTTTTCAATGATACCGAGATGATCGGCAAGATCCTTATCATATTCAAGAATCAGGTCGTATGCCGGTCTCAGATATCCGCATTTTCCGTTATCAAGTTTGTTGGATATCTTAAGGTTTACACCCTGCCTTAAAGTTTTTTCAGTTGTTGAGCCGTCAGGTGTGAACTTGTAATCAATATCCTCTATTTCTGTGCTCAAGCTCAGGTATTCGATAATATACGGATATTCATAGACCTGCGTTCCGGAGGCCGCCGTTATTTCACCTGAACACGGGAATTCAAACCAGTTTTTGTCAACAGTCGTCGCCACATCTTCAAAATCTGTCCCGCCTGCATTTATTAAAGGATATGATCTGGGATGACCGCTCATAAATCCGCACATCAACTCGTTTTCATCCTTATTTCTCGATGCGTCATCATCATAAACAAAATAATTGTGACTTTCATTAAACGGAATGGTCGTGTCAAGCCAGTGAAAGCCTTTAAACCCTGTCTGGAACGAAGTATTACAAAGTTTTATTTCCGATGCACCTACTGTTCTCTTTTTTCCACCTTCGACACCACAATCTGTCGCTGCATCAATTTCACCTACAGCTTCCGCAGTACAGACTACTGACTGAATTTCTAAATTATCGAGTTTGCCGTTACTGTTTTTATCAATTCCTTTAATTATTTTGTTTTCCCCTTCCTGGCAATCCTTGTCATCTTTTTCTGCAACAAAAACCTCTATAAGCGCTTTTGTCCCTTCTGATTTAAGTCCCATCCAGCTTCCTTTCATTCCGAGAGTGTTGATTATGCTCTTAAACTTATTGTTGTCCTCTTCGTCCTGAACAACAGGAAGATATCCCCCCTTTGAAACAGCGTTTTTATAAGCCGCATCATGCGAAGCCGCTGTGTTTACTACATCAAACTGTTTATTTGTGATAAAAGTGAGATCGTCAGGAAGATAAAACGGCGTTCCTTCAAGACTTATGTTTGCAGAGATCCTTGTCAGATATCCTTGAACACCACCTGCTTTTGCACTCCATTCCTTGTTCAGACTGCATGCACTTGTTGAACCGTATCTCGCTGTTGACCCGTCTATCCCTTCAGGCATATCACCGATAGTTGACACAAACATTTCCTGATCGGGAACAACTGCAAGGTGACTTCTGTTCACAAGTACTCTGAGTTTGTAATAAACCGATGTGAGCATCGTTTCAAGTCCGCTTCCGTCATCTCCGCTGTATCCGACATATCTTGAAAAATTATATGACGGGGTAAACAAGGTCGGATCTGCTGTTGAACCGGGTTGAGGGCTTATGTTGCTGAGTATCAGATATTCCTTCGGCCCGCAATTTATGTCGTAATCTGCCTGCGTGGGACTTTCTTCTGAATCCTCGGACCCGGTCGGGTTACATTCTTCCTCTGAAACATCCATGTCATCACAATAAATGAGATATGGTTTTTCCTTATCACTGCTCATGAAAAGTGTATATATGCCCGATTTGTCATTTGTCGCATAAAGTTTTTTACGCTGAACACATGTTGCAGGATAAACAATTCTTTCAGCAGGAAGTGAATTGACTATTGTTTCGGGTCTTTCAAGACACATCTGCGGCTTATCCACATCGCACTCATCCTTGAACCACAAAACATTTGCGACACTGTAAAGTTCAGGAACGATTTCTTCATTATCGGTACAGGTTCCCGCTTCAGTTGTTGCATCATCACAGGCACTCTGTGTTATGAGCTTGCACGATCTTCCGACAGTTTTTGTACATTCATAAGCAAAGAATTTTGTTATTGATTTGAATGCCCTGAGCTTTTTGAGCATTTCTCCAAGCTCTTTATCTCTTTCAATGACACCGATGAAGGATTCAGGGAACGCAAGCATGAAACGGATCGTTGTCTCGGCATGTTCATATCTGCTGTAAAGCTCAATGATCGTGTCTTTTATCTCTTTATCTAAAGCAACCTTTTTTAAGGCATCTACCGTTATTTCATCCGCTCCGCCTTTGATGTTGTCCATGAAAGACTGTTCATAATCTTCAAATTTAACCTCAAAGACCGCCTTTCTGTAATCTATGCTCGGCACAAACGGTGTGGTTTCCTTTTCTTCAGTTTTTTCATCATCAAAGGAAACCTGCGGATATCCTGCGTTTTCAGAAAGATTTTTAAAGAAAGCATCAATATCTTTCATCAGGTCGTCTTTGCTTTTAACTGCGGAAAGACTTCCCGGAACACCTTTTGTTATTGTGTGAATTGTGGCATTATAATTTTCAGTAAGGTTGTCAATTACATATGAAAACTCTCCACTTACATTCCCTGTGGTTCCGCTTTCCTTGCTTTTATATGATGCCTGAAGTTTTCCTGATATTTCCTTTTTTTCCTGAAGACTGTTGGTCTTTATTTTAAGCATCGCATAGTAACTGCCGCCCACAGTAATGACATTAAGAAAATAGTCTCCGCATTTCTTTCTGAAATTTTCCGGATTGTAGCCCTGTGTATAATCGTTGTCCACACAACCTTTCAAATGTGTAGAATTGCAGAGAAAGTAATCCACCGCTTCAGTTGTGAGTGTCGGATTTACAATTTTGAAATCGGCAAGTTTTGCATCAACTTTTATTAAAACATAAACACTTGACTGGTCGTTTTCCATCTCTTTTGCATAAGAACCCTGAAGACTTCCTGCAAATTCACCGATATTCAGATCTATTGATGCATCCAGACTGAACATATCATAAAGGTCCTGTTTGCTTTCAACCACCTGGAAAAAATAATCGACTTCATTCCTTTCAGCTGTTCTTTGCACAACCATTCTTCCGATATTTATCTTATCTTCATAAAATGATGCCGGAAGTCTGCCTGTGCTGTCTTTATACGGCTCAAGATTACTTTCTATACACTGAGACGCCGTAAGGATATTGCTTGTAAGCTTGTCGTAGCCTACACCAAAATCCATACCCTGTGTAAAAGGAAGGTTTGAAAGTACTTTAGGGTCAAGATTTACCTGCCCCTTCCCCTGCCTTGTATTGTCTTCAGGAGTTGAAGAAAGCGCCTGAATCACCTGTGCATTTTCAAATATGTCGTCATTGACCTGTTCAAGATGAAACCTCAGAGATGTTATTTCCTTATCATTATAGACATCTGCGAGATTTTCTTTCTGATGAGCAGAAATGAAAGAAGCAATCGTATTAAGGGTGTCGTTTTCCTCTACAACATAATCACTCTTAAAGTATGTATAATTCGGCAGTCCGAAAGCTTCTTTAAACTTGTTTTCAGCTTCTTCAATGCTCGTGCCTCCTGTTCTTCCTGTTTCAACAGCAATTATTGTTGTCAGAGGAGTGATGAATCCGGGATGTCCCGGAATAGATGAAAGAACATTTCCTCCTGTTTTTCTTCCGTAACCGACATACTCAGACTCACTGTGAAGCTCAGCAACAAGCTGATATTTTTCTATTTCATCCTCAGTAAGACTAAGCGCTGTGACACTGAAAAACCCGGAAGCATCAGTAGCAACTGTTCTTTCAGATTTTTCGCAACGGAAGTTCATGTTAATGTCAAGACAGACATTTGCGTTTGAAATATAAGTCTGAGTTATAACACGGCCTTCTTCTTCCCCGCCAAGACTTTCCTCTTTGGTATCACATCCTGAGACCAGCACAAAAAGCACTGTTAAAACAATAATTTCTGCAAACTTTAAGAAGTCTGCTTTCATTGATCTTTTCGTCATTTCTTTTCCTCCATATATGTCAACTGTTAATTCGCTTTTATTTTTATCAGGACGGGATTTTCCCTGTCTGTTTTTGTTCCGTCGCCAAGCTGCCCGCTTTTGTTGTTTCCCCAGCAGTAAAGAGCTCCGCCTGCAATTGCGCAACTATGATTAAATCCTGCAGAAACCGATTGATATACTGCCGCCTGACTGCTTTTTTCAGGGTTCAAACTGTTTTCAGTTGTTCCGTCACCAAGCTGAAAAAAATAGTTGTCGCCCCAGCAGTAAAGGACTGTTTTTGAAATTCCGCAAGTGTGATCGTTACCCGCAGAAACCCTCTGCCAGTCTGAAACATCTGGAACTATTTCGGGGAGATCGCTGTTGGTCAGCGTTCCTGTTCCAAGCTGTCCGTAAGTGTTTGCACCCCAGCAGAAAACCTTTCCTTTTGATATTCCGCAGGTGTGGGAACCAAATCCGGCTGAAACAGTAGTCCAGCTGGTTTTATCACCTACTCTTACAGGTGAAAGTGCGTCTTCGCCTGAACCGTCTCCCAATCGCCCGCTGCTGTTCTTGCCCCAGCAGAAAACTTTTCCTCCCTGAACTCCGCATGAATAGTAATATCCTGCGGAAACCACGCTCCAATCAGAGTTTTCTCCAATCTTAACAGGAATTCTTCTCATTATTTCTGTGCCGTCTCCGACCTGTCCTGCCCAGTTGTCACCCCAGCAGTAAAGTCTGCCTGCCGCGATTCCGCAGGTATGGCCGTCTCCTGATGAAATAAATGTCCAGTCGTTTTTAAATCCGATTTTTAAAGGAGCACTTTCATTGTCCTCTGTCCCTGTTCCAATCTGCCCTGCCCAGTTGTCACCCCAGCAGTAAAGCTCTGATGCGGCATTCAATGCACAGGTATGGGTTCGTCCTGAAGAGATGCTTTTCCAGTTACTTCCGGATCCTGCCCTGACAGGGATATCGCTGTCTTCAGTTGTTCCGTTACCAAGCTGACCGTATGTGTTCTTTCCCCAGCAGTATATTGAGCCATCAGCTATTGCACAGGTGTGTTCCTCTCCGGCGGAAACAGCTTCCCAGAATACACTTTTTTCATCATCTGTGATAACAGTACCGTCATCTGTAACAATCTCATTGTCATCAATATCAATTTCTTCATCATAACTTATGTCTTCATCAATTTCTTCAATGAGATCAGGGATTACATTTTCATCAATGTCGTCATCAGACAAAACTGACTGACCGTGACCGACATTCAAATCCCCGCAGGAAGAAACAAAAAACACAAAAATTATCAAATATGTTAATTTTCCCATTTTATTTAACTTCAACAGAAAGGTTTGTATCTATTTTATTTCCGTTACCGAGCTGTCCGCTTGAATTGCTGCCCCAGCAATAGACATTTCCTTCAAACTCAGTTACTGAAACTGCACAGCTGTGATCATATCCAAGATAAATACCGTCTGCTTTGATATCTTTAAGGGCACTGTTGTCCTTATCAACTTTCACAGCTAAAGATCCGCTGTCTTCCGTTGACCCGTTTCCAAGCTGTCCATATTTATTCCAGCCCCAGCAGTAGACATCGCCCTTGTCGTCAACAGAACAGGTGTGTGAACGGCCGGTTGATACACTCACAACGGTCTTTCCTGTTAAAACACTGTTTTCATTTACGACAACAGGAGACAGAACATCATTTCCGGAAGAATCGGTACCGGTCTGTTTGTAAAAATTGTGTCCCCAGCAGTAAACTTTTCCATCACTGTCAACAGCACAGGTATGCCAGTATCCGGCAGAGATCTGAGCAATGGTCTTTCCGCTGATAACTCCGGAAAAATCAATACTTACAGCTTTTTCTCTATCAACATCACTTGAGTTGTCGCCAATCTGTCCGTAATTATTAAATCCCCAGCAGAATGCCTTTCCAGCTTCATTTTTGTTCCATGCACAAGTGTGGTATCCACCTGAAGAAATATTTGTCACACTTCCAAGATCCCCGGCACTGTCCTGAACTTTGACTGCAACTTTGCTTACCACACCTGCACCTGATGCACCGTTGCCGAGCTGACCATGCGAGTTGCCGCCCCAGCAGTAGACATTGCTGCCGTCACCGGAACAGGTGTGTGTTTCTCCCGCTGAAATCACAGTGAGAACAACACCGCTTAATGCACCGGTCGTATTGACAGCAACAGGTATCAGTCTTATTGTGTCGGTATTGTCACCAAGTTCTCCGTTTGTGTTGTTTCCCCAACAGTATGCTTTTCCGTCGTTATCAAGAGCACAAGTGTGGATCTTTCCGGCAGAAATGGCGGTAAATTTTTTCCCTTCCGGCAGATTGCTCATATTAACTGCAACAGGAAGAGTGCTTTCGTCAGTGGAGCCGTTGCCAAGCTGGCCGGCATTGTTTTTTCCCCAGCAGTATGCGGCACCGAAATTGTTTAATGCGCAAGTGTGTCCTTCACCTGCAGATACAGTCGTCATTTTCACATTGGATGAAACCATTGTCACTGTTCCTGTTGCAATATTGCATCCGTCTGTGACCATGATCGAAAAATTAAAAAGCCCCAGTGCGCTTACTGTAATTTTGAAAACATACCTGCCGTCTTCGTCCACTTCCACATCTGTTGATGTATTTCCTGTTATTTCTGCACCGTATCCGCTTATGGTTACTGAATGTGCATCTTCAGCATCTTCATCGTTTATCTTGACCTTTACCGTGATCTCTTCTTTTGGTTTCACCGGAAGAGCAGAACCTGAATATAAAGTGTCGTCAACATACACTTCGCTTATTTCCGGAACATGATTATCCGAGCAAGCCCCTTTCTGACCGTTGCAGATATATTTTGTAAGGTCCGGATCTATCTCCTCTTCATCAAGATTTCCGTCACCGTTTTCATCAATTCCTATCTCAACTTTTGTCCCCCCTTCAGTACAATTTTCACCTGCGGGTTCATTTGTTGTCTTCACAAGAACATCCTGACCGTCCGCCCCTTCCAATCCGTGACAGACATACTGGGTGAGAGTGCTGTCAACTTCATCATCATCGAGCTTGCCATTTCCGTTTTCATCAATTCCCGTTTCTATTTTTGTCCCCCCTTCAAGACAGTTTTCACCTGACGGCTCAACAGATGTTCTGACTAGCGGCTGATCTCCGTTTGCGCCGTCTGTTCCGTTTGATCCGTCATTGCCATCATATCCGTTATCTCCGTTGCAGACATAATCTGTAGAGAGGATCTCTTTTTCAGTCAGTTCTCCATCACCGTTTTCATCGTGACCGCTGACTATTTTTATTCCGCCGTTTAAACAATTTTCTCCCGGCGCCTCTTCGAATGTTTTGAATATTGTAACATTTTCGTCTGAAATTGTTCTCGTATCCGTGTCTCCGCAACTCACAGCAAAAATAAGAGTTGAACAAATAATTAAAATACATACTTGAAATTTCATCGATGCCTCCAATTGAACCGTTATTGAAATTAACCCTTAAGAAATCAATCTGTGAGAGAATATAACATTTTTTTGTTTTTTTTAAAGTTTTTCCATCAGTTTTCTGAATGCGTTTCCGCGGTGACTGAGGGAGTTCTTGATATCTGAAGAAAGTTCTGCCATTGTTTTGTCGCATCCGTCGGGGATGAATAGCGGATCATATCCGAAACCGTTGTCGCCAAGCTCTTTAAATCCAATTTTTCCTGAACATTTTCCGTTAGTTACAATTGCCGACATATCGGGGAAAAGCAGCACAGCAGTACACGAAAAATATGCACTTCTTTCAGTGATTCCGCTTAACTCGTTTAAAAGCTTTTCCCGGTTTAATAAGTCATTCCCCTCCTCTCCTCCGAACCTTGAAGAATATACTCCCGGAGCCCCGTCAAGCACAGAAACAATAAGCCCCGAATCATCACTTAACACAGCAATATTTTTAACTATTTTCATTGCCGCCTCAGCTTTAATCACCGCATTTTGAAAGAATGTTTCACCAGTCTCATCAGGAGCAAAACCCCGATCAAACTCTTTAATCGAAATGATCTCATGACCCGTAAATATCTCTCTTGCTTCCTTTAATTTCCCCTTATTTCCCGTCGCGAAAATTATTTTCATATTTTCTCCAGCAGAAAATAATTGATGGGCCAGCAGTCAGCGATCTGTTTTTTCTCCCATTTGGTTTTGATTTTGCGGTCTTCAATGCCGTAAGGGAGGGCTTTGAAAAATTCTTTTGAGACAGCAATTTCTTTTCTGATGAATTCTCCATATTCGGGGTGATCGGTCGCGATATAAACGTGACCGCCGGCTTTAAGCCGGTTATAGAAAAGCAAAAAATTTTCAAAGCGTAAGATTCTGAATTTATGATGTTTTTTCTTTGGCCATGGATCAGGAAAATAGATGTGTATTGCATCAACTGAGTTAAAAGGGATCAACTCTCTTACCACGGGAACTGCATCAAAACAGGTTATCCTTACATTGTCCTGTTTAAGAACTCTTTTAAGGTTCCGCTCTCCTCTTACAAAAAATTTCCGGCTTATTTCTATGCCAAGAAGTCCAGTGTCGGGGTTATCGTTTGCATATTCGGAAAGAAAAAATCCGCTGCAGAAACCGATTTCAATCTCAACCCTGTTCCTGTTTTGAAAAACTTCAGCAAAATCAAGCGGTTTAAAGGCAATTTCTTCTAATGGGAGCTCTATGTTGTGAGTTATCATTGAAAATCAGCCCTCGTAAACCATTATGTCCGGAAGATTTCTGAACCTTTCGTTCATATCCAGACCATAACCGATCACAAATTCGTTTTTGATGTCAAACCCGAGAAAATCAACTTTTACCCGTCCTTTGTTTATCTCCTTTTTTTCAAGAAGTGAACATATTTTAACAGTTAATGGCTTAATTTCGTTAAGTTTTTCAAGAAAGAAAGAAAGCGTTGTCCCTGTATCAACGATGTCTTCAACAACAAGAAGTTCCCTCCCTCTGAATTTCTCCAGCTCCCCCATCAGCATCTCGACTTTGCCTGTTGAATGAGTACCGCAATAGCTTGAAAGCCGGATAAAATCAATATCCATATTTTCAGAAGTTATAGCCCTTATCAGATCAGCTGCAAAAACTGTGCTCCCTTTAAGAATTATAAGACATGTAAAAGGGCGTTCTTTGTAAAATGAAGTTATTTCAGTTCCAAGTTCCTGAACTCTTTTGTGAATGGTGTTTCTGCAAATAAGTTTTTTCATCTCTGTATGTTCTCCAGGCGGTTAATTTCCATCATCCATTCTTCTTTTTTGTGACTGAATTTTTCATCGTTTAACTTGGTTCTTAAAAGTGATGCCGCTGCTGCCGGTCTTTTAAGTTCCTCAAGTATCGCGGCCTTAAGTTCAATCGATTTTTCATCATTTCTAAGGAGAAGTGATTCTTCAGCAAATTCAAGAGCTTCTTCGTATTTCTCAGCCGTATAGAGAAATATTGCCGTATTGGTCACAACCTTTTCATACTCTTCCCCGCTCTCAGTTTTTTCAACTTTGAACTTGTAAAGAGCGACCCTGTTTAAATCTATTGCCTCGCCATATTTTTCCAAATCAAACCGCTCAGTTGACATGCTTATCAGTTCTGCAACTGACTTCTGTGCCAGTTCTTTCTGTTCTTCGGTTAGAACGATCTCAGCCGGTTGCTGCTGTGGATCTCAGCCGGTTGCTGCTGTGGAACTTCATTTTCAACCTCAGTTTCTACCACGGTATTCTCAGGAACAGATTCAATTTCCTCAACAGGGAACATTGAGATAATACTTGAGAATTTTTCAGGATATTGAACATAAGCCGCAAATATTACACCGGCAGACAGAAACAGAAATATGAAAAAAAGAAGAGCTTTCCTTCCTGCTGGTCTTTTTTCGGGGTTTTTGTGCATCGAAAGAAGTTCTTCCGTCTCTTTGCGGCTTTTAACTTTTATTTCATCATCATCAGAAACAGTTCTGATTATTTCAGTTTTATCCTCCGCCGGCCTTTCTTCAAGAATATCAATGTTTATATTTATGGAATGGTCCGCTTTCCTTTCATTGCCGCCTTCCCTGCTGTCATTAAAGTCGATGTCTATTCCCAAAGCAGGATCGAGAGTATCTTTTTTTGCAAAAGATGGTGGCGGAACCAGCGTTTTCCCCTCTTCTGCACGATCTTTTTCATCAATGACTTCATCAATATCAAGATCTTTGAATGTGGAAATGCTCGTGTCATTTAAATATTCACTCTGCGGGACGGTATTTCTTTTTTCATTTCCGCCTGTAAACCAGACCGGTTCTTTCGGTACATTGAATTCTGTATCTCTGTTTTCAAGCGAGAGGACATTTATCTCCATCATTTTCTTCAGATATTTAGCTGTCTGTCTTTTGTCAAAAGGAGTATTGTCTATGATGGAACTGATCTTGCTCCCTTCGCTCCCGATATTTTTAAGGATTTCGCCAATCCCGTCAGGGAACTTATTGATATTGTTCATTAATTTTCCAAAATCCACAAAAACAAGAGAGTCCGTGGGAGGCATTTCACTAAGTTCCCCAGAATAGTCTTCAAACCAGTTGACAGCTCTCATTACAAGCCGGTCGTGCGGAATATTAATGTTTCTCACGACCATAATGTCTTTGTAATTAATGGTGAAAGTTCCGTCCAGCCACGAAAGTATCTTGAAAAGTTCATCAACGCCGTTCCTTCCGGTGCCGTCACCTGTTTCAACTCTTACAACAGATCCATTGACAAAAAATATGGTGGCTTTTTCAGAAGTTGAAGATGCGATCAGAACCTCTCCTGTGGACATGTTTTCTGAAATAATGTTAAGTATGTCAATTATGGAAATGCTGGTGAGTTCACCGCTGAAGCTTTTTGCCTCTTTTGATGAAATCATCTCTTTGAAGTTCTTTTCATCGAAAAAATCTTTTATTCTGTTTATGAGAACTTTAATGAAAATCGGTTTCATGAAAAAAGCTTCCGCTCCCATTTCGTGGGCAAGGATCTTGTCTTCAACATTTCTTGAGTTTGAAAGAAAAATAAACGGTGTTTTCATCGTGTCAGGGTTCATTTTGACCCTTTTGAGAAAATCGACTCCGCTTACTTCAGCCAGAACCATTTCTGAAATAATCAGGTCGGGCTTGAACTCTTTCACAACATCAACGGCTTTTAAAGCGGAAGCTATTGTTTTCACTTCAAAATTCTCTTTGCGGAGTTTCAAACCCAGAACTGCGGTGATCTGTTCGTCTGAATCAACAATCAGTATTTTTCTCAATTCTCTCCTCCATGTTTTTTCTGAACTTGATCATCGTGAGGTGGTTTCCCGATTCATTATAAAAAACTTCATCAAATACAGAAAGGATGATCCTCAGTCCGTAACCGTTGAACTGATTTAAGCCCTTACCGTCAAATATTTTTGCGTTCGTCATTTCCTCTTTCCAGTTAAATCCCGCTCCTTCGTCTTTTATCTCGATCTTAAGATTTTCTTTGCAACATATTAATTTTATTTCGACTTTTTTGCTGACACAATTTTCTTTACTGGCCCTTCCTTTTAAGAAATCATCATAAGTGCCTTCTTCTATCATTTTTTCTTTCCGGCTTCTCGTTATCTCAAGATTGCCGTGTTCTATGGCATTGTATACCGCTTCATAGATCGCAACTTCAAGCATATAAAGATCATCAAACATCCCCGAAGAGGATTCTATGATCTTTTTTACGACACCGGGAATGAGGTTAAGGTCACTCCTGATCTCAAAATTCAATTCCAATGCAGGTTGCGGTTCTTTCATTTTTCCCCGTGAATAACCTAAAAAACTGAATTCAAGTAATCCGCTATTCTTTCTGAATCGAGTTCCTTGTCCACGACACCGAGATCTATTGCCGATCTCGGCATTCCTGCAACAGCACATTCATATCTGTCCTGAGCAATCGTTACTGCTCCGTTCTTTTTCAGCTCCACCATTCCCGCGGCTCCGTCTGATCCCATTCCTGTCATAAGGACACCGATGACATTCGACCTGTAAACAATTGCCGCAGATTTGAACAGAACATCCACTGAGGGCTGATGCCTGTTCACTTTCGGACCTTCTTTCACAAGACCGGCAAACCCATTCGGCGCCTTCTGCACAAGAAGATGTTTTCCGCCCTGAGCTATTATGACATCACCCGGAAGCATAAGTTTTCCGTTTTCAGCTTCATAGACATTGAAAGGGAAAAGCTTATTCAAGCGGTCTGCAAAAGATTTAGAAAAGAACGGGGGAATATGCTGAACCACTGCTATGGGAGGCATTTTTCTGTGGTCAAGCTTTGAAAGCACTTTCTCGATTACCATTGTCCCGCCTGTAGAAGCGCCCATTACTATCAGCGAGACATCCGGATTCATCTTTGGAGATCATCTTTGGAGAATCGTCTATGGGAACAAGCTTTATTGTCCTTCTTGAAAAAGCACTCAGTGATTCGTCTTTTTTTCTGTATTTGTGAAGATTAAGCCAGCTTTTGGGAACCATTGATGCCGCAAAAAGTTTTTCGTGAATTATCTGGGCAACATCTTTCAAAGATTCATCTCCGCCCGGCTTTAAAACATAATCAACGGCACCAAGTTCGAGGGCTTTCAGCGTAAAAGCGGCATTTTCTGTCGTAAGCGAACTTATCATTATTACAGGAAGAGGAGCGCCTCTCATAATTTTATCGAGGAAAGTGAGCCCGTCCATTTTGGGCATTTCTATATCCAGAGTAACAATGTCAGGCATCTCCTTTTTCATGAAATCGTGTGCCTCAAAAGGATCCGATGCCTTTCCTGCAACTTCAAAATCTTCAAAACCGCTAATGATCTCTGCAAGAACTTCTCTTGCCGTTCTTGAATCATCAACTATAAGAACCCGTTTTTTTCCTGTCATTTGATCTCTTCCTGGTGATCTTTAAGAAATATTGTCACGCCACCACTGACATCATCCTGTTTTTTATTAAGCACTTTTGCTTTATATTTATTTTCAACATCGATAGCGTTTTCAGGACTTTTCATCAATTTTTTTACCAGAACGCGTCCTCCCTCGCTCGGCAGAAATATCACTTTTCTCCCGACATCTCCTCCAAGATCGCTTGCAACAACGGGGATCTCTTCAAATTCAAGATAACTTTTCACAAAATTGATGTTTGCCTGAGGAATATTACCATCTGATTTTCTGAAGTTCAGAACATGACCTCCTCCGAATATCTTTGCAACAAGTTTTTCCCTCCCGGCACCTCTTTTCATCATTTCATTTATAAGACTTTCCATTGCAAACATACCGTAACGGCTGCTTTTTGAAGCAAAAACCTCGTCGTTTCTGAAATCTCCGGGAAGCATGAAGTGATTCATTCCTCCGATACATTTTTCAGCATCGATCAGACATACTGCGACACACGATCCAAGAACAGTGGCAATCCCGTCAGAAGATCTGTCCACAACAAAATATTCTCCCGGCTGGATCACAATGATGTCTTTCTGAAGTTTTTTGTTAAAGCTTTTATACATTTCTCTTCCTACTTGTCCATGATCCTTTTCTGATAAACGGTATTCTTTAAATAAACCAGCCCTTCTATCATATTGAAAAGTGTTTCAGAATGACCCATCATTATATACCCGCCTTCGCTTAAATATCTGAAAAGCTTTCCAACAACCTGCTTTTTTGTCTCCGGGCTGAAATAGATTATGACATTTCTGCAGAAAATAATGTCAAAAGTTGCAGTTATCGGATATTCCGGAGCTATGAAGTTAAGCTGTTTGAATGTGACCATGCTTCTGATATCATCTTTTACTTTGAAGAGACCGAAGCTGTCCCCTTTTCCTCTTAGAAAATATTTTTTGAGATACTTTTCAGGAACCTGTCCTATTGCGTGTGAATCATAAACACCCCTTGCCGCCGCTTTAAGAACATTCGTGTCAATATCGGTTGCAAGGATCTTCACCGGTATTCCGTACGGCTCAACCAGGTATTTTGACATTACCATAGCGATGGTATAGGGCTCTTCACCTGTTGAGCATGCGGCAGACCACACCCTGACGACGGGACGCGACGATGCAACAACCTGCGGGATGAATGTTGAAACAATAAAATCAAAATGGTGTGACTCTCTGAAAAAATCGGTTTTATTTGTAGTTATGGAATTGATAAAGTTCTGTACCTCGGAAAAGCCGCCGGGAGAGACAAGAAGATCATGATATTCTCCGAAGCTGCTGAGTTTCAACTCTTTGAGTCTTTTTGAGAATCTTGATATAACGAGTTCCTTTTTCGTGTTTGCAAGACTTATGCCTGAAATTTTATAAACCAGCTCCCTCAGTTTATCAAATTCGCTGTCGCTTAAAGAAATTTTCTTAATTTCAAATTTGCTAGTGTTCATTTTCGAGCATTTTCTCTACATCAATTACTATTAAAAATCTTTCTGTTTTCGGGTCTTTGGTAATAAATTTAACAAAATCGGTTTTTATTTTACGGCTCAATGCGGGAGTTATCTGAGTGTTTTCCGGCTCAAGAAAAACGACATCGTCTATCGAGTCAACAACACATCCTTTGATCTTGTTCTCTATTTTTACCATCAGAAAAACCGTAAATTCATCATATTTTACATTTTTGATGCCGAAAACTCTTCTGAGGTCTATTACCGGAATGACATTGCCTCTCAGATTTGCAACTCCCAGATATGTATCGGGCTGATTCGGTATTCTCGAACAGGGGAGCATCTCTTTCATGTCATATACAAATTCTATCGGAACCGCATAGTGTTCTGTTCCGATCTTGAAAGAAACATATTTGTTGCTTGCTGTTTCTTCCTGGTCATCATCATCATCGTTAGATGAAACCGGATTTTTAATTTTCTCTTCGATTTGAATAATGTTTTCAACAGGTTCCGGCTTGCTTTTTTCAACAGCATGGGACTCCGGAAGATCTTCTGTTTTTATGTCAAAAGCAATTTCTATTGATTTTGCATCGATCTTTTTTATAGATTTTGACGGGAGAAAATTTAAAAGTTTTTTCAACTTATTCAAAGCAAGAGTGCTCATATAGAGTATTTTGATAGGAACCGACTCTTCTCCAACCTGATCTATCTCTATCATTGAATCAAGTATGTCACCTTCTCCTGCAAGGATGGTTATCATCTGAAAAAGAGAAAGCTCATCTTCGCGAAGATCGGTTTCGGCATCAAATTTTAAAAGATAAAGGTTCTGTGATCTGAGTTTTTCCGGCACATCAGGATCGTTAATCGAAAAAGTTGCCGTCTCACCTTCAAAACTTATTATAATTTCGCTGTGAAAATTTTCAGGAACATGGCTGCCGGAAGAAGAGAAAATTATCCTTTCGACATCTTTTTCTATTTTGGCCCATTCCTTTTTTTTTATTTTTCCATTACTGCTGAGCCCTTCCTCAAGAACTGCCAGTGTTTTTTCAACGGCGGCAGCAAGAATTTCACAGGGTTCTATCTTTCCCGAAATTGCAAGATATATCATTTTTTCGAGCTTTGAGGATATCTTTTCTATTTCTGTAAGACCGGAAAAGGAACTCCCTCCGCTTATTGAGTGAACTGCTCTTAAAAGACGGGAGTTTTTTTCATAAGAGGGGATTTCACAATTTTTCAGACTTTTAATAAAAGCCGGAAAACATTTCCTGATTTCAGCAAGCTGAGAATCAGATTCATTGATGAACTCCGAAATAAGATTAAAAAAATCGCTCATTGTCACCTTTAAAGAGTGTCCATTATGTTAAGTTCATAGTCTGAAAGGATCTTTGCCATATCCAGCACTATTGTAAAATCATCTTTCCCTTTTTTTATCATTCCCCTTATGAAACTTGTCTTCACGCCGGTTGAAAACCGCGGTGGCGGCTGTATGTCAGATGCTTTCACTTTTATAATATCCTTCATTCTGTCAACGACCACACCTGTAACTCTGCCGCTCACATCAACGATCATGATAATTGTAAATTTTGTGTTTGCCGGATCCTGTATGCTGAACTTCTCTCTGAGGTCAATAACTGGAACAATAATGTCCTTTATACTTAAAACACCTTTCACAAAAGGGGGCATGGAAGGCACTTTTGTAAGCTTTTTATAACTTGTTATCTCATATACTTTTAAAATGTCGGTCGCATACTCCTCTTCGCCCACCATGAAAGAGACGAACTGAAGAAATTTTTCCTCTTTTGCCTCATTTTCTTTTTTTAAATTCTCCGCAAAACCGGATCTGTTCATTTTTTCTCCTTTTCCCCGAAAGCCAGTTTTTCAAGCCCGTAAACATCAAGAATAAGCGATATCCTCCCATCTCCAAGCACTGTAGCTCCGCTTATACCCGGGATCTGACGGTGATTTTTCTCAAGACTTTTTATGACAACCTGCTGCTGACCGATGATATCATCGACCATCAAGGCAATTTTTCTGTTGTGTCCGTCAAGTATGAGAATGAATCCGTTAAGCGGATCTGTCACATCGGTTGGAAAATCGAAAACCTCATACAGTCTTATAAGCGGGATGAATCCGCCCCTGAACTCAATCAGCTCCCCTTTTCCTTCTATCGTTTTTACAATGTTGCTTTCCGGCCTTACCGCTTCAATTATCGAGAAAAGCGGAACAGTAATGACCTCTTTTCCGATAGATACCTGCATTCCTTCTATTATCGCCAGAGTGAGCGGAAGCTTTATTCTGAAAAGAGTTCCCTTCCCTTTTTCTGAAAAAACCTCAACACTCCCGCGCAGATTTTCGATGTTCTTTCTCACAACATCAAGCCCGACACCTCTGCCGCTGAATTCGGTGACACTTTTCGCCGTTGAAAATCCAGGAGTGAAAAGGAAATTGTATATTTCCTTGTCTGAAAGGTCCCCTCCTTTATAAAGCCCTCTTTCGGTCGCTTTTTTGAGCACTTCCTTTTTGTCAATCCCCTTTCCGTCATCTTCCACTTCAATGATTATCTTCCCTTCCTGCTGGTAAGCTCTCATCCAGATCGAACCCTCGACGGGCTTGCCTGTGCTCAATCTCTCTTCCGGAGAGCCGATCCCGTGATCGATCGAATTTCTTATAAGATGTTTGAGCGGAGCATCTATCTGTTCTATAAGCGTTTTGTCAAGCTCCGTCTCCGAACCGGCAAGAAAAAGCTTTATTCTTTTGCTGAGCTCCCCGGCCATATCTCTTACAACTCTCTGAAAGTTTCTGAATGTCCCTTCTATCGGTATCATTCTGGTCTTCATAACCTGTTCCTGAATATACCGGCTTATTCTTTCAAGATGTTCCGAAGCATCATTAAGCTCTCTGTTTTTATAATGATTTTCGGTAACTATCTGATTTACTCTCGCAATTCCAATAACAAGTTCCCCGACAAGGTTTACAAGCCGGTCAAGCTTGTATGCATCAACTCTTATTGTCTGACTTACCTGAAAGTCCCTGCTTTTCTGCTGACTTTTAAGCAACCTGTTGACAACACTGGTATCGACATTTTTATTTTCTACCAGTATCTCACCGACCCTTTTCTGGGTTTCAGCAATTTTCTTAAGATCGTTTTCAGTTACATACCCTTCCTCTTCCAGTATTTCCCCAAGCATTTTGTCGGCATATCTCAGATCAACGCCTTCTACAAACTTAGAACTTATATCCTCCACAACGATCGTGTTGTTTTCCTTAACAAAAACAAATACATTTTCAACAGATGAAACAGGAAAATCGGTCTTTAAAATAAGCTCCCAGCTCAAATACAGTGATTCATATTTAAAGCTGTCCAGAACCGGCACAGCACCCGGGTTGCATTTTATCCTTACGAACTCACCCATCTGGGAAAGCTCCTTCAGAAGCATCAGAGGATCCGTTCCTGAAACAAATATATCCGGCTTGAACTTGAGCGTTATCTGAATGTGTTTTTCGGAAAAGTTCTCACCTGCCATTCCTGCGGTTTTCTGTTCAACCGGGTCGAATTCCGGCTGCATCCCTTTGAATTTCTTCAAGTTTTCTACAGCAACCCTTACCTCAGGTCCCAACTCTCTTTCTGAGATTTTAGGGTCGACCGACACCAGCTGCTTTAACACATCCGTTGAATTAAGGAACACCGTTATAAGATTTCCTGTTATTTTAAGATCTCCCGACCTAACGCGGGAAAGGATGTTTTCAAATTCATGGGCAAGTGATGTAAAAAGAGAATACTCAACCATTCCGGAACTGCCTTTGAGAGTGTGAACCGCCCTGAAGATCTGATCAACAAGCTGGCGGTCGGACATGTTCGACTCAAGAACAAGAAGATCGTTCTCAAGTCCCGAAACCAGCTCAGCGGCTTCTTCCAGAAAGATTGTGTAAAGCGAATTTTTCTTGTTCATAAAGTTATCTTACAAATTTTTTTACAACCCAGACAAGCTGCTCCGGCTTAAACGGTTTCACAAGCCAGCCCGATGCGCCTGCGGCTTTGCCTTCCATTTTTTTCGAGTTTTCAGATTCAGTTGTCAATATGAGGATGGG
>Ga0209717_1001303_pt1 | contig 27332 bp, 22 predicted proteins | sample AD_UKC048_MetaG_FD_184418 | JGI IMG/M metagenome (GOLD analysis project Ga0209717, IMG submission 184418) | Active sludge microbial communities of municipal wastewater-treating anaerobic digesters from USA - AD_UKC048_MetaG (SPAdes) (version 2) | ecosystem: Engineered > Bioreactor > Anaerobic >... | reverse complement strand
ATCCGCGTGATTTAAAAATGCGTTTAGCCAAAGAAATTGTGACTCTTTATCATTCGGCCAAAGCTGCCAATACGGCGCAAGAATATTTTATTAAAACTTTCAGTCAAAAAGAAATTCCACAAGAATTACCAACCATTAAACCAGTTAGCTACGAACTTGATGCTGTTTTGGTACAAGCCGGTATTGTGGCCACCAAATCTATGGTGCGTCGAGTGGTAGAGCAACAAGGAGTAAAAGTTAATCAAAAAATTGTCAGTGATATCAAAATTAAACTCAAAAAGGGTGATATTGTACAAAAAGGCAAGAGATTTTTTGTTAAAGTTGTCTAGTCAGTAAAAATATCAAGAAATTCTTTTTTGTTCCGCAGCCCAGTAGGTCTGCGGAATTAATTTTGCCCAATTCTAGCCATTTTATGAGTTGTGCTCTTGACAAATATTTCAATTGGACCAACAATAAATTGTTCTATAATAAAAACACAAAAAGTATTTTTTGATTTTATTATTAATAGTATTCTAATTTTTTCAAAGTTTTTCAAACCAAGATGATGGAGGACCTAATATATGAAGAAAAAAGGCTTTGTCTTCATACTCGTCGCAACTTTAGTTTTTGTGAGTTGTTGCGATGAAACTGTCACTTGCCCAGATTGCAAGGGCGAGTGCAAAGTCGTAGATAGTTACGACGTATGCGACAGGTGTCGGGAGAACCCCGGGATTGAGCCGGGGACCAAAAGCTCTCCTTGCTCAGAATGTGGAGGTCTTGTTCAGACTCCGCATTATAAATCATGTCCGAGGTGCAATGGGAGAGGGTGGTTATGCAAAGAAGATTTATAATCACCCCATTCCCGATTCCCATTGCGCGTAGTTGGCTGTCTATCTGTAATGGACAGCCCTTTTTTATTTGACAAAAAGACACAATATATTTAAAGTTTAGTTAGCAGACAACAAAAAGAAGACATTAAAAAAGACAATATTAAGGGGGAAGGATGAAAAAGATTAGCATATTTTTGGTGGTCATCTTGGCACTACCAATGATTACCAAAAGTCAGGGCTTGTCCAAAGAATTTTTTTGGACAACTTCCGTTTTATCTTTAGCGCGCTACGCCGCTAATGATCAAATGGTGCAGCGTGGTCCGTACGAGCTGCCGTATTATTTACACAGCGACGGCTCGTATCTGGGCGGCACAGGTCTGGCTTTGGCAGCTCCACCACTAACGTGGGCTTTTTCCAAATTTAATTCGCAGGTCAATAGGAAGTGGGGCAAGGAATTATACATTTCCTCGTTGGTACTTTCTCTTGGTCGTGGCGGTCTGACTGACGCCATGATTTGGAGTTCATGTCGTGACGGCGTCATGTCAAACAAAAACGGGTGGTATTACACCACCAGTTTGCTGGCTGCAGGTTTACCAACAGCCAGCATGATCTATTGGAGTCCAAGCTCCAAAACGGAAGTTGTGGCATCCACCACCGCCGGCCTACTGATTGGCTCTGTAGCTTGGGACATGGTTTTTTCCGAGCTACGATATCAAGATCCATTCTATCGTGTCCCCAACTGGTACGCTGGTTGGGCTCCAAAAAATTACAAGAATTTTGCACTGGCCCGTCTCAGTGGGGCTGGGGCAATATTGTTGCTGGGGGAAATATTTGAAAAAAAATCAACAGGCAAGTCTGTTGATTTTCAAATCGCTTTTTCGGGCAATCAGGTAGTTTTGGCAGTTTCATTTTAACCCGGTTTGGCTCTGACTAAACCGGTTTTTTATTTGATAAAAATTAAATTAAGACTAAAATTAATCTTTAGATAGCGGTGGATAGCCAGTATTGACAGAAAATTCAAAATATGGTATATTTAGGGCAAATTAATATAAATGTTTTTGTAAAAAATGTTGTTTCAAAATATAAATATCATTAGCCTAAGGAGGGCTTATGAAAAAAGCATTGTTTTTGTTGTTATTGGCCGTGTTATCCCTCCTAACGGTGGGATCGAGCTTGGCCAATGCCATCACTCCCGATAGCACTGATTATTTGCTGATCGGTGAGGGTGGGGAAGGTGATAGTTATCACCTTCAAAAAAACAATTTATCAGCCGCAAAAGTTTTCGGCGGCGACTTATTAAAAGGTTGTCTGCTCGAACAAATAGATCTTATAATTGTTTCGGGCAGTGCGCCGCATGACTCTGCTTGTTATAAGGCCGCGAAAAGCGTCGACTCATTGGCCAAGATAGCTTTTTTCCCATGGGCATTATATGAGGGAGCTGCTGTTGCAGAATCCTTGGGTATTTGTTTTGCGGCCCCCGTATCTACAAGCGAAGCTTTTGGATACGGTTATAAGCCTAAGAACAAAGATGCTGATTTTTTGATTTTCGTTACCATGGGGCAATGGAACGCCTCTGATAGCGAGAAGAAATATTTTCCTATTCCCAAGGGACTTTCGGAGTATGCGGTGTGCAGTACAACCGCAGATGAACAAGGTAATGTTTTAGGGGCTTGCGGTCCCAACGTTAATTTTATTGAACATTGGGATTTGAATTATAGGAGCTTTGTCATGATGAAAATCTGGAGCAAACACTCCTTAGTCCGTCGACGGGCACAAGCCCTGGGAATAAAATTTACCTGGCAGGAAACTCGCCAATTGTGTTATATATTGGCGCCCGAAGGATCGGTTGATTCACTGGGTCGGAGTGAATCATTTCGCGGAATGATTGATGTTAGCAATCCTGTGAAGGTTGACTCCGCGCTGTTTGAGTTTCAACGTCAGCGACAAAACAGTGTTGCCGGCGTTGATTGCCCAATCGAGGTTTTGCCGGAGCAGGTAACTTTGCACGGCAATTATCCCAATCCCTTTAATCCGTTTACCACGATCGCATACACTCTTGCCAGGAGTGGTCACATTCGTGTGACTATTTACAATTCTCTTGGCCAAGAGATTGCAACTTTGGTGGACGAGGATCAAACCCTCGGACTCCACCAAGTTCTCTGGAACGCTTTCAATCTCCCCAGCGGTGTGTACTACTACCACCTCCGGGGCGACGGCTTTTATATAGTCAAACCCATGACCCTTTTGAAGTAACGAGGAAACTTTAAGAGAGTCAAGCCGCGATGTCCGCATCGTGGCTTTTTTATTTCCCAAACAGTTGTATAATGTATTTATATACCTTTTCCACTATTAATTAATTTAATTATATGGGAATAATAAAAAAATCTAGAATGATATATAAATTGCTTATCGCAGTCGTGTTTTTTAGTGCGACTTTTTTTGTTGGTAATTTAGCCCAAGCCGCTAATAATAATAGTGTTATTGGTGCATGTGCTGCAGTTAATTGTGATGGTACATTATCTTCTGCAATACATATGTCGGAGCGGATAAATGGACCAACAGCGGTTATCCTAGTGGTGCTGGTAATGCCAGTTGTGGTGATGATGATCTGATTAAATTCGCATTTATCTAATAGCAATCATTATTGTGTGTATAGTTTTTAAAAAATATGTTTCAAGATCAGAGGCATTTAATAGAACTAGTTAATTTTAAATCTAAAAGATATCTAAAGAAAACAATTTCAAATAAAGATTTTTTTTATTTATTAAAAAAAGAGTATGAAATAGAAAACATTTTGACAAAAAAAGATGTTACTCCAAAAGTGTTTGGATTGAATAAACATTTTTTTTGTGAAGAATTTATTGTTTCAAAAAAGATAATATTAAATAGAGATTTTTTGTTTAAAATTGCTAATGCCTTTAGGAGAATTCATAATGTCAACTTAAATAAATTTACGACCTTGAAGAATGATTTTATTAAAGATAAAAAATATTGTTTATATTTTCTCTATAAAAAAATCATTAACAACGCTCCTGTTGGTAGTTTTAATAAAGAATTTATTCAAAAATTAGATTATTTAATAAAATTTTATGAATTTTATTTGAATAAAAAGAAACTATCTTTTTGTTTAATTCATGGTGACTTGAGTCCTAAAAATATTTTGTTAGATGCCAAGGGGAACACTAAGGTAATTGACTGGGTTGATGCAAGAATTGATTTGCCGTCACATGATATCGTGCAGTTTTTTTATTTATTTAAATTAAATAAAAAACAGCAGAAAATGTTTTTAAAATTTTATGGAGATTTTATTTATGACGAGATTGTTTTTGATATGCATTTAACTATGTTGTGGCTTTATGATTTTGTTGATTTTTGGTTAAAACATAGAAAAGAAAATAAAGATAAAATTAATAAAATTATTGCTAAGATTAAAAAATATGAAAAAAATATTATGTTTTGCTCCACATCCAGATGATGAAATTTTGGGATGTGGAGGAAGTTTAATAAAAGCTATTAAACTTGGATATGAGATACATATTTGTTATTTAACTTTTGGAGAACAAGGAAGTCCTGTTTTTCCAACTAAAAAATTAAAAATAATTCGTAAAAAAGAAAGCATCAAAGTAAGTGCTTTTTTGGGTATTCCAAAATCTAATATTTATTTTTTAGGAATACCTGACAATGAAATCAACTGGCATGATATTAAGGCGATGAAGGAAATAATTTCCTTAGTAAGAAAAATAAAACCTAATATCGTTTATTTACCACACGAACATGAAAATTATTATGATCACCAACAAGCGAGTTTGTTAATACAAAGAGCATTGGGGATGGCAGGAAGTAATAATTTTAAAAATCAAGGCAAGAATAGTTGGTGGGTTGAAAATGTTTTAGCCTATGAAGTTTCGACGCCAATGGAAAAATATCAATACGCGGAAGATATTTCTGGATTTATAGATCAAAAAATTAAAGTATTAAAATTATATCAATCTCAAACCGTAAAATTTGGCAACGCATCTGATTTTATAAGTGATAAAGCAATATTTTTGCCAGGTTATAGAGCCGCTATGACAATTGGAGAATACAGAGAGGTGTTTCAAGTAATAAGAGTAGCAGGAATATTATAAAATATGATAAAATTATTTATATTTTATATAACTTATTTTTTTATTTTTTGTTTGTTAATCAAAGGTTTATTAGAAGTAAAAAATTTTAACCAAAGTTTAGGGTGGCTTATCAAAGAGAATAAAAAGTATAATAAAATAATTCAAGACAGGAAAACGTTGCCATTCTTTTTTGTTCTATTGCCTGTTTTACGTGAGCAGAAAGTGTTAGAAAAAACAATTAATAATTTGTTAAAATTAAATTATCCGCAAGATAAATATCAAATAATAGTTATTACATCTCAAAAAGAAATTTTTGAAAAAAATAAAAATAAGACTCATGTTAAGGAAATACACTCAGCATTAATCAATGGAATAAGTGTTAGTAAGTTTGTGGAATTTTTTTTAGGTGTATTTGATGAAAATAAACTTAGGGAAATACATCAGAAATATAATAAAGTTAAACAACTTGGTGTTTATGAAGAGTTGGTAAAAGAATTTGATGAATATCCTACCACGATAGACTTAGCCAAAAGAATAGAATTTGAAATAAACAGAAATTTTAAAAAAGATATTATTAAGGTAATACATTATCCTTTTGAAAACGGTGTTATGGTTCATCAAATTAACTTTGCTGTTAAGAAGTTGTTGGATATTGGAGACATTGATGAAAAATACATGGTTTTATATAACGCTGATTCAAATCCACATAGAGATAGTTTAAAAAAGGCAGTTAACATTTTATATAAGAATAAAAATAAAGAGTTTGTTATACAGCAGTCATCATTTTTTGTTAAAAATTTTGAATCTTTGGGTAAAGAGATAAAATCTTATATACTTAAAGCGGGGGGCATTTTTCAAACCCAATGGACACTCAGCCATGAAATACCAAGAATAAAAAAACAAATGCTCTCGATAGATAATAGAAATAAAATTAATAGTAAGATAGGGTTATTTTTTCGAACTAAACTATCACATTGTGTTGGGCATGGTTTAATTATAAAGTTGAGTTTATTAAAGAATTTGGGTTTTTTTTCAACTAAAACAATGAATGAAGATTTACCTTTTGGATTTAATTTGTGTAGTAAGAGAATTTCTATTATTTCGTTGCCTTTAATTGAATTAGCTGATACCCCCGAGACAATAAAAGGGATAATTAACCAAAAGAAAATTTGGTTTTGGAGTTACTTGGATTATTTTAAATGTAGAAAAATGGCTCTTGCAGATGGAGATGAAAAAATAGTGGTTAATAAATTAACAATTCAAGGTTTGTGGAATGGAATAAATTGGTTTGCGGGTTCATTTTTATATATCTGGTTGTTAACAATCGGTTTAATTTATAAGGAAAAGTTGTTTTTAATTATTATAATTATTTTTTTAATATTGTTTCATTTTTATCCCACAATTAAGATTATAAAAAATATTAAATATTTTTTTGATAAACCAATACAATTACACTCTTTTGATATTATTTTGACTTCTTTGGCTGGTTTGTTTATATTATTTACCGATAGTCTTGGTCCGTGGTTGTGTGTTAAAGATAAAATAAAATTCTTAATTACTAAAAAAATGCCATATAAGCAAAAAACAGAACGATGAAAAAGATTAATTTTAATCAAATCAAGAGATTCTTATTTAATAATGATTTTTATAAACTAAATTTTTATATTAAAAAACTTCCTAAAGCTAGTTTTCTTTTTGTTACTTATAATAGATGTTCTAACAAAGAGGCAAATAAAAATCCCTTAGTGTGGTCTTTCCAAACTTTAATTAATAATAAGTTTAATAATATTAACGATTATGTTGTTGTAGATGATTGTTCTAATGATCATACCTACGAGTCTGTTAAGTGGTTAGAAAAGACATATAAAATAAAGATTAAGTATATTAGAAACAAAAGACATAAAGAATATTCTTATAATAGAAAGATAGGTATTAGATATACAAAAAATAATTTAGTTTTTATGGGGGATGATGATTGTTTGTTTAGTGAGTATTTTGTTATTGGATCATTGCTTACTTATTATTTTTTGAAACAGATATATAAAATTAAAAATTTAGCAGTCATAAATTTTTCCGTTTATGAAAAAACATTGTTCCCTAAATTTTTAGAGCAAAAAAATAAAATAGGAAAAGTTTTTTTAAAAAAAACATTTTTTTATCATAATTTTGACAAGTTTCCAGAAGGTTGTTTAACAAAACCAGTTTTTTTGGATAAAAATAATATTATATTGAAACCTTTTAAGGTCGACACATTTTCAGGTGTAAATCTATGCGATAAAAGATTAATTTTCAAAGCGGGTAATTATTTTGATCTGTCTATGTGGAAAAATGGATATTCGGAGCATATTGAATTATCTCACAGATTAAAAGAAAAAAATTTTGTTATCTATCACCAACCCGATCCTAAGATTAGTTGTTTGCATTTAAAATACGGTATAAATTCCAGGGATAAATTTGACAATAAATATTTTAATGTTAAATTAAAAGGATTAAAATATAGGTTGGGTGACATGATAAAAATGTCTCAAATTAAAAATTTTTCCACAGGATCTAGAACAGATGATATAACTTTTCATATTATTGAAATTGGTACTCTATTTTCTTTTTATTTAAAGATATCTAAGAAGTTGGGTATTAAATTTGCCAAGAAAGAGTATAATAATTTTGTAGAAAAAGGATTGGTTTTTTCAACTACACCGTCTGGCAGAATAAAATCTAAAAAAGAAAGACAAAAAATTTGGGTTACTGCTATTAAAAAAGGTTGTATAATTAGTCAAAGACAAACGAAGATAAATTATATGGATGTTTATAAACTTTTAACAAAAGAATTAAATATATGTTAGGAAAAAATATAATGGGTAATGCTTTTGAGGGGGAATCATATGTTGGCAAAACATCAAGTATTGAAGCTTTAAAGGAAATGGAAGAATTAAGAGAAAGTGGTATTATAGCTGTTCCAGAATATTCGGTAATAGGAAAGTTGCCAGAATTTCCAAGAGTTGATAAAAGTGATATAAAAAAAGCAGTTCAAGGCATTATAGATTTAGAAAAAAGGCGTACTGATAAGTTAGTAAAAGATTTGGAGTCAAATAAAAATAGTGAAGTATTTTTTGATAGAGGACCAATAAGTTGTTTAGCCTTTGAGTATGCAGCTGAAAAACATGGTTATAAAGGAGCTACTTTATGGCTGGCTGAAGAGTTTCAGCGAGCATTTGAAGATAAAAATATTATTATACCCGCTGGTATGATTTATTTAATGTCGCCAAGAAATGTTATAGAAGAAAGAGAAAAGAAACACACAGCACAAGGCCATAGTAAAATTTTGGATTTTTTAAAAGACAGAGAAGTTATAGAGACAATGAATGGCACATTCAAAATGTTTAGAGGATATTTACCAAAGCAATTTTTTATAATTTTGGATACTGGCAACAAAAAACCGCAAGAAGTTGGAGCAGATGTTTTGCAGTTTATTACTAATCAACCCAAAGATGTTCTTGAACATAAATTAGATTTTATTTCTTTTGCGCATTCATTAATTAAAAAATCTATATGATTGATTCACATTTACACACCCATTATTCACATGGCACAGCAGAAGTTTTTGAAATGGTGGAAACAGCCATTAAAAAAGGATTGACAGACATAGCTTTTGCAGAGCATTTTCATTATGATTATTTTAACGATTTAGGCTTACCGATGGTTGGCGGGAGATTTGTAGAAGGTACAGTTTTTGATAAATTTAAATTGTATTACCAAGCTGTTAAAAGAGCTAAAGAATATTATCAAGATAAAATAAACATAAGGGTTGGTGTCGAGGTCGATTACTTACCAGAAAAAGAAAAAGAAATTAAAAATGCTTTAGAAATAAGACCATTTGTTAACGATTATCAATTTAAAAATTCGCAAGAAGTATTTGAATTTGATTTTGTAATGGGATCAGTTCATTTTATAGGCAAACCATTGAAATATTTTTCTGATTATTTGGAAAAAGGAGAATACTGGTTAATAGATGAATATTTTAACTTAATTAAGAAAAGTATCTCGTCTAATTTGTTTAATGTGATTGGACATCCAGAATTAATTAAATATTTTATAAAATTAACCGATAAAGATTATGTAAAATATTTAGAAGAAATAATTAATTTATTGATTAAACATAATGTGGCAATAGATGTTAATACGGATTATTTAAAGGATTCAAAAACAGGAGAAATTTTAACAGAAAGAATAAATCCTGGAATTGAAATGTTAAAAATGTGTCAAGAAAAAGGTGTGCCATTAATTTTGGGAAGCGACGCTCATAAACCAGAAAAGATTGCTAATAATTTTATTGTGGCAATAGATTTATTAAAAAGTTTGGGTGTTAAAAAAATGTTTTATTTTAAAAACAAACAATTAATTGACTATAAAATTTAGATTGTTGACATTTTTAGTAAAATAGTGTATTATAAAAACATAAATTAGATCATTTTAAATTTAATAATATACATCATTCTCATTAACGGAGGTTAATGTGAGAAAAGAGTTTGTGTTTTTTTTGATGATAGCATTCTCCTTGCCGTTTTGGGGATTGAGTGCTGAAAAACCGCGATCGATATATCTTGGTCGCCCTGATAGTTTCAAAGTTGTGGTTTTTCCAGGCGGTTTTTCTGCCACCTGGAAGATGGAACTCAACAGGCCAATTTGCACGTGCCTGTTGCGGATCACCGGCGGCGATATAAGGGAGGTGGCAAGGGATACTGTTTTTAACAAAAACAGTTATTCTCTTGGTAGGTTGCCCGAGGGGCAATACTACCTGTCAGCGACGTATCCCCATGGAACAACGTCGGCTGACACGACGTTCTTCGTCCAAACCACTTCCATGTCCGAGCAGCTCACGCTGCACGGCAACTATCCCAATCCGTTCAATCCAGTTACGACCATTAGCTACACCATGCCAAAGGCGGGAAAGGTCACGGTCGAGGTTTTCAACACTCTCGGCCAAAAAGTTGTCACCCTGCTTGATGAGGAGCAAAGTCAGGGCGGCCATCAGGTCGTCTGGGATGCCAACAATGCTCCAAGCGGTGTGTATTACTACCGCCTCTGGGGCGATGATTTTTATGTAGTTAAGTCAATGACCCTTTTGAGGTAAAGAGGAAAGCTCAAGAGAGTCAAGCCACGATGCAGACATCGCGGCTTTTTTATTTCCAAAACAGTGGTATAATATATTTATATACCTTTTCCACTATTAATTAATTTAATTATATGGGAATAATAAAAAATTCTAAAATGATATATAAATTGTCTGTGTTAGTCGTGTTTTTGGGCGCGACTTTTTTTGTTGGTAATTTAGTTTTGGCAGCTTGTGGAGATAACCTCAGATCAGGTGGTTGGGAATGGGATTCTAGTTCAGCCCTTTGCACTGCTTATAGGTGGGGAATAACTAGTGGTACTGCTAGTGGTAGTTGTTGGTATAATATGTGTTGCGGTGATGATACAGGAGAATATGTAAGACCGCCCGAAGCAGAAAACATTGCTTGGTATACAGGCAGCTTAACGACAAAAACTTGTAGCGCAAATTATAATAGCAATATTTGTAGTAAAGATGGTGTATCTTATACATATGGTACATATAATAATCTAAATTTGGGTGGTAATGATAATATTGTTTATTGTGAAGCACCCACGTGGAGAGATTGTGATATAACTAGCGATATATCATCGGCGCGGTCTATTTGCGATAACCTTAGTATTATGAATAGTGGAGAGAATCATTCGTTTGGTGAATACAGTGACAATATAACACCTGGTGCTTGTGGTGATGATGCTGGTGAATATCCAATAGATAAACACTGTAGACCTTTTATATTCCAAAGTGATTTATGTTGCGATAATCCCAACGACTTGATTGATGATAATAATGATACCTGCGTGACATCTTGTCCGATAGACACTAAAGGTGGAGAAGCTGGTTCTACCTGTATTAATTTCTCAGATGTTAATTCTCCACCAGCTACAGGTCTGCTCACAGTATATAATTGTAGTTATTATGCTGATGCGTGTATTTATAAAATATATAAAAATTCTACAAATAATTTTAGTACGGCCAGTGTGTTTAAGACAATAAATTTGACTAGAAATGTAGATGGATTGTGTGTGGGGGATGACGGGCAGGTTGTGTTAGCTTTAATTACTGATCAGAGCGTAACTCCCAATACTCAGTATTTTTATTGGGTAGCTGAATATGACACCAGTAATAATTTTATTGTTAAATCTGACGCCATAGCTGGATATTCTGGTAGATTGGGCGCGGTTTCTGGTCTTCATTCACATGTGGTTAGTAATCCTGATGGAAACTATGATTCAGACAATGCAATTTTATGGCAGTGGGATAGTTATACCGGAGCCAGTGATTATGGCTTTAATGGATCAAGTGATTTTTCTAATATAGAAGATTATGCCGGATTTGACGGATGGGAAGATCACTATAGCAGTTTGCCACCCCATAGTAGTAGTGTAATTAATGATATTAATGAAAATGGATTAGCTTCGGTGGTTGACTATAGTAAACCTCTTTTTTTATGGATTCTGAAAAATGTTTATGATCCTAATTGGGTGCAACTGGCCAGTCCAACCTTAATTGTCAGACCGACATTTACCACGCAAGGTACAATTGCTTGTCGTCCAGCTGCCAAAGAAATAGTTGTTGATTGTACCACTCCACCTGCAGCTCCGACCAATTTAACTCATAGCAATACAGTCAATTCCCTGACTTGGTCCTGGACTGCGCCAGTAGTTGGTTGTAGTCCTGTTGTTAGTTATAACGTTTACGGTCGTAAGTATGATGAGGCTGATTTTATTCTTTTGGATGCTGTTGCTAGCACTTCTTATACCTGGTCTGGGTTACTGGCCAACACCAAATATGAAGTTAAAGTTGCGGCAGTTGACGCCAATGGTCGGCTGGGAGCTTTTGTTGGTCCGGCTGGTTTTTATACTTCCATTGAACAGCCGGAAATTAATTGTTCCAATGAAACAATCAACTCTGTACGTCTAGAAACAGTTGGTGCAGTTACACCACCTGCACCAGCCAGTGTGACTTATGATTTAAAAAGTAATTTTGCCAAAACTGGTGTATATTATGGTTGGCAAGCTGCCTCACAAAAAGATGTGACTGGTCTGAGTTCAGCCACTGCCTATGCTTTTTCTCTAAAAACTAGAAATGGTGATGGGGATGAAAATACTCCGACCACCAAAACTTGCAGTACTCTTTCCAACTTATCAGTTGATTTAATTATTGATAGTATTGATGCTCCGGATTATGTTTATCAGGGTGGTTCTATTAATGCCAGTGTTGTGACAAAAAATATTGGTAACACATCCAGTGGACAAACTTCTAAGACTAAGGTTTTTATTGATAGCAATGACAGCGGGGCCGGTGGTATTGCAACTTTGATGGACACCTGGATTAGCTCTTTAGATCCCGGTGCCGAACAAACCAAAACGACTGATGCCTGGAATACGACTGGTGTTCCTGTTGGCAATCATCAAATTGTGGCTATTACTGACGCACCCAACGATAGTCGTATTAATGAATCAAATGAGGGCAACAATGTTTTGAGAAGAACCATTGAAGTGCGTGCTGGTCCTCCTCCGACTCCTGAAGATTTTGATTTATTGACCCCAATCGCAGACGCGCCAAGCGTGAGTTTAAATCCCACCACTTTTAGTTGGACAAATCTTCCCGGTGCTATAAGTTATCAGCTATATCTTTGTCCCTCGGCCACCCTTGACTGGGGTGACTGCTCTTCGCCGGTGCAAATAATTAATTTAGCAACTGTTTCTTACAGCACCACCACTTTAGCTACCAATACTGGCTATCTTTGGCAGGTGACTGCCACCACCCCCAGTTTAACAAAAGCAGCCAAGAATGGTCCACGACATTTTATAACCGCCAACACGTCTTCCCCGGGTCTAGGGCCAACAGCTGATTTTACTTTTTGTAAATATAATAATAATACTGTGCAGTTTAATGACGAAAGTTTAGCTGGTGATAGTAGAATTGAAACATGGAATTGGGATTTTGGTGATGGCGAAACCTGCACTGCAGCCGGTAACTGCACCGAGACCGGCTATCCAGGTACTAATCAATATCCAATTCATACTTTTTCAGCTGATACACCATTTGCGAGTTTTCAATTAGTTTGGTACTCAACTTTAAATAATGCTGCTGCAATTGCAAACCCACAAGTTGGTTCAGCTGGCACAATTTATGGTAGTCCTGATTACCAACCGGTTTATGCTGGCAATGGGGTACGCATTGATGCCAGCACCGAAAAAGTAAAAACCGCCAACAATGCTTTTAATGATAAAAAAGGTGCCATTCAACTGTGGTATAAGCCAAACTATAACAGTAATACTGTGGGCGAACCTAATCATTTTATTTTTCGTGGTGATGGATCGGGTGGTGACACCATTGAATTAAAATTTCAGAATAATGGTTTTTATTTAAAATTTTATGATAATCAAGAAGATAAACAATGCATTATAAGTTTGCCGAGTTTAGATTTAACCGGTCTAGGTTGGGCCAGCGGTGATGTTATGAAGTTGGTTACCAAATGGTATTCAAATACCTTAGAATTATACAAAGATGATGTGCTGCTAAGAAGTCAGGTGTGTTCTGGTATGAATCTTGAAGGTGCACTTACTATTGATCAGGGTGTTTATATTGGTTCTTCGTCAACTGGCTCTTACAACGCCAATGGTGTGATTGATGAATTTATGTTGTTTAATGAGAATAACTACACTTTAACTGGCGGACCATTGGGCACGCTTGAAACAAGACTTACTGTGACTGATGGAGAAGGTGACAGCAATAGTATACAAAAAATGGTTGATTTGGGTTCAGCTCCGTCTTGTGCTTATAACTTACTTAGTGTTGAGGCTTATAATTCTAGTAGTGTTGGTTTGGTGTGGGCGAATCCAGATAGCTGTATTCCAGATTATTATTATATTTATCGTTCTACTGACGGAGTTAATTGGCATTTATTGACAACCCAACCAAGTTCCAGCACTATTTTTGATGACCTGACTGTTAATGAAGAAACAACCTATTGGTACTACCTAAGCAGTTCTCCGCCTGAAATTGCTTATAACAATTCCACTCTTAATCCGCTATGTAATGGCGGTTTTGGTGCTAACGGCACTAAATGTCCACTTTCTGTTACCACACCACCGGCAGGTATTAGTGGTAGCTCCGCAGTTACCCTAAGTCATAGTTGTGGCAAAATCACTGCCAGTTGGCCTAAAGATGCCAATGCCAAACTTTATCAATTACAAAGGAGCTACGGAGCTAATGTTGAGGATAAATATGTTAATATTGCCACCATATACTCCACCGATACGGTTCAGTGTCCAGCTAGCTCAGCTGACTGTTCTTATGTTGACAATAGAATAGTGCCGGTGAATATTGTTAATCCGCCGGCTGCTAAAAAATACTGGTATCGTCTGCGCGAACAAAGAAACGACAATTCTTGGTCAAACTGGTCAACTGGTGTTGAAGATTATTCCTATTGCTATCGGGCGCCGAATTGGCAAGAAGAATAGATAACAAAAAATAATTTAGGCCGTGTTTAAAACACGGCCTATTTTTTTATTCTAATTTTTTCTTAAATTTGCTATAATTGAGCTATATTATTTCATGCTTTTTATGACCAAACAAGAAGCTAAATTAAGGCTGGCCAAGTTAAAAAATCAGTTTTGGGTAGCTGATCGTGCATACTATGTTTTAGATAAACCCGTCATATCTAATGCCGCCTGGGATTCCTTGAAAGACGAATTGGAAAAGTTGGAAAATGAATGGCCCGAGCTTATAACAGCTGATTCACCAACTCAAAGAGTGGGCGGCAAAGCCTTGGGTAAATTTGCTAAGATAAAACACAAAATTCCCAAGTATTCTTTAGACGATGTTTTCTCTTGGGAAGAGGTGGTTGAATTTGATGAACGCATTAAAAGATTTTTGGAATTACCACTGAGTCAAGATGTCGAATATACTTGTGAGCTAAAAATTGATGGCCTAAATATGTCATTTATCTATGCAGCCGGTGTTTTTACTAAAGCTGTCACCAGAGGTGATGGAGTTATTGGTGAAGATGTCACCCACACTGTCAAAACAATAAAAAGTGTACCTTTGCAGTTAAAGACTGCCATAGATTTAGAAGTTGGCGGGGAAGTTTATTTACCTATTCAAAGTTTTGAAAAAATAAATTTGGAATTGGAAAAACAGGGCGAAGAAAAATTTGCTAATCCCAGAAATGCTGCCGCAGGAACTGTTAGACAATTGGATCCACAAGTAGCGGCCAGTAGAGATTTGCAAAGTTTTTTTTATATTTTAACCTTAGCTAAGGCTAATTTTAAAACGCAATACGAGCTGTTGCAAAATTTACAACAGCTTGGTTTTAGAGTGGAAAAACATTTTGTAAAAATAAATAAAATTTCTGAGGCTAAAGATTTTTTTGATAACATTGCTAAAATTAGAAACAAACTTGATTTTGAGATTGATGGCATTGTTATCAAGGTGAACAATTTGGCTTGGCAAGAAAAGTTGGGTCGGACTGCCAAGCATGTGCGTTGGGCCGTGGCCTATAAATTTGCAGCTGAGCAAGCCACCACAATTGTTGAGGACATTCAAGTACAAGTTGGCCGGACTGGGGTTTTAACTCCGGTGGCACATTTGCGACCAGTCTTGGTGGCTGGCTCCACAGTCTCTCGGGCCACTTTGCATAATGCAGATGAAATAAAGCGCACTGACATCAGAATTGGCGACACAGTCATCATTCAAAAAGCTGGCGATGTTATTCCAGATATTGTAGAAGTTCTTACGACATTACGTGACGGTAAAGAAAAAAAGTTTAGTATGCCCAGAGTCTGCCCGATTTGTAATTCAGAAGTAAGACAACCAGAAGGCGAAGTGGCCTATTATTGCACCAATAAAAATTGTTTTGCTCAAACTAAAGAAAAACTTTATCATTTTGTCTCGCGTGGTGCTTTTGATATTCCCGGCCTGGGGCCAAAAATTATTGATTTACTTCTTGATGAAAATTTAATTGAAGATGCGGCGGATATTTTTAGTTTAAAAATTGGCGATTTAGAAAATTTACCGCGCTTGGGAAAAAAATCAGCCCAGAATATAATTTCTGCCATTGAAACCAGAAGAAAAATAGGTTTAGCCAAATTTATTTATGCTTTAGGGATAAGGCATGTAGGCGAGGAAACAGCCATCTTGTTATCACAAGATGGAATTTCCAATAAAAATTTTATTAAAAATTTTCAAACATTAAATATTGACGGATTGAGTGCAGTTAATGGCATTGGCCCCATAGTTGCAGAAAGTGTTATTGATTGGTTTAAGGATGATAAAAATATTAAACTAATAGAAAAACTTTTTGTAAACGGAGTAGAAATTATAACCAATGATAAGTCAAAAATTAATAGCAATAAACTAGCCGGAAAATTTTTTGTTTTGACTGGTAGCTTAGCAACATTGGAGCGGGAAGATGCTAAAGAAAAAATTAGAACTTTGGGCGGAGAAGTTTCCGAAACTGTTTCCAAAAAAACAGATTATGTGGTGGTTGGTGAAAACCCTGGTTCAAAATTATCCAAGGCTCAAAGCTTAGGCGTTGAAATTTTAAATGAAAAAGAATTTTTGGAACTGTTAAAATAATTAAGTAAAAAAATAGCTCGCTTCTACTTGGTAGAAAGCGAGCGGTGAAGTGGATCCCGGCGAACGACGCGGATGCGTGGTGAATGCGAGACCACCAGCTGATCGCGGTGGAGGGACTCAGCCGGAACCCACACAACCTTAGAATGTATCTTTATACTAGCTTTTTTTATTTTTTTTGTCAAGAGTATTTTTTTGGCTAAATTTAGCCAATTATTTTGTCTAGTTTTTAAAATTATTTTATAAATTATCTAAAAAATAAAAAGTCAGCTGTTGTTTTTGTTAAATTTAAGTGCTAAAATAATAAAGAGATAACTCTTTTTTTATTTTTTTATGTTGACGCAAGAAGAAATACAACACATTGCCAACCTGGCCCGCATTGAATTGACAACTTTAGAACAGGAAAAATTTGCTAATCAACTTTCCTCGGTTTTAAGTTATGTGGATCAACTCAAAAAAATATCAGTTATCAATGTTGCTCCAGCTGATGGTGGTACTTTTGATTTAAGCAATGTTTTTCGCGCCGATGCCTCATCAGAAGATGTTTTTGATGCGGATTTAACCAGTCAACTAATTGCTTTAGCACCCGAAACAGATAAAGGACAGGTGAAGGTGGAAAAAATTTTTGGTCAATAAATCCGTTAATCAGTAAACAAATAAATTAGTAAAGATAGTAAACATGCTTGTATTAGCTCTCCCCATTGCTAAGGGGGAGGTAGGAGGGGGTCAAGAAGATCATATGACTATTTTATATAACATCGAAATCAAGAAATATTTTAGAAAAAAGTTACGCAAAAGCATGCCAAAAGGTGAAATTCTGTTATGGCAAAAATTAAAAAACAAACAAATTGGTTATAAATTTAGAAGGCAATATAGTGTTGGTTCTTTTATTATAGATTTTTATTGTCCAGATTTAAGATTAGGAGTTGAAGTTGATGGGCGGACTCATGACCGTACAGACGATTATGATATGAGTCGGCAAAAATATTTAGAGTCTAAAAAAATCACAATAGTTAGATTTAATAGTGCTGAAATATTTGATGATGCTGACGGCGTGGCTAGTAGAATTTATTATATTTGTAAAGATTTAGATAAATTACCTCCCCCCACCCCCTCCTTAGCAAGGAGGGGAGCTTGGAACCCCAGACCATCCCCCCTATAAGGAATTAGAGCTGAGAACCTCAGGCTCTCCCCCTTACTAAGGGGGAGATTAAGAGGGGGTTATGTATAAAAAATATTTTATTCATAAATACACCTCCCCCTAGCCCCCTCCTTAGCAAGGAGGGGAGCTTGGAACCTCAGGCTCTCCCCCTTACTAAGGGGGAGATTAAGAGGGGGTCGGGATGTCCAAATGTTTTAGTCCATCATTAATGTTTGTTATATGATTTTTGAAATTCATCAAAATTTATTGGCTAAAAAATATTCTGCGCTTGAATTGACGCAGGATTATTTGCAACGCGCCACAGAAAAAAATAATGAGTTGAATGCCTTTATTACCATTACCAAATCAGAAGCTTTGCAACAAGCTGCGGCCGTTGATCAATTAATAGCCAGTGGTGCTGATTTGCCTTTGTTGGCCGGTGTGCCAGCCTCTATTAAGGATGTAATTTTGGTCAAAGGTGTGCGTGCCACAGCTGCTTCAAAGATTTTAGCCAGCTATGTGGCGCCCTATGACGCCACGGTCATCACTAAATTAAAAGAGCAGGGCATGGTTTTAATTGGTAAAAATAATTGTGATGAGTTTGCCATGGGTTCATCAACCGAAAATTCAGCTTACCAACCAACCAAAAACCCATTTGACACCTCACGCGTACCCGGTGGGTCTTCAGGTGGCTCAGCTGCGGCTGTGGCTGCCGACATGTCAGTTTATGCCTTGGGCAGTGATACTGGCGGTTCAATTCGTCAGCCGGCTTCTTTTTGTGGTGTGGTGGGTTTGAAACCAACTTATGGTGCAGTTTCACGGCATGGTTTAATGGCCATGGCTTCATCTTTGGATCAAATTGGGCCATTGGCTCATAGTGTAACTGACGCACAAATTGTTTTTGATGCCATAAAAGGTCAAGACAAAATGGACGCTACTTCCACATCTGGCAAGTCTATAAATAAAGAAAAAACTTTTTCTAATTTAAAAATTGGTGTGCCGAAAGAATATTTTATAGCTGGTATGGATAGTGAAGTGGAAGCAGTGGTTAAAAACACCATTCACAGCGCAGAAAAATTAGGCGCTCAAATTGTCCCAGTCAGTTTACCGCATACTGAGCAAGCTTTAGCTGTTTATTATATTATTCAACCAGCCGAAACCTCGGCCAATTTGGCGCGTTTTGATGGTATACGTTATGGTCAACGTGCCGCCATTAATAACGTGGATGAAAAATTAATTGATGTTTATAAAAAAACCCGCGGTCAGTATTTTGGCGCGGAAGTCAAAAGAAGAATTATGTTGGGTACCTATATTTTATCAGCTGGTTATTATGACGCCTATTATAAACAAGCGCAAAAAGTCCGTACACTCATTCAGCAAGATTTTAAAGATGTTTTTAATCAGGTGGATGTTTTATTAACACCGGTGGCGCCGCACCCAGCTTTTAAATTGGGTGAAAAAACAACTGACCCCTTGTCCATGTATTTGGAAGATGTCTTTACAGTCCCAATTAATGTGGCTGGCGTACCAGCCTTGTCTGTGCCAGTTGGTAAAACCAAAACCGGTTTACCCATTGGCGCGCAAATTATTGGGCCGTGGTGGAGCGAAGAAACCCTTTTTATGGTTGGTAAGGTTTTGGAAAATTAAAAATTTGTCTTTTGGGGGCTGCTTGTGTTAAAATTGTTTTGAACGTAAAAAGTTATTAACAGGTTTTTGCGGCTAGGAAGCCTCAAGACTAAAGGAAAAATTATGAAAGTTGTTGTATATTCTACGCCAACCTGCGGCTATTGCCGTTTGGCTAAGCAGTTTTTAACTGAAAATAATGTTACTTACGAAGATGTTGATGTGGCTGTGAATGAAGCGCGGGCTACCGAAATGGTTCAGCTTTCTGGCCAAATGGGTGTGCCAGTTATTGCAATTACGCAAGATGACGGCAGTCAAGAAGTTTTAGTTGGTTTTCAACAAGAGCGTTTACGAGAGTTATTAAAAATAAATAAATAATAAACTCTAAATTAAAAATAATTTTGAGTTTAATAAGAGAATAAAAATATGCTTAGTGAAAATAATCCAACTGAGTCCAAAAAGGAAAAACTAAAAGGTAATGGTTTTGTTTTTGGTTTAGTTTCTGGTGTTGCTGTTTTGGCGGTCATTGGTTTTGCCGTCTTTGGTTTTATGTATTTTAAAGAACGCAAAGACAATGCCGCTGAGCTAGCTAAAGCGCAACAGCAAGCCAACGAACCAGCTAATCAACAAGAGCAGCAACCAGAGATCAAGATTGATTTGCAAATTGCTGAGAGTGACCATGTCTTGGGTAACAAAGACGCCAAAGTGAAAATCTTTGAATTTTCAGATATGCAGTGTCCATACTGCGCACGTTTTCATACCGTGATGGAACAGTTGGTGAAGGCTTATCCCAATGATGTGGCCTGGGTCTTCAAACAATTCCCTATTCAATCACATCCTTTGGGCATGCCGGGCGCCATTGCTGGCGAGTGTGCGGCTGATCAGGGTAAGTTTTGGGAAATGACGGCTATGATTTTTGCCAATCAAAGCACTTTAACAGCTGATAGTTTTGCTAAATTTGCCAAAGATTTGGGCTTGGATGTAACCAAATTTAACACCTGTGTGAAAGATAATCCGCATAGTGCCAAAATTAGCGCTGATTATCAAAAAGGCATTGAATCTGGAGTGGGTGGTACACCAACTTCTTTTGTCAACAATCAAGCTGTGCCGGGTGCTGTGCCGTATGAATCTTTAAAACAGATTGTGGATGGTCTGCTTAAATAATAAATAAAGTGTTTTTGCATACCTACACTCCAGAAAAAATTTTTTTGGATTTGGGTTTTGCCACAATCCACTGGTATGGCTTGGTCTTGTGCCTAGCTGTTGCCAGTGGATTTTTGGTTGCACAAAAATTAAATCGTCAGCAAAAAATTTTAAATCAAGACAAGCTGTTGGATTTGTTTTTGTGGATTGTTATTTTTGCTTTGCTTGGTGGCCGCCTGGTGCATGTCTTAACTTTTTTAAATTATTATTTAGAAAATCCAGCTGAAATTCTGGCGCTTTGGCATGGTGGCATTGCGTTTTATGGTGTGTTTTTGGGTGGGTTAGTGGCTTTAGTTTATGTGTCAGTAACCTCCCCCCACCCCCTCCTTATTAAGGAGGGGAGCTTAGAACATCATGCTCTCCCCCTTACTAAGGGGGAGATAAAGAGGGGGTTATGTATAAAAAATATTTTATTCATAAATACACCTCCCCCTAGCCCCCTCCTTATTAAGGAGGGGAGCTTAGAACATCATGCTCTCCCCCTTACTAAGGGGGAGAAAAAGAGGGGGTTATGTATAAAAAATATTTTATTCATAAATACACCTCCCCCTAGCCCCCTCCTTATTAAGGAGGGGAGCTTAAAGACACCAACTCTTACCACCGATAAGACGGGGAGCTTAGAACCTCAGGCTCTCCCCCTTACTAAGGGGGAGAAAAAGAGGGGGTTATTATTTTTGTGTCTGCTTGATCTTGTTGCTCCGGCAGTGGCCATTGGGCAGGCCATTGGCCGCTGGGGCAATTGGTTTAATCAAGAACTTTTTGGCACACCCACAACTTTAGCGTGGGGTATACCAATTGATTTTATTAACCGACCTCTTGGTTTTGAAAATTTTCAATATTTTCATCCTCTTTTTTTGTATGAAAGTTTGGCCATGTTAGCGGTCTTTTTTTTATTGCTTTATTTTTTTAAGCAACCCTGGTCAGCCAAAGCACCCGGTTTTATTTTTGGGTTTTATTTAATTTGTCACGGCAGTCTGCGTTTTGTATTGGAATTTTTACGGCTTGATATCCAGCCTCTAATTTTTGGTCTGCGTTTGTTTCAAATTGTAGCCGGCCTGGAAATTATAGCTGGCCTTGTTTTGCTGGTGTTGATAAAAAAGTGGTATAATAAAATATATGAATAATGTCGTTGTAAAAAAAATAATTTTTAGTGTTTCGTTTGTGTTTGTTTTAAGCACACTAATATTTTCTACGTCTTTTGTTTTTGCACAGACTCCTCCCACTCCAGCTCAATGTCAAGCCAATCCAAATCTAGCAGGTTGTAGTGCTAATCCAACTCCAGCTCAATGTCAAGCTAATCCAAATCTAGCGGGTTGTAGTGCTAACCCTAACCCTAATCCTAATTCTAGTGCTGAAACACCCAAAGCACAGTTACAAAACCCTTTGGGTTCGGTGGTGACAATCCCGCAAATCGTGAGTAAAATAATTAAACTTATCATGGGTTTGGTGGGTATAATTTCTTTGGTTATGTTTATCTATGCTGGTTTTTTGTGGTTAACAGCGCAGGGCAAGCCAGACGCAGTAAAAAAGGGCCGTGACACCATGTTGTGGGCAGTGGTTGGTTTGGTGGTTATTTTTAGTAGTTATATTATTTTAAATTATATCTTTAAGATTTTAACTTTTTAATTAATAAATTTTGAAAATAAAAAAGCGACTGGTCACGGCCAATCGCTTTTTCTATTGGGCTTCCTTTAGGCTACCCAATAGACGATCTTTTCTCCTTGTGAAGGTGAACTTCCAATTTTTATTTGGAGCCGGGTGTTTGGGTCCACCGGCTCCGCCGAAATTTCGACATACCCCCAATACAGGCCATCAGCCCGTTGGGTCATTGGTACAGGGCGTCCAGCCTGGTCTTTTTGCCAATCAAACTTAAACTTGGCGTCCGGGCGGGGGGATAAAAATACAATTTTGTTGCCCAGGTGAAGTTGTCGTGAAACCGTTTCCCAACCGGTTCCAACAGCCAGCGTGTCCCGCTGGGTTATTGAAGTTGTGGGCGACGACGGTATGGTGGGCGGTGTTGTGGATGAATCTTTACCGAAAGGCCAGATGCTGGAGACAGCGCTTGCGCCTTTTTTTACCAAGCCGCGCTTCTCCATTTGTTCTTTTGCCTCTTTCAAGGCTTTTTTCTCCGCATCTGTCGGTTCCGTGCCGGTTTTAATTTTTTCCGCGGCACTTTGAATCAGTTTGGCACGGTCATCGTCCTCTTTTTTTGCCCTCTCTTCTTCATACTCCATCAATCTTTTTTCTGATGTCTTGGGATTGATAATGATATCATTAGCATACAAAGCCATATTGATGAAGAAGGAAACGGTGACTGCTAAAAAGGCCAGCAACACCACTTTATAGATGAGTTTGTAGGTGTTGGGGCTGGGTTTTAACCCGAAGCCATAAGGAATAAAGGCTAGTCCGAGGCTTACCGGCAACAGCCAGATAAGCGACTGTATATTGTTCCAAATTGGAACAAATGAAGCATACAGGGTCACCACCGCTAGCCAGCTCAAAATTAGAAAAGCGGATTTGGAAATATTTTCTGCGCTTTCTTTTTTTAGATTTAATCCCTCGAGCTTCGTGCCGGCCAGCACCGAGGAAGCGGCGGAGTAGAACCGGACAATTACGCTTCCGCCGGTAAAAATAATTAGCCAGACAATGCATGCGGCCATGAAACCCATGGAGATAAAAAGCCGCGCCAGCTCATCAAATCCTAGTCTTCCGACGAGTATGCCGATAAGTAGGGCAGTGACGGCGATAGTGATGGAGCGTTTGCTCCATTTTGGAACAAAAGACTTATACCACTCCCAGTACCGCACAAAGAGTTGCCCAACCTCGGTGTTGGACAAATCGCCTATTTCGGTGGTCAGCCACTGCCACGTTTGCTGCAGGAATTCAAATAATCCCATTTCAGTGGTGGCTGCCGTAGGCGTCGGTGTTGCGTTTGGTGTACTCATAGTCTACTCCTTTACCATAAAAAACGCACAAATTTTTTTATTCTAGATTCACTAACAGTGGGGGTAGTAGTGGTTGCTGCAGTTTCCCGCACTGTCTGTTTTTGTTTGATTTTGTCTATCCTATCTTGCATTGCAGCCGCGACCTTCGCCCGATCACTTGGACTATTGATCGCTTCCAGGGCCTCGTCCAGGAGACGGGGCTCTTGTGGAAATATATTCCAGGCGATGGCGGTTTTTGTCCGCTCATCATCATCGCCAAGTTCCGCGAGAAAAATAAAAAAATCAATGGCATAAAGCATTCCCAGTTGATCCTGAGAGTCTTTGGGAAATGTGGAAAACTCTGCAAGCTTTTGAGCTAACCACATGCGCAACTCCCTTTTCTGGAAGTCTTTTAACCCTCCATACCAGGTGTTGAGTGCCTGTGCTTTGGCATGGCCGTTATTTTTATCTTTTGCGACCTGGCCAATGATTGATGTGGCAATAGCCTCATCGTCTTTGCCAAGCCCAAACATCTTGGCGCCGGCTTTGGAAATAACCGGGGCGACTTTATAACCGCCGCCCTCAGCTTGATGGACTAAGCCGAGTGCCAACAAAACACCGGAGTGTTTTTCGATCATATCTGTCAGCTTTCCGGTGATTTTTCCAACGGAAGCTGAAATTTTTTGTCCTGTATTTGCCATAATAGCACCTCCTATTGTGAATAACTTTCTTTCGTTCGTTTGTTACCCCAAAAGGCAAGTAGTGGCTAAAAATAGCCAAAAAACTTACCAAAACTCTTGGGTAACAAACAAACGAGAATATTGTTAAAGTGCTTTTATTTTTACGTGTTATTTTAACATATTAGTCAAAATTTGTCAAGTTAACAAACACAAACCCCACTTAATATTTTTAAGTGGGGTTTTTAAGTTTTTATTTTATCTATTTCATCAACGCTTTAAGCGTGTCTTTATTCCACACACCCAAAACATAACTGCTGCCGGCATACACCAAAATTCCTAATAGTACGGAAGGTAATAAACTAAAATTAGCCAGCCAGATTGCCGCGGCCATAAGCAAGCTGGCCAGTAAGGCTTTTAAATTATTTATAAAATTAATGTGCATGTGAGTTTCTTTTTTTACCATTAACCAAGACGTGGCCAGAATGAAAAATTCTATCAAGACTGTAACTGCGGCCGCGGCCCAGTAAGAATAAGGTGGAATAAAAATGAAATAAAGTGCCAAGGCAGAAATAGCAGCCACAAGATAATATTTCATCATCTGTTTTTGTTTGTTCAAAGTCACCACAGTAAAAGTGGATAGGTGCGCGATAAAAATAATACCCGTCGCCAAAATTAAAAGTGGTAAAATTTTGGCCGACTCCACAAATTGCGCGCCGGCAATAAAATTAATAATTGGTTTGGCCAAAACCCAAGTGCCAAAAATTAATGGCCAGACAATTAATGATAAAAAATCAAAAGCTTTTTGGAAAATTCTCTCAAAATCAATTAAATTTTTTGTTGACCAAGCGCGTGCCAGGTGCGGTGAAACCAAGCCCAAAAAAATAGCTGGGAAGGCAATCAGGACTTCCAAGATTTTATATGGTGCGCCATATAAACCGACCACTCTGGCCGAATGGTAGAGTGATAGAATAATAGTGTCAGCCTTAAAATAAAGCATGGAAAAAATCATGAAAGTGGCAATCGGCCAACTTTTTTTAAAGACTGTTTGCCAAAATTCAAAATCAAAAGCCAGTGAAAATTTTAGTAAACGGCGGGCAAAAAAAATGTTGATAAAAAAATGGACCAAAAATCCTAACACCACCGCCCACAAAACATACATAAAACCAGCCTGCAGGTGGATTAAAGTTAGGGTCAAAATTAAAGTTAAAAGTTTGCCAACTATTTCCGCAATGGCCACAAATTTGGTCTGCATCTGTTCTTGGAAAACAGTGACTGTAATTTGGTCAACCATCATAAATAAAACTGAGAGTGCGGCAACTAGTGTGCCCAGCTTCACAATTAAAGGATAGGGGAAAAACCAAATTAATATGCTAGCTACAGCCATAAAAAGTATGCCGGACATCAAACGCATGGTAAAGATGTTGCTATATATTTTTATTTTATCTGCCCCAGCTTTGCCCAGCTCATTTAAAGTCACCAAATATAAACCCAAATCGCCAAGAGTGGAAAAGAAAAACAGATAGGCAAAGACAGTCGTGTAATAACCATAGCCCGCTGCGCCCAAGTAACGCGTTAAAAAACCAATAATCACCAGGCCGATTAAGGACCCAGAAAATTTACCCAGGGTGTGGAAAATTGTGTTTTTGGCAATGGCAGCCGATAGACTCATAGGGATTTAAATAATATTAATCTTTTACTACTTATATAACATTAACATTTTTTTTATTTTTTTGCTATAATTAAAATAAATTATACACTATGTTTTTAGAAAAATTGGAAATCAATGGTTTTAAATCTTTCGCCCACAAGGCGGTTTTAACTTTTAAACCCGGCATCACGGCCGTAGTTGGCCCCAATGGTTCTGGCAAATCCAATGTCGCCGATGCCTTTCGTTGGGTTTTGGGCGAACAAAGTTTAAAACTTTTGCGCGGTAAAAAAAGTGAAGATGTTATTTTTTCCGGTTCTGATAAAAAAGCTCGGCTGGGCATGGCTGAGGTGTCTTTATATTTTAACAATGAAAATGATGAAGCCGGAATTGGCATGAGTGAAATTTGTTTAACGCGCCGCTTGTACCGCAGTGGTGAAAGTGAATATTTAATCAATAAACAAAAAGCTCGTTTGTTGGACATTCAACTTTTGTTGGCCAAAACCGGTGTGGCGCACACTTCTTATTCAATTATTGGTCAAGGCATGGTGGATGCTTTTTTACTGGCCTCGAATGAAGAAAGAAAAGAATTTTTTGAAGAGGCTTCGGGTGTCAAACCTTTACAAATAAAACGTAATCAGACTTTAAATAAACTGGAACAAACTGAGGCCAATTTAAATTTGGCCACCGTGCAGTTGAATGAAATTTTACCACGCTTAAACTCTTTAACCCGCCAGGTTAAAAAATTAGAACATCGAGCAGAATTGGAAAAAGAGCTCAAAGCTCAGCAAACCGTTTATTACACTGAAATTTGGCAAGACATAGAAAATAACTACCAAGTTCAACACACAAATTTAGTTACCTTAACAACTGCACAGGAAAAAGCACGCGCGGTGGTTGTAAATTTACAAAACGAGTTGGCCAAACTAACTCGTGATAGCGCCAAATCAGAAAAGTTGGAAAAATTACAGACCGATTACCAAAAAACCTTAGAGCACAAAATGTCTCTAAGTGAACAGCTTTCAGAATTGCGCATTAAACAAATTCAGCAGGTACAAAAAACAGTCAAACACAAAGATGTGCCATATTTAACAGCCCAAGAAATTATTAAACTAGTGCAGACAGTCATTGCTGTGGGTGCTGTAATTGAAGATAATTGGCTGGCTAAAGATTGGGCAGCTTTGGAAATTAATTTTAAAAAACAGCAAGATTTAATCCAAAAAGTAAATGGGCTGCTGCAACCGTTTAAAGAAAACGGCACGGAAAAAACAACAGTCAACCAAAACAATGATGGGGTGGAAAAAATTAAGGCTTTGGAAAAAGAAATTATTTTAACTGAAGATAAAGTCAAAGCCATTCAGGAAGTTATGAAAAAAGAAGGTGAAAAAGAACGCGATGAACGATCGCAGATTTGGGAAATTCAACAGCAGTATCAAAAACAACAGGAAAATTTGAATCAAGTTTCTAATCAGGTTAACAATTTACGTATTGAAAATGCGCGTTTGG
>Ga0209717_1001302_pt1 | contig 27333 bp, 20 predicted proteins | sample AD_UKC048_MetaG_FD_184418 | JGI IMG/M metagenome (GOLD analysis project Ga0209717, IMG submission 184418) | Active sludge microbial communities of municipal wastewater-treating anaerobic digesters from USA - AD_UKC048_MetaG (SPAdes) (version 2) | ecosystem: Engineered > Bioreactor > Anaerobic >... | reverse complement strand
CATCCGGAAGCATTTTCATGACCTGGAGCACCAATATCAATACCACCCGCCCCGGTTGGGAAATCTATTATGAAGTCGATAATATTGGTATATCGGAAAATTCCCCGGTTACCGAACTGAGTGTTTTCCCGAACCCGGCCAACGATAAGCTTCATGTGGAATTCAATATAAACAGCACAGAAGACCTGAAAATCAAACTGGTCAACATTACGGGCCAGACTCTTTATTCAGAAACACATCCGGGCTTCAGCGGAAATTATCAGAATGAGATCGCCGTCGGTTCCCTGCCGGCAGGCATGTATTTCCTCGAAATTAATGCCGTTACCGGCACGGCCAATAAGAAAATCTTCATTAACAGGTAATACTGAGATTTAGAATTCATTTTCTCTGAAAAGAGGCTATCTGAAAAGTCAGATCAGCCTCTTTTTTTTATACTCATTCTTTGCAGGTTTGCCTCAGCAAAGCTGCTTAGAATGAGTTGTGCCGGGGAGAACATCTGTTAAAATTCGCAAAACAGTTCAGACTCGGTATAAACTTCTTTGTACATTTATATCGTAAAATGACCAGGATGAAAAAGCTATTACTCTTACCCGCCGCCATTCTTATTCCCATCTTATGTATGGCGCAGGGCAGGTTCATCACTCCCGGTGAAGCCGGCGCTGTTGCTGTAAAATGGTATATCGGGCACATGCCCGGTCAGCGCTTTACCGATCCTTCGGATGTGACCATTACCGAAAGTTTTGAGATCGGGAATGAAAACGACATTTTTTATTATGTCTGCAATATCGCTGCCGGTGGTTTTGTGGCAGTTTCTGCCCACACAGCCAATCCTCCCGTACTTTGCTATGCATTTTCAGGCCAATATGAAACAAAGAACCAGCCTGAAAATTTCCGGGCCTGGATGGCGCAATATCAGCGCCAGATCTCCTTTTCTTTACAACAAAAAGCCTTACCTACAGGCGAAACCGCACGGGATTGGGATTATTATCTGAATACGCCTGTAGAAACAATTGTTCCGTTTGAGGGCCGCGAAGTGGCGCCCATGCTGCATTCGAACTGGGACCAGGGGATGTATTACAACCAGCAATGCCCGGCGGATGAATCGGGTCCCGGAGGACATTGTGTTACCGGATGCGTGGCCACCGCCATCGGGCAACTGATGAACTATTTCCGCTGGCCCGACACCGGGACGGGATCTTATTCCTACGAGTGTCCTCCATATGGAACGCTCAGTGCCGACTTCGGAAATTCGACTTACGAATGGGATAAAATGGAGCCTCTCCTTATCCGGGGAACGGCTGAAGCAGCCGAACTTCTCTTCCACACCGGCGTTTCGGTGGATATGGTTTACGGGCCCGATGGTTCGGGAATGTACAATCACAAAGGCGCTTATACGATGAAGACCTATTTCAAATATTCACCTGAAACACAATATTTATTCAGGGATTCGACCAGTATGGACTGGGACAGCGTGATCGTCGCCCATCTTGACCGGAAGATTCCGATGTACTACGCCGGTTGGTCTGTTCCCAATGTGATGGGGCATGCCTTTATCTGCGACGGTTACCAGGGGGAAGATTATTTTCATTTCAACTGGGGATGGGGAGGGCAGCTCGACGGATATTTCTACACCGACAATTTGACTCCGGGTGGAAACCAGTTCAACCTGGCCCAGGAACTGATCATCAATGCCGTTCCCGATACCAATCTTTATACATATCCGACTCATTGTGAAGGGGATAAGGTGCTGACTAACCTGGGCGGCACGTTTGGCGACGGGAGCGGGCCGCTATACGGTTACGGAAACGGAGCTTCCTGTTCATGGCTGATTGCACCGGCCGATTCAGTAATAAATATCACCCTGGAATTTCTCCATTTTGAGCTGGAACCCGGCGATACGGTTACGGTCTATGACGGCGATACCGTAACAGCTCCGGTGCTGGGGACTTTCTCAGGAAACGAACTCCCCACGGCCATTACAACGGAAAGCCCGGAAATGCTGGTCGTTTTCAACAGTGATGGCGCCGGCAGCGGTGAAGGATTTCTGGCCCATTACAACACAGTCACCCCGGTCTATTGTTCGCTGATGGTTGACCTGACAGCCCAGTCCGATACCCTGTCGGACGGCAGTAACAACTGGAATTACCACAACAATGCCGCCTGCCTTTTCAGGATCATGCCGGCAGGCGCTTCTACCGTAACGCTCTATTTTACTGAGTTTGCAACTGAGGAGGGTGTCGATGAACTGAAAATTTTCGATATGCAGACACAGGAGCTTCTGGCCACGTACTCCGGAACCTACGGGCAGGGTGTGCCCGATCCCGTGACATCTTACAACGGAAAACTCTTTGTGGTGTTCAGTTCCGACTACGACATTTCGGATGCGGGATGGACGGCGTATTACGAATCCAACCTCGTAAACATCCGGGAATCCGAACCAAACAACACCCTTCTTGTTTATCCCAATCCCGCCAATGATATTCTTCATATCAAAATAAATCCGGCTATGCCGGAAAACATCCCGGCTTCCCTGGTGGATATATCCGGCAGGCAAATGGCTGTTAACCTGCAATATAACAGCGCATTCGATGCGACGATGGACTTGCGAAACATCCTTCCGGGAATCTATTTTCTGAGGCTGGAACTTCCGGAAACCGCTCCTTTCTTTGAAAAAATAATCGTACAATAAATCAATCATCGTGCGGTTATCATCATTATAAAAATTAGAATGAAAAGATTCAGGATCATTTCGATTGTCGGGGCCCGGCCTCAGTTCATCAAAGTAGCCGCCATTTGCCGGGCTGCAAGGGAGCATTTTGCAGAAAGGATCGAACACCTGATCATCCACACCGGTCAGCATTACGACGAGAACATGTCGAAGGTGTTTTTCGACGAGATGGAGATACCGGAACCCGATTTCAATCTGGAAACCGGATCGGGCTCACATGGCTTCCAGACCGCCGGGATCATGCTGCGAACCGAAAAAGTACTGGAACAGGAGAAACCGGATATCGTCATCGTTTACGGAGATACAAATTCGACACTGGCCGGGGCGCTGGCTGCCGCAAAAATGCATATACCCGTCGCCCATATCGAAGCGGGTCTGCGCTCGTTCAACAAATTGATGCCGGAGGAGATCAACAGGGTGGTAGCCGACCATGTCGCAACATTGCTATTCACCCCTACAAAAGCGGGACAAGAAAACCTGGCCCGGGAAGGTTTTGCTGAGGCTGTCCCGCCCTATTCGGCCGACAATCCGGCTGTTTTTCATTGCGGTGATGTGATGTACGACAACGCACTGTATTATTCCTCTGCCGCGGAGAAGAAAACAGAAATGCTGGACAGATTGGATTTGCATGACATCCCTTTCATCCTGCTGACCATCCACCGGGAGAACAACACCGATTCGGCGGACAGGCTTGAGCGGATCCTGGGGACCCTCAATGAATTGAGCCGGGAATACGGAATTACCTGCGTTTTCCCGATGCATCCCAGGACCCGTAAAATGACAGCGGGCCGGCAATTTCAGAAGCTGATGTCAGAAATCGGGGCCAATCTCCTATTTAAGGTCACCGGGCCTCTCAGCTATTTCGAGACCCTTCTGCTGGAGAAAAACTGCCAAATGGTGATCACCGATTCGGGCGGGGTGCAGAAAGAGTCGTTTTTTTTCCGGAAGCCCTGCCTGGTATTGCGTGACGGGTCGGAATGGAGCGAGCTGGTTGAACTGGGCACAGCCCGGCTGGTAGACGATGACACGGCAAAGATCAGGGCCTCATTCGCCCATTTCCTGAAGAATCCTCCCACCCATTTTCCCGGCATTTACGGTGATGGCCGTTCGGCAGAATTCATTCTCGGTGAACTCGTTAAATTTCTCACCGGGGGCTTGCACGAATAAAAATTTTTCCTACCTTTGCAGCCCATTTTAAAAAACAAATTCATAAACAACGACGATTAAACAATGGCAAATCAGTACGAAACCGTTTTCATTATGACTCCCGTTTTATCTGATGATCAGATGAAGGAAACGGTAGGTAAGTATCAGAAATTACTGAAAGACAAAGGAGCCGAGATCGTTCTGGAAGACAACTGGGGTCTGCGCAAGCTGGCCTATCCCATCCAGAAAAAATCCACAGGGTTTTACTACCTCATCGAGTTCAAATCCGAAGGTGACATCATCAAGGACGTTGAACTGGCATTCAAACGCGACGAGCGCATTATCCGCTTTCTGACCGTTAAGCTCGATAAACATGCGGTTGCATACAATGAAAAGAAGCGCAGAAAAGCGCAGGAAGAACAGCAACCCACCGAAGCTTAATGTATAAACCTAAAAACGTTTAGAACCATGGCACAGCAAACCGGAGATATTAAATATCTTACCCCGATCAACGTCGATACCAAGAAGAAGAAGTATTGCCGTTTTAAAAAAGCGGGCATCAAGTACATTGATTACAAGGATGCCAATTTCCTGCTGAAGTTTGTGAACGAGCAGGGAAAGATTCTCCCCCGGCGACTGACCGGCACATCGACCAAATACCAGAAAAAGGTGGCCCAGGCAATCAAGAGGGCACGTCACCTGGCTTTAATGCCCTACGTAGCTGATTTACTTAAATAAGAGGAGGAACAAGTTATGGAAGTTATTTTGATCCAGGACGTAGCTAACGTTGGCTATAAAGACGATATCGTAACCGTGAAGAACGGCTACGGAAGGAACTACCTCATCCCGCAGGGAATGGCCATTCTCGCCACCGAAACCAATAAAAAGGTGATAGCGGAGAACAAAAAGCAGAAATCTTACAAGGAAGATAAGATCCGCAGCGAAGCGACCACGATTGCCAAAACCCTCGAAACGATCACCCTGAAGATCGGCGCCAAAGCCGGCACTTCGGGCAAGATCTTCGGTTCGGTGAACGCGATCCAGATCGCCAATGCATTGAAAGAACAGTTCAATTTCGAATTCGACCGCAAACAGATCGAAGTCGACGGCGAATCGATCAAGGAATTGGGCACCTACAAAGCAAAGGTTAAGCTTCATAAGGAGATTGCAGCGGAGATCAACTTCGAGGTTTTCGCCGAGTAAGAAGATAATTTTCTAAATTTGAGGAGGGCGGCCTTTGCAGGGCTGCCCTTTCTTTTTATCTCTGCTTGTCAGGATGAAATGAACCGGGAGTATCAAAAATGGCTAGAAATCCCTGAGGCATCGGACACTGGGACCATCACTCCCACGTTCAGGTTCTCTTTCAGCCAGCACTGGCTGAAAATCTGGATCGTGTTGTACACCTGTCCTTCGTATTCCACTACAGGCATTCCCGGGCAGGGAATCCTGGCAGCGAACCCGAATGTATAAATAGTGTCTTCCTCAGGCATATCCAGTATTCCCGATTGCCGGACAACGAAATTATTGGCCTGGAGGGAATTTTTCAAAACTGCTTCTTCTGATGAGGCCCCCGAATAATCCAATCTGCAGCGCTCATTCTCATTCATCCCCGAAGAAATTATCTTTATGCTCCGGGTTATGCCATTCCAACAAGCTGTACAAACATAGAAATAGCTTTTCCCGGGAAAGAACCTGAAAGAATGCAAACCAGGGCCAAGCTGACGATCAGACCGGACGACGATCTTACCCTGAGCATCGGTGATTACACTATTCACTAACCCTTTCCCCGGAATATTCATCGATATCTCGCTCCATTCGCCTGCAGGATTCGGACGGTTCTGAAACAACTCAAAGGAAGCCATCTCACCGGGCAAATCCTTTACCCCTGTTGTAGATGTGGCATATCCGACACATAGCAGCAAATCCCCAGGGTTGATTTCAATAAAAAGTGAAGTATCGGGCCAGCGGATCAGGTCATTACTCCATGTATTCCGGTTTACCACCCTGACACTGTCGAGCTGGGTATATGCTCCATTGTACTCTGCCTTAAAAGTAAGTTTAATAGCTGGCTGCTGAGAGAACAAACCGGGCACAAACACCAGAAAAAGTGTCAGGAAAATTATTGTTTTTGACATAAATATTATATTTTGTCAACAAACTATAAAATTAATAATTTTCACAACCCTTATAAAAATCAGCGACTTGAATAATAAAATACTATGAAGGGCTTATTTGTATTTGATTTTCAGGTGATGATGACTGTTTTGTTTAAACAGATGAATATATAGGATCTCGCAAATATTATTACTTCGCAAATGTGATGTAATAATTCGCGAAGAAATTCCATATGGTAACGACGCCAATGGCGAATAATTTGGAGAGGTAGAAGTTCTGCTTCCATTTCCCGTGAACCAGGTAAACGATGAGGTTGGCCAGCCCCAGTCCCACCAGGCTGATAATGAAGAACTCGGAGAACTCCCTGGCCACTTCCGGATTGTGGCTTTTGAAGGTCCATATCCGGTTCAGGATGTAGTTGGATGTTGCGGCTACGATAAATCCGCAGGAATTGGCGATATATTTCTGCACCTTAAGCCATTCCTTGAAGGCGTATGTGACGCCGAAATCGACAAAGACTCCCGAGAACCCGACGATACCGAATTTCAGGAACTTGAAAAGGAATGCTTTGGAGAAATATTCGGTCATATTAAAGCTGGATGATAAGCACCAGGGTTTCACCGTTCCTGTCAACATCCACCGATATCACCTGCCCGGGTTGTAGTTTCTTCAGCCTGTTCATATAGTCGTAGATATCGGTCACTGCTTTTCCGTCGATCGCCGTTATGACATCGCCTTTCAGCACGCCGCCCTTGAATGCCGGTCCGTCTTTCTTCACGCCACCGACACCTAATCCCCCTTCGACGGTAGCCGTAAAATCGGGCATAATGCCAAGGGTAACCTTAAACCGGTATCCGCCCATGCCCTGCTGCTGCTTCGGGCCGGCTTCCCGGAAAGTCAGGGGGAGATCCCGGTTGGCCAGCCCGGAAATGAGCTGTGCCGTCATCCCCAGCAGATCTTTTTCGCCTTCATAATTCAACCTCTGCCAGTCATCATCGGGGGTGTGGTAATCTTCATGAGCGCCGCTGGAAAAGAAGAACACAGGGATATTTTCACCATAAAAAGCGGCATGGTCTGACGGGCCGAAACCCTCCGGAGAAAAACTCAGTCGGACCAGGCTGGTATCCAGGCTGGTGAGCAATCCTTCCGATTCAATGGATGTTCCGGTGCCACCGACCATTGCCGAAGGATTTTCGGTCTTCAGCCGGCCGATCATATCGAAATTGATCATCGCAGCCATTTTCCTGGCGTCGATCATACCACTTGTTACAAAATGCCTGGACCCGAGCAGCCCCAGCTCTTCGCCGTCGAAAGCCACAAAAACGATACTCCTTTTAAAAGACCTGGTATCCGAAGCCAGGTAAGCCGCCAGTTCCATGATCCCTGCCACCCCCGAGGCGTTATCGTCGGCGCCGTTGTGAACAGCCAGGCCGTCCATAAACCGGGAACCGCTTCCGGGACCGCCCATACCCAGGTGATCGTAATGTGCGCCAACAACAATGTATGTATCTTTCAGAACCGGGTCGGAACCTTCGATCATCCCGATCACATTCCTGGCCATTACTTTCTCCTGTACTACTTCAGTGGTTACTTTCAGCTCGCCTTTCAACAAGACTGAAGCCGGTTTAAGCGATGAAATGAGTTCCGATTCCAGCAGTTCTATCTTCAACCCCGATCCGGCCAGGATTTTATCGGCCAGGGCCCTCGTAACCTGTATAACCGGAAGGCCGGAGGTAGATTGTGTCTTGTCGAAATACATACGGGTCAGCTCATCCGCGGTATCAAACTTTTTACCGGAAATAAAAATAACACCTGCTGCGCCTTTATCCCTAGCCGTCAACACCTTGTCGCGGTCTTCCCCATACCGGGCAAAGCGGCTTTCCTGTTTGTCCATCTCGGGATCTCCCCGCAAGATCATCACCCATTTGCCGGCGACATCTACTCCGTCATAATCCTTCCATTTTAAACTATCCTGGTCAATATCAAATCCGTATCCGGCAAAAACAACGCCTGCATCTACAGTAGCATTTTTCGAGAAGGAGAACGGCGTGAAATCGGCCCCTGCATTTCCAGTTATGTCATTGAACTGCAGGCTGTTCTCTTTGCCTGCATGCACATTGACCACCACCTCAAACTCCTGGAATCCGTTCATCGCCAGCAACTTGAGTCCGGCGGCCCCGAATTCATGCCGGATGTACTCGGCTGCAGCAATCCCCCCTTCCGAACCGGTGTATCGCCCGGCGAGTTCGTCGGATGCCAGGTAGGAGACGTGCGCTTTAAGGTCGGTAGCTGTAATGGCCGGAGTTTTTATTTCCTGTGAAAAACAAGCAGAAATAAATAATAATGAAAGCAACAGGGTTGCTATGGATCTGACAACAAACATCATGGATAATGAAATTAATATTATCGGCAAAAATACGGATTTTCCTATGCGAAATTAAAAAGTGCCCCGATCCTGAGCCCGAGTCGTTCACATTCATCGGCTATGAGATAAAGAGAATTCTTTTTGGAGAGGTCGACGGGCATAATGATAATATCGGATACTTCGTTGAGCTCCCGGGCCATGTGGCACAACCGGTTCTCATCCTTACAGACCAGGACCAGGTTTTCGCCTTTGGCTGCCAGCATCCGGGCCATTTCATAGCCCATATCGGTGGTGGCGCCGGTAATTAAGATCCAGTCGCAGTCGGAGTCAAGCATTTAATGAATTTGTTTATTGTAAAACAACCCGGAATGCGGATTGTTCAGAATTGCCGAATGAAATAGCGGCGCGGCATGATGCGGGTCCTTCGCTTAGCTCAGGATGACGTGTGCCGCGCCGCTTTATTTTAATGCAATCAGATCGTCATTCCAGCTATAGCCGGAATCTCTCAATCTATCTCACTACCATCTTTTTAGTCACTGACTCTTTTCCGGCAGTAACGGTATAGAAGTAAACGCCGTTTTGCAGGTTGGTGCCGTCGATCAGGAACTGGTGAGCGCCTGTTCCGACGGGGCCTTTGTTGATCTCCATCACCTGCTGTCCGAGCATGTTGGTCACCACCAGTTTCAGCTCAGCCGGCGCCGGCAGGTAAACCCTGACGGTAGATGCATTGCGGAACGGATTCGGGTAGTTTTGCATGACCGATACATTCAACTCTTTTTGATTATCCGGCAGCCCGACGCCTGAATACAGGATTTCCTGGGTAAAGTCGGGGATATACCAGAACTTGGCTTCCAGTGTCGGATTATTGCTTGTCAGCTGGGTATAAACGAACGGAATCGTGCAGTTGTAAACGATCTCTTCACTGGTGGTAATTTCCGAAAATACATAATGGCTCATGCAACCGAAGAAAGCATTCCACATCCCTGCAGAGAAAAAGGTCACATTGACGGGCTCATCGCTATGCATGTTCTGTGAAGGGATATAGTGGCTGTAATAAATATCGGGCCGGCCGTTGTCTTCAATAGTCGTATCATCGGTATCGAGCCAGGAGAAGAATACGATATTGCCGTCCATGGTGGTAGCCACCTGCGGGCGGTTATACTGGACGATTGTACTGCCATCGCCGGTAAATTCCTTATCCCAGCGGTTCAGGAAGGCCAGTTTGTGCCCGTCGAAGGTCATCCCCTGGTCGTCCGACCAGACATGGAAGATAGCGGTCAGGGCCGGGCCGATATAGATACCGTCGGCATCGGCGATGGTCACAGCTCCCAGGATGTGGGGATTTCCCCAGGCGTCGACGGCAAAGTCGACTTCATAGCCCATCCAGTAAGGGATCTCATCACGCGAAGGAACCGGTTCGGGATCAAAGAATGCTTCCAGGATTTCATCCGTAATATAATTCTGGATTGCTGCAATACCATATTCACCGCCAAGCTGTACTTCGATCGGGTCACTCCAGGTATTGCCACCGTCGGTAGTTTTAAACAGTACCGGGTGGTAGCTGGAATAAGGCACCGGGTCGAGAAGCTCGGTCATGGCGCAGATATAGCCGGTCAGGCCATCGGGTGCAAAAGCGATCTTGATATCGTTGAATCCTGCTTCGGCGCCAATTTCCAGCGGGAACAGGTCGAAAAGGTAATCCATATCGCTGATATCGGGGTTCCAGGTGGCATGGCCGACGATCAGGCTTCCCTGGTATTCGTATTCATCATTACCGATACCCATAGTACTTTCATCTACCATCCAGGCTTCGCCCGACTGAGTGATGGTAAATCCTGACGGGAGGAACTGGTAATAAGGATCTGAAGAGGCCCTGTTGGTTTTAGTGCCGGTCGAACCATCGGCCAGGCTCTCCACGCCGTAGGCATATCCACCCCAATTAAGGGTTCCGCTGGTATTGGAACCGTCGAGGGTAGGTGCAAAGTAGTGGAAGTAAGCATTATCCGGATCGGTGTTGCCCGGAGGATTGAAGAGGCCTCCCTGCGGATAGCGCGCATTCGAAGAAGGAGGGGCTGCGCTGTACGCCTGGATATTGTTGGTCCAGGTTCCGGCAGCTCCGCCTGCTTTCGACAGGTCGTAGGCGAGGTAGCCCGTACCCGGCGTGGCGGTCATCCGGTGGATGAATGATATGGAATTGATGTTATTATCTGCCCAAAGATAGGCTGTCCGGTGAAAGGCAAAACCGAATGCATTGCCCGACGTACCGATCTGGATGGGAGTTACGCTTTTGACATCACGGGTACCGCTGAATGGAGTTGCCACATTGTCCGTCAGTTGTGATGCATCAAAAGCAGCCGGTGACGAACCAGTGTTTTCGTAATATACAGCCTTGGGGGCATGAGGGCTTATTTTCCTCATTTCGCTCCTGTTGTATTGTGCATTGACAGCCAGGAAGCTCATTAGCAGAACAATCAGTAAAAGTTTTTTCATGGAAAAGAATGTTTAGTTATACATGTTTAATTATTGCCTATAAAATTATCATTTTTTGATTAAAGAACCATTACCGGTGCAGGATCATTTTTTTCGTCACCCTCTGGCTTCCCGTTACCAATGTATAAAAATAGATTCCATTTTCCCAGTTGCTGCCATCAATCTCAAAACGGTATAAACCGGCCCTGACAATACCTTTATTGACATTCAGCATCTCCTGGCCAAGGGTATTGGTTACAGAGACCGATAATCCGGCATCAGATTCCAGCTTTACATCAATATAAGTTTTCCCGCTGAATGGATTGGGAAAGTTTTGCGATACTTGCGTAAGTGTCTCACTTGCCCGTGGATCAGCGATACCGGTAAGGAGGTCTTCTTTAGGAAGTGCCGCATAATACATACTATTGACAACCCAGGCATGATCGGAGTCCAATGCCAGGCCGGGGATCTGGTCAGTCTGGTACATGACGTGGATATCTTCATTGCTGGTCGGGGAAACCACCGGAAAAACGCATTCATCAAAAATGTGGATGATGTCGGTATTCAGGTCAACGATGTCATCCCCCCAAATATTGTTGGCATATCCGCGTGCCCAGATATGCCTGTAGTTATAGGTGGCATTGAAATATCCATCGGCCACACCGGAATAGACCAGGAAGATGTTGTTGTTATCGTCTATACTAAGGGTTGGCATCGACAGAAGTCCAATGGTCCGGTAAAGCCAGAACTCATCCTTGAATTCATTGTTCGGATCGGTATCGAGAAGATAGCCTATCCTGTTGTATTCATCGATCAGTTCGGTCCCTTCATATTCCCATTCGGGCGGAAGGAGAGCATTGACATTGTTGCTGAAAGTCGGCATATCTTCATTCCAGTAACCGATACCGGCAGCATAGGGCCAATAATTATAGGAATTACCCACAGCTTCGTGCAATACACGGCAGAGGCCGAATACCACATGGACTTTCCCGTTATTATCGATGGCAATTCCAGCTGATCCATCCACCGATGCAAAAGTATCGGTAATGGTTGCATCCCAGTCATAAAACGGATAAGGGTGCTCCCAGATGATGGTTTTATCCCACGTATCTCCGTAATCGGTTGATTTCAAAATGGCCAGATCGGATTTCCAGGTGTCGGCAATCAGGATGGCTACCGTACTGCCTTTTGCAGTGATAGCATACGAGTCACCCCCTATCTCGGAATAATAATTAGGGCCCAGATCATCAAAGAACAACTCCGGGTCCCAGTTCAGCCCGCCATCGAAGGAACGGGTGTAAAGCAGAGCCGTAACCTGGTCGTAAGCGGCATTCTTTGAGTTATAAACCATATGGATAATGTCATTGTTTTCTCCTCCGGTGGCAATCCTGGGCCAGCTGGGCACAACCGGGGCTACGGATCCGAGGGTGGATTCCTGCCAGTCGCCCTGGCCCTTGTTTTCCCTTGTGAGGATATACAATCCATTGGTAAAGTCGTGAGAAACAACGATCTCGCCGTTCGGGCCCCAGGGTGCATACGCCGGCCAGCCGGTCCGGGCGCTCTCGATGCGTTCTGTCGGTGCCGGGCCCCATTCCGCGCCGTCAAAGTAGTTGTATCCCGTTCCCCTGTCCGGGAAAGCCGTTTCGGTCAGTCCCCGGGTCCAGACCGCCCCAACTGATCCGTCCGGAAACATATGGATACGCCCCTGTAGCATCCGGTTCGACTGCAAATCATATTTAGTATCTCCGATCACAGATTCAACCGGCGAGGTTATCGGGTTTCTGACAAACTGATCGGATACATTGCCAAAAAGAATTTCATCCGATGGAGAGGATGGCCGGGTAGCTTTGAAGTTGAGCTCTTTCATCTCCCGGGTAAGTTTCGCCGCTTTCTGGGAAAATGCAGCAGTGCAGGCGATCATAAGAACCAACAGTAGTAGAATCTTTTTCATTTCAGGTAAGATTTAATTGTACTAAAGAATTCGAATAAAACATGAGATAAATATAAACTAATTTACAATACATCTTTTAAGCCATTAATTTTAAGATATTTTCAGAAAAGATGGAGGGGATTAACTTCCATACTGCCTTTTCCGGTTAACAAATGGATGATAATAATTGAACCGACGGCTTTAGTCGTCGGAAGAAAACACAAGAACCGACGGCTTTAGTCGTCGGAAGAAAACACAAGAACCGACGGCTTTAGTCGTCGGAAGAAAACACAAGAACCGACGGCTTTAGTCGTCGGAAGAAAACACAGGACCCGACGGAATAAAAAAAAAGGCTGCCCGGGTATCTGAGCAGCCTTCTTGTTTATTAAAGAGAAAATATTATTTGCGGACGATCATTTTCCGTGTCATCGTAGCTTCACCTGCCCTAACGGTGTAGAAATAAACACCATTGGTGAGGTTGGCGGCATCAATCTCGAAATATTGAACTCCTTCCGGAACTTCGCCTTTTTCGATGCTCAACACTTCCTGTCCGAGCATATTGGTAACGGTCAGGCTGAGGTTGGCTTTGCTGGTCAGTTTAACGGCGACGGTCGTCATGCCGTTGAACGGGTTGGGGAAGTTTTGTGAAACACTCTCGATAGTTACCGGTTCCACATCTTTCACGCCGGTCAGCAGGTCTTCCTTGGGAAGAGCAGCATAATACATATTATTGATAACATAGGAGTGATCCGAATCCAGGGCGGTACCCGGGGTCTGGTCGGCCATGTACATAATATGGATATAGTCATCGGATGTCGGTGAAACGACCGGCCAGATACATTCGTCGAAAATGTGGAAGATATCGGTGTTGAGATCGACAAAGTCGCCCCAGATGCCGTTTTCATAACCGCGGGCCCAGATGTGCCTGTAGTTATAAGTGGCATTCATATATCCGTCAGCGATAGCCGAGTAAACCACGAATACCCTGCCGAGATCGTCAACAGTGATAGCGGGCATATTAACAAGGCCAATAGTCCTGTAATACATATACTCATCTTTCAGGTCCGCAGGGTCAGTTTCGAGGACATAACCGATACGGTTGTACTCGTCGATCAGTTCTGATCCTTCTTTTTCCCATTCTGCCGGGGCAAGGGTGTTGTTGCCGAGGCTGAACGGTTCCATATCCTCATTCCAGTAACCGACTGCCCAGCAGCCCGGCCACAGGGTGTAGTTGGTTCCGACCACATCGTGGAGAACGCGGCAGATACCGAAGGATACATGAACTTTACCGTTGTTGTCAACAGCGATGGTTGCAGAACCGTCCGGCGCAAAGAAAGTATCGGTAACGGTTACATCCCAATCATAGAAAGGATATGGATGTTCCCAGATAACGGTTTTGTCCCAGGTTTCACCGCCGTCGGTTGACTTGACGTAAGCCAGGTCGCTGGTCCAGGTGTCGGATATCAGGACGGCCACCGTGTTTCCATTGGCTGCAATTCCATAAGCGTCGCCGCCGATTTCTGAATAGTAGTTAGCGCCGAAATCTTCAAAGGTCTGGTTCAGGACATCCCAAGTTTCGCCACCGTCGCTCGAACGTGCGTAAAGAAGGGCATAGGTCTGATCATTGTATGCAGCATACGAATCATAGATCACATGCAGGATCTCGTTTTGTTCGCCGGTTGTGACGATACGCGGCCAGGTGGGGCTGATCGGGGATACAGGTGACAGGTAACTGTTCGTCCAGTCGCCGGTTCCCTTGTTTTCCCTTTTGCTGAAGATAAGTCCGGCAGATCCGGTATGGGCGGCAATAATCTCACCGTTCGGACCCCAGGGTGCGTAAGCAGGCCATCCGGTCCTTTCGGGTTCAATCCTTACGGTCGGTGCATCACCCCACTGGGCTCCGTCATAATAGTTGTAGCCGGTGCCTCTGTCTGAGAAAGCGGGCTCGGTACCCAGACCCATCGTCCACACAGCCCCGATGGTATTGTCGGCATGCAGGTAAAGACGGTTCTGAATCATTGAGTTCGTCATCAGGTCGTACTTTGTCGTGCCGATGAGGGTTTCGATCGGGGCAGCTTTGCTGTTGCTGACCGTAGGATCAGAGAAATTGCCGAAAACGATCTCTTCAGCAATATCATTTTGCCTGGTCAGGGTGACGGTCTGTTCACGCATCTCCTTGCTAAGCTGAACCTTGTTTTGTGAATAAGCCACGACGCCGATAATCAAAGCCATGGCAATGAGTAATAGTTTTTTCATTTTTTTCCTTTATTTAATTAAACATTTGGTTTCGCCTGAAGTGCAAAAATAACATAAAAATGGAATATTCCTAACCATTCTCTAATTTTTTAAGTGGCAATTAAACGCTTACCTTTGCGTTTAGAGTCTAAAGTGTAAAATGAAAAAGATCAACGCACTGGTCCTTAAAACCTATTCAGGCCCGCTATTGGTGACCTTTTTTATCGCCCTGTTCATTCTTCTTATGCAGTTCATGTGGATGTATATCGACGACCTTGTCGGAAAGGGCCTGGAGTGGTATGTCATTGCCGAACTGCTCTTTTATGCTTCATTTACATTTGTTCCACTAGCCCTCCCCTTAGCCATCCTGCTGTCGTCGCTCATGACATTCGGCAACCTCGGCGAGCATTATGAACTGGTTGCCATGAAGTCGGCCGGCATCTCCCTGCGGTCGATCATGAAGCCCCTGATCATCCTTTCGTTATGTATTTCCGCGTTTGCATTTTATTTTTCGAACAATGTGCTGCCGGTGGCCAACCTCAAGTTCAAATCGCTGCTTTACGATATCCGGAAGAAAAAGCTGGCCGTGAATATCCGGGAAGGAATCTTTTACAATGATATGGAGGATTATGTGATCCGTGTGGGAAAAAAGGGTAAAGACGGAAACAGGATCTATAAAGTAATGATTTACAACCACACCGAAAACAGGGGAAATATTGATGTGACCGTGGCTGATTCGGGGATCATGGAATCGACACCCGATGGCCGGTACCTGATCTTTACGCTGTATGACGGCTTTAATTACCAGGACATAGTTGACCAGAAAGACTCCAAAAACCAACAGCCTTTTCAGCGTACTTCCTTCAAAATCCAGCAACGTAAATTCGATTTGTCGGCATTCGAGCTGAACCGGACAAATGAAGAGCTTTTCAAGAACAATTACCAGATGCTGAACATCGGTCAGCTCAATTATTTCATCGATTCCCTAAGCCGGTCGCTGGTCGAACGAAAGGAGAACCTCGCCCGTAACTTCCCGAGAAATTACCAGCTATATCTCAATAACGACACGGCATACGTGCCCTCCACCGATTCAGTGACGGTTGTGCCCGGGGATTTTCTCAGCGGTTTTTCCACTGATGATCAAATCCGGATCGTTTCCAATGCGTTGACCTCGGCCAGGGGCATCAAAAAGAACCTGGATTTTCAGTCGGATGCCTTCCGTGTCAGCAACGAATCACTGGTCAAACATAAGATCGTCTGGCACCGGAAATTCACCCTTTCCTTCGCCTGCCTGGTGATGTTTTTTATCGGTGCCCCGCTGGGCGCTATTATCCGTAAAGGGGGGCTGGGCCTGCCGACCGTTATTTCGATCCTTTTCTTCATCCTGTATTATATTATTTCGATGATCGGCGAGAAATCGGCTTTGAAAGGAGCTATGGAGGTGGCATCGGGGATGTGGCTTTCGTCAGTGGTTTTGCTGCCCCTGGGATTCTTTCTGACATTGAAAGCAACGACCGATTCTCCGCTGATGGATATGGATGTGTGGAACAAAGCCCTTTTGAAAGTCAGCCGCGTTTGGTCCTCTCCCAGGCGCCTGAGCGGACAGAACCGAGCGACCGGAAAAAACCGGTAAACAAAGCGGCATTCATCGAGAAAAAATGAGTTGCCAGCCGCAAAGGGCCTGCATTCATCTTCATCATCCCCAGGAAACGGTCAAAAAACGGTAGCAAGTAAACCAGCAGATGACCGGCCAATATGAACAGGTAAACTCTACTGAATACAGCCAGGTAAATATTGGCAACAAGCGCTGCCAGCAATAAAAACGGGCCGAACCAGCGGATAATTTTGTGTGAAATAAAGGCAAAACCGTAACGCATCGTGAATGCCAGCCTCCAGAAACGCCTAAGGTTCTGAAAATTACCCGTGCCGATACGCACTTTTCTCCGGAATTCAACTTTCAGTTCATCCGGAATATTTTCAAAAACGATCGAATTCAAGTCATTGACGGCCAGTTTACCTTTCTCAAAGATGGTCATATTGATATAAAAATCATCCACCAGGAAATTGGCGGGTACCTGGCAGTAATCTTCCCTCCGGATAGCGTAACATCCGCCGAACGGGCCCATCATCGCTCCCCAGAGACGGCCTTCCATATCTTTGATCCTCACCTCTCTCGAAATATAAGCCCGCTCCTGGTAAGATATCCCGTCTTTTTTCATCCCCATATTCACCATATTCGTGTCCACGAGTCCTATCGCGGGATTCCTGAAATGGCGGACAAGATAGAACAGCGTCTCCCTGTCGAACATGACATTTGCATCCGTTAAAACGAGCAAAGAACCTTTTGACGCGCCAACCAGGTCATTCACCACGCTTCCTTTCCCTCTCCTTTCCCGGAAGTCGAAAAATTGAAGGGTTGGAAACCTCTTTTGAAGTTCCGCTAAAATTTCCACCGTCCGGTCGTCCGAATTATCCGATCCCACCAGCACTTCCAGCCTGTCGTAAGGGTAAGTTCCGCTATAAATGCTCTCAATTTTTTCAGCAATGCACGACTCCTCATTGTGTGCAGCGATGATCACCGAAACAACCGGCAGTTCTCCTCCGGCTTCATATACCATGCGGTTTCCTTTTTTCCGGTAAGATAACACCCGGAGGATGAAGGGATAAAACACATAGGTGTGTACGACCAGCAGCAGTGATATCCAGAATATGAGCAGGGCGATCGTCATTTTAAATTCTCGTAAAATAAAATCAGTGAACGCGTTATGACATCGTTATCATAATATTCGGTTACAAATTTACGGGCATTTTCACCGATCGCTACACACTTTTCCCGATTTTCCACCAGGTTGCAAACGATTTGCGCAAATTCATCCGGGTCGTCGGCAACAAACAAATTTTCGCCCGAAGTAGTGGCAATGCCCTCCGTGCCGATGGTAGTTGTCACAATGGCTTTCCCCAGCGCCATGCCCTCGATGATCTTGATACGCATGCCGCTGCCTGAAAGGATGGGGACGATCATGACCGTTTTCGACCGGATAAAATCGTACGCATCGGCGACTTCACCCAGGTAACTGACATTCGGATATGTCAGCGATTTAAAGTGATCCGGGGCATTCCGTCCGGCAAGGTAAAATTTCAGATCGGGATGATGCTTTAGCACCTTTTCCCATACTTTCTCAAGGAACCAGGTCAGGCCCTCCTGGTTTGGCATCCAGTCGAGTGCGCCGATATGAAAAACCGATGGGAATTCCATTCGGGAAAAATCGGGGACCAGTTCATCCGGATTAACTCCCATGGGCACGACATGTGCGGGCAAACGGCACCCCAGCTTTTGGAGCACGAGGTAATCCCGTTCCGTTATCGGTACCACGGCATCGTATTTATTGAGAAATTCCAGTTCCATTCGCCTGATACGACGGGCCAGGCTGGCGATATATAATTTCCTGATGCCGGCATGCCCCGCAATGCTCCGCTCCCAGATTTCATGCTCAATGTTGTGGGCGCGCATGACTACCCTGGCCGAGGAAAATTTCCGAATCGCTTCAAGGTAAGGAGCAAGGTACAATCCTTCAAGCTGAATGATATCGAAACTTTCACTTTTCAGCAAGTCTTCCAGCGCATTCCTGAAGCGTGTATCGACAAACCGTTCGGCGTTGTAGGGGAGCCGGGAGAATAAGAAATTCCTTACCAGGGGCAAAATACGGATATCGGTGTTGACCGGAACACCGATCAGCCTGATTTTTGCGTTCAAATCTTCCGGAACCCGGCTGATATCGGTAAAATGCTTTGAAGTATTCATAGCCAGCACCGTGACAGCATGGCCCTGGGCGGCAAACGACCGGCTAAGGCTCAACGTGGCGATTGCTCCGCCATCCTTGGCCGGATAAGGAAACTTATTGGCTACCTGCAGGATTTTCATCCGCTGAATTTATAATCGCAATGGGGCAAAAATAAACGAAAAATGCGACCTTTGCCTAAAATTGGACGAAGTTTAAAACTGTAACGAGTCTGACTATGGGCGAAAAGTTTACCATCCCGAAAGGAACCCGCGATTTCACCCCGGTGGAGATGATCCGGCGGAATTTCATCTTCGATACTGTTAAAAAGGTATTCAGCCATTACGGGTACGTTCCGATCGAAACGCCGGCCATGGAAAATCTTTCCACGCTAATGGGTAAATATGGGGAAGAGGGCGATAAACTATTGTTCAAGATTTTGAATTCGGGGAATTACCTGGCCGGGATCGGGCCGGAAGAGATCAACCCGGAGAACCCGGGCCCACTGACGCAGAAGATTGCCGAAAAAGGATTGAAATATGACCTGACTGTGCCGTTTGCCAGGTTTGTGGTTCAGCACCAGAATGAAATCACATTTCCATTTAAAAGGTATCAGATCCAGACGGTCTGGCGGGCCGACAAACCGCAAAAGGGCCGTTACAGGGAGTTTTTCCAGTGTGATGTGGATGTTATCGGCAGTCATTCACTGATGAATGAAGTGGAGCTGGTCCAGATCATCGCCGATGTTTTCGGCAGGCTGGATATCCGCGTGGTTATCAGGCTGAACAACCGGAAAATCCTTGCCGGCATTGCAGAAATTGCCGGTGCCCGTGATCGGTTCACCGATCTCACTATTGCCCTGGATAAACTGGATAAGATCGGCCTGGAAAAAGCGCTCGGCGAATTGAAAGAGAAGGGATTTACGGAAGCCGAGGTGGAGAAAATAATGCCTTTTACGGCAATCACCGGTACATTTGAAGAAAGACTGAGATGGCTCGAGGGGCATCTCTCCGGCTCGGAAACAGGCCTTAAGGGAATTGCCGAAATGAGATCGGTCTTTACCCGGATCAAATTTCTCCGCCTTGAAGAAATCTGTGAACTCGACATCACCCTGGCGCGGGGGCTGAATTATTACACGGGAACTATATTCGAAGTCAAGGCAACGGAGGTAGAGATCGGCAGCATTTGCGGAGGCGGAAGGTACGATGACCTGACCGGGATTTTCGGCCTGCCGGGAGTTTCCGGAGTCGGTATCTCATTTGGCGCCGACCGCATTTACGATGTCCTGCTGGCGCTGAACCGGTTTCCCGGCCATGATACCGCAACAACCCGGGTTTTGTTTGTGAACTTCGGAGAAAAGGAAGAACTGTTTTGCCTTGGCCTGGCCTCACGGCTCAGAGAAGAAGGGATCAGCACTGAAATTTACCCTGATCCGGACAAATTGAAGAAGCAAATGAAATATGCCGACCAGAAGCAGATCCCGCTGGTGGTCCTGGCCGGGGAAAATGAGATCGGCAGCGGGATTTTGACCGTCAAAAACATGAAAACCGGCGAGCAGATGAACCTGACGCCCGGTCAGTTGGTCAACTTTTGCAAAGAAACCTAGTCCTGCAAGTGGTATAGATCGTATATCCGGCCGATCGATTCACCCAGTTCCGCCATTGAAACATATTTGCTGTAACGCAAATACTCTTTCCCTTCAAAAAAGAAGATCAATACAGGGAAGCTGAACACCTGGTATTCAGCGAGTAAGGCGGGATATTCCCTTGCGTTGACATAAACCAGGTCCATTAAGGGGAAGCGTTCGCTGACCAGTTGTTCGACTTTCGGTCGGAGGCTGAGGCAGGGGGGACAGTCATCATTCAGGAAATAGACGAGCAGATTTTCGGCTGTCCCGACGATCTCCTTCAGCTTTTCTGCTTTATCGATCCGGATTATCATAGGGCGAATTTTCGCGGCAAAAATATATCTTTAATAATATCAGGGAGATTAATTTTTTACTTTTGCCATAAATGATCTATCAAATGTTTAGCTGGATTCTTAAATTTATAATAAAGATCAACCGCACCGCACTTTGCTAAATTTTAAATTAGAAATTTTGAATTTTTAATTCGGAAAACTTTCAGGTTTTTCAATTCTAAATTCTTCCTCATTGCAAATTCATTATAAATAATTTAAAATTTAAAATTATGACTATTGTTATAACTGGTTCCAATTTGAAGATAAAAGACGTGGTCAATGTGGCCCGTCATAACGAAAAAGTAGAATTACACCCGGATGCGGTAAAAAGGATTGAGACATGCCGTGCCATGCTGGAGAAGAAGATCGTTGCACGCGAGATCATGTATGGCGTCAATACGGGCATCGGTGAATTTTCGGAGATTGTGCTGACGGATGAGCAGGTTCAGCAGTTTCAGAGGTATCTCATTTATAATCATGCAGCCGGTATCGGCGATCCGATGCCCATCGAATGGGTGCGCGGCGCCATGGTAGGCCGGATCAACGTACATGCCCACGGCAATTCGGGCAACCGGCCGGTGATCACCCAGACGCTGGTGGAGATGCTGAACAAAGGGGTAACGCCCTATGTATGCCAGAAAGGGTCGGTTGGCGCCTGCGGCGACCTGGCTCCCATGTCGCAGATCGCCCTGCTTATGATGGGCGAAGGCAAAGCCTATTACCAGGGCGAACTGCTAGATGGCAAAGAAGCCCTTGACCGTGCCGGTATACCGGTTCCGGGATTGCAGGCACGGGACGGCCTGGCTACGATCAACGGATCGAATGTACTGACAGCCATGAGCGCCCTTTTCCTGTACGACGCTAATAACTTTCTGAAACAGGCTGAGATCGCCGCTTCCATGTCGCTCGAAGCGTTGAAAGCCAATATGAAGCCATACAATATCAAGCTGCACTCCCTGAGGGGATTTCCCGGGGCTGTAAGAAGCGCGGCGGCTATCAACAAGCTGGTTTCCGGCGGCGACCTGAAAGAGGGGAAGATCAAATGCAAAGTCCAGGATGCCTACTCTATGCGATCGACACCGCAGGTGATCGGCGCAGCGCACGATGCCATCGCCTGGGCGGTTAAACAGGTGGAAACCGAACTCAACGGCGTTGGCGACAACCCGATCTTCATCCCGGAAGACAACCTGACACTCACGGGGGCCAATTTCCAGGGGAGCCCGGTGGCCTTACCGCTTGATATGGCCGGAGCGGCTATTACAATGGTGTGCGTTTTATCCGAAAGAAGGATGAACAGGCTGAATAACCCGGCCCTGAGCGTAGGGCTGCCTGCATTTCTCACCAAAGGCGCCGGCATGTTCTCCGGGCTGATGCTGAGCCAGTACACTGCCGATATGCAGATCGTCGAGCAGAGGATCCTCTCGGCTCCGGCATCCATCCAATCCATTCCCGCCGCAGCCGACCAGGAAGACTTTGTTTCGATGGGAATGAACGTTGCGCTCAAGAATTTCCAGATCATCGACAATGCATACGGAATCCTGGGCATTGAGCTGATGGCAGCCGCGCAGGCGCTCGATTTTCGCGAATTCAGCTTTGGAAACGGGGTTCAGAAAGCCAAGGAGGTCATCCGCAGGCATGTGGCATTTTTGGATGTCGACCGGCCATTGTACGACGACCACAACACCATGAAGGCCCTGGTAAAATCGTGTGAAATCCTGACAGAAGTCGAAAAAGAGATCGGCAGCCTGGAATAATCATTAACTTAGCTGGTTCATTTTCATTCAGATCATCATGACCGATAATGGATCAGAAAATATTGTCACATCTTTTCAAAAGGAGATCAGGAAAGGGTCATTCATATGCCTGGTGGTACAGTGCATGGCCCTTACCTATTTCCTGATCATTGCACTGCTGTTTCTTGCAGGGCTTCTCTTCTCAGGTACTGTCAATGAAGCGGTAGGCACTTATTACGGCCTGGAGGAAGAATTTGCGTCGAAGTATTTTTTGTTCATTATCACCGGTACTGTATTATTTCTGACGATTGTAGCCGGAATAATCATTTTTATGATGAAGTACAGAGCCGGATTTTATATTTTTATTGCCGCTATCCTGGTCACAATAATCCTTGATCTCACTTTTCTGAAATTTGACTGGGTCCGGTACCTCATTCAATCCGGATTTATTTTCCTGCTGGGTATTGCCCATTTTTCCAGGAAATGTTATCGCTAGTCATTCTAATTCAATCTGTTCGAAATAATAGGTTCTGTAAGGGGCTGATCCGGATTTTCGACGATAAAGTAAGACTCCGTATAAATTAATAGTCAGTTTTTTTCTTCGCAAAAAGGCTACATATCACAATTTCAATACGTAAAATAAAATTAGTGTTAATTTTTGGTCAAATTTTTTCATCTGGTGCGCTTGTATTTCTATATTTATTATTGTAATATTGCAGTAGAAGAAGCGAGTTCAATTTTCTATTAACCAAAAATTACTTTTATGAGAAAATTTACACTTTTTGCCGTATTTCTACTTTTCGTAGGGATGCAAGCCGCTTTGGCCCAAATGGTGGTCAGAGGGACGATAACTGACGCAAAAGACGGGACTCCAATCCCGGGGGTTTCGGTTGTCGTTAAAGGCACGCTGACGGGAACAGTCTCCGATGCCATGGGAAAATATGAATTGGATGTTCCTGCAGGCTACAATGAGCTCATCTTTTCGTTTATCGGGATGCGCACCAAAGAGATGAAGATTGACAACAAATCGGTTGTCGACATTGCCATGGATGAAGACGTTGTCGGTCTTGATGAAGTGGTCGTCACAGCTTTGGGTATCTCCAGGGAAAAGAAATCACTGGGTTATTCGACACAGGAAGCGACCGGGGTGGAGATATCAAAGACTGCCAACCCGAACTTCCAGACGGCACTTTCCGGGAAATTTGCCGGCGTCGAAGTCCGCCAGTCATCCGGTATGCCGGGAGCACCGTCACAGATCTTTATCCGTGGTGCCCGTGCATTTAGCGGTGACAACACTCCTATGTATGTGGTCGATGGAATGCCAATCGTCAGTACGCCCGACTACGAGCAGGCGAGCGGTGGCGTCACCGGCTCATACTACAGCAACAGGGCATTGGATATCGACCCGAACAACATCGAGTCGATCAACGTTCTGAAAGGCCAGGCTGCCGCTGCCCTTTACGGGATGCGTGCATCCAACGGCGTTATCATCATTACAACCAAAAAAGGCAAAGTCGGCCAGGTAGGCAAACCGGTCTCGGTGTCTCTGTCAACCAATTTTGCCCTCGATGACCCGGCCCGTCTGCCCGAAAGGCAAACGTCGTATGCACAAGGTTACTACAACGAGTTCTATCCTGCATTTTCCTATTCGTGGGGGCCGAAACTTGCAGACCTTGCCAACGACCCGACCTACGGCGGAAATAATTATGAAGGCCATGCCGGTGAATTCTTCGATCCTTATAAAGGACAATGGGTGATCCCACAGAATTATAACAATGTGGAGAATTTCTACGATAAGGGTGGTCAGACCTTTAACAACAACATCGCTATAAACGGTGTTTCAAAGGATGCCAGCTATGCCCTGGGATTCAGTACAACGAATCAGAAAGGGATCATCGACGGAACCGGGATGGACCGTTATAACGCCAATGCATCAGCCACCTATAACCTGGGCCCGAAATGGAAGGCCGGTTTCTCCGGTAACTTCTCCACGGTCAAGCTCGACAAAGTTCCTTCCGGCAACGACAGCTGGCTGTTCACCGTTTACGGTTCACCGCCTTCCTTTGACCTGATGGGAACTCCCTATTACCAGGAAGGATCACTCGGTCAATACCGCCAGATCAGCTACCGCAGGGGTACCGTCGGAGAGAATCCGAGATGGGCTCTGGAAAATAACTATTTCCTCGAAAAAACCAACCGTTTCTTCGGAAATATGTTCCTGGAATACAAACCGTTCGAATGGATGAACGTCAGGTACCAGCTCGGTGTCGATGCTTATGGCACCGATAACGAAGACTTATACCAGATGGGTAGCACCGCTACCGGACAAGTCCTGCCGACCGGCGCCAATTATCCTACCCCTGACAACCCTGTCTTCGGTTACAGGGAACCAACCGGCGGACGTATTCATAACTATGGCATCAACCGCAACACGATGAACTCCCTGCTCAACATCACCTTTAAAAAGAGGTGGGACAACTTCGGCGGAATGCTGGTTATCGGGAATGAATACTATAACAACCGGTCGAGGTACTGGGATATGCTGGGAACCGGATTTACTACGCCGGGATGGAACAATATGGCCAACACATCAACACAGACCGCTTCCGAATCGAAGTATTGGGACAGGACGGTCGGTTTCTACGGCAACCTCATGGTTGACTGGAAGAGCTTGTTGTTCCTCAATTTGACCGGTCGTATGGACAATGTGTCATCGATGCCCAGGGGCAACCGCCAGTTTTTCTATCCTTCCGCATCACTCGGATTCGTGTTTACCGAACTGGAAGGCCTGAAAGACAATAAGATCCTCAGCTTCGGTAAAGTCCGCGTCTCCTGGGCGCAGGTCGGACAACCCGGCGATTTCAGGCAGAATGTCTATGTCCTCGGCGGGGCTGGCAGCGGATTCCTGGACGACGGCATCCTTTACCCGCTCGGTGGTATTTCTGGTTACAAACCCAGCAACACCATCTACGATCCGGATCTGACGGCTCAGAACACCAATACTCTGGAAGGCGGTATCGAACTGAAGTTCTTCCAGAACAGACTGGGAATTGACTATTCATATGCCGACCAGACAGCTGAAGGACAGATTTTCGGCGTACCGCTGGCCGGATCAACCGGTTATGCTACATACTATACCAATGCTGGTAAAATGACATCCAAGGCACACGAAATTATTCTGAACGGAACACCGGTTAAAACAGACAACTTTACCTGGGATCTGTTGGTGAACTTTACCAAGGTGAAGAATGTGTGCGAGGAACTGGCTGAAGGCGTGGAGAGCATTTTCCTTGGCGGTTATGAAACCCCGAATATCCGTGCTTCTGCCGGTGATACCTATCCCGCAATCTATGGCAATTTGTTTGCACGTGACGAACAGGGCCGTATCCTGGTCGACGAAGACCCGAACAGCTACTATTACGGCATGCCGTACCAGGGCGAATTCGGAAAGATCGGCGAAGTGACCCCCGACTTTATCATGGGCCTCACCAGCAACATGTATATCTATAAGATGTTCACCCTCACTTTCCGCGCAGACTGGAAGCAGGGTGGCGACATGTACTCCGGCTCCAACCGATTGATGAACCTGTATGGCACCTCGGCCGTTACCGAAGACCGCGAAACCCCGTGGGTATTCAATACCGACAACGGATTCCGCTGGGACGGTTACAAAGCTGACGGAACCCCGACCGACATCCAGAGGGGTGGCGTGGAAGATTTCTATGCTTATCCTGACCTGTACAACGACGTCTTCGGAAATATAGAAGAAGCCGCTGTGTACGAGACCTCCTTCATCAAGATCAGGGAGATCGTTCTCTCATTCGACTTCCCCGAAAAGGTGATCAAATCATTGCGTTTGCAGAACCTGTCGCTGAACCTGTTCACCAGGAACATCCTCCTTTGGACCACCCTGCCGAATTTCGATCCCGAAGCTTCACAAGGTATGGGCAACATGCAGGGCGGGATGGACTATATGTCCCTGCCCCAAACTACGACATACGGCGCCGGTCTTAACATAACTTTCTAACCTGTAAATAGTAATGATTATGAAAACAATAAGAATATTCCTTTACATCGCCGTTGCATCCTTCCTCTTTGCCTGCAGTGAAGATAAGATGGATGAAATCAACAAGGAACGCAACGATGCCCTGGAGATGGCCGCTAAGAACATCCTCCCGGACATCATGCTGAAAACCGCCTTTGAAGTGGCCGGTACCGATATTCCCTGGTATGCCACTGTATACATCGAACATAGCGCCGGAACCTGGGCACAGTCGGCAACCGCTGACAAAAGGGTGGCCCAGAACGACGCCTCCCTGTTCAACAATAACTGGATGAGCATCTACGATGTCCTCAACGCCTGTAAAGCCGTTATCGATAAAACCGATCCGGTTAACGGCGATGAGTCGACGAACAACTGGGCCAGAGGTATCGCTTATGTGATGACGGCATACAACCTTGCAACCGCAACCGATATGTGGGGTGAAGTACCCTGGACGGAAGCTTTGCAGGGAGCAGAAGAACTCACGCCCAAGTACGACAAACAATCATTCCTCTACACCGAAATTCAGCGGTTACTCGACTCTGCCATTGTTAACCTGGGCAAAACCTCCATTAAATATGGTGCATTCGACTATATCTATGGTGGCGATGAAACCAAGTGGATCAAGGCTGCCTGGTCGCTGAAAGCCCGGTATTACCTGAGACTCAGCCAAAGGGACGCTAATGCTTACGACAAAGCGCTGGCATGTATTGCCAACGGATTTACCAGCAATGATGACAATTTCCTCTTTGCCGCATACGAATCATCCGCATCGGGTGAAAATCCGTGGTATCAGTTCCTGGCCGACCGTACCCATCTATCTGCCAGCAAA
>Ga0209717_1001296_pt1 | contig 27408 bp, 21 predicted proteins | sample AD_UKC048_MetaG_FD_184418 | JGI IMG/M metagenome (GOLD analysis project Ga0209717, IMG submission 184418) | Active sludge microbial communities of municipal wastewater-treating anaerobic digesters from USA - AD_UKC048_MetaG (SPAdes) (version 2) | ecosystem: Engineered > Bioreactor > Anaerobic >... | reverse complement strand
TTCGCCGCATCGTGCGGGCTTTGCCCAAAAATGAAAGCCCGTTGTGTGCCAGCGGCAGGCGCGCGCATATGCGGCTGTCTCCGTTGACCACGAGGCGCTTCCTGCATATTTCTGGCGGGAGCCGGCGATGTATTCGCCGCCGCCCCCACCCAACAAAAACACCCCTCCCATGGTTGCGCACAAAAAAACGGTTACCGCTCGCCGCCCCGCGGCCAAATCGCCCGCCCGCAAAAAGCCCGCCTCCAAAACGCCCAAACACGTGTACCTTTTCGGCGACGGACACGCCGAGGGCGACGGCTCCATGAAACCGCTCCTCGGCGGCAAGGGCGCCAATCTCGCCGAGATGGCGCGCATCGGACTGCCCGTGCCCCCCGGCTTCACCATCACCACGGAAGTCTGCACCTATTACTACGCCAACAAGTGCACCTACCCCGACACGCTCCAGCCGCGCGTCGTCGAGGGCATCCGCCACATCGAGCGCATCGTCGGCACAAAGTTCGGTGATGCCTCCGCCATGCCCCTGCTCGTCTCCGTACGCTCCGGCGCGCGCGAATCCATGCCGGGCATGATGGACACCATCCTCAACCTCGGCCTCAACGACGACACCGTACTCGCCCTCGAAAAAGCCACGCACAACCCGCGCTTCGCCTGGGACTGCTACCGCCGCTTCATCCAGATGTACGGCGACGTCGTGCTCGGCGTGCAGAAACGCGCCGGCGAAGACCACGAGCCTTTCGAAACCGTCATCGAACACCTGAAACAGGAGCGCTACGGGCTGGCGTGCCTCGACGACACCAAACTCGCCACCAGCGACCTCAAGGAGCTCGTGATCCGCTTCAAGGAACTGGTCCGGCAACGCACCGGGAAAGCGTTTCCCTCCGATCCGTGGGACCAGCTCACCGGCGCCATCGGCGCCGTCTTCGGCTCGTGGATGAACGACCGCGCCATCGTCTATCGCCGCAAGTACGGCATCCCGCACGAGTGGGGCACCGCCGTCAGCGTGCAGGCGATGGTCTTTGGCAACACCGGCGAGCAGTCCGGCTCCGGCGTCGCCTTCACGCGCGATCCCGCCACCGGCGAAAAGGTTTTCTACGGCGAGTTTCTCATGAACGCGCAGGGCGAGGACGTCGTCGCCGGCGTGCGCACGCCCGCCCCCGTGCAACAGCTCGCGAAGATCATGCCCGGCGCCTTCAAGGAACTGGAGCGCATCCGCCGCACGCTCGAAACGCGTTTCACGGACATGCAGGACTTCGAGTTCACCATCCAGGACCGCAAGGTCTACATGCTCCAAACGCGCAACGGCAAACGCACCGGCGTCGCCGCCGTGCGCATCGCCGTCGAGATGGTGAAGGAAAAACTCATCTCCTGGCAGACCGCCATCAAGCGCGTGCCCGCCGACCAGCTCGACCAGATCCTCGCCCCGATTTTCGACCGCGCCGCCATCAAGGAGGCACAGGCCATCGCGTCCGGCCTGCCCGCCGGCCCCGGCGCCGCCTGCGGCAAAATCTATTTCAACGCCGACCGCGCCGTCGAGGCCGCCTCCCGCGGCCAGAAAGTCCTGCTCGTGCGCACCGAGACCTCGCCCGAAGACCTCCGCGGCATGATCGCCGCCGAGGGCATCCTCACCGCGCGCGGCGGCGTCTCCTCCCACGCCGCGCTCGTCGCCCGGCAGATGGGCAAGGTCTGCGTCTGCGGCGTCAGCGCCCTCCAGGTCGATTACGACGCGCGCAAACTCACGGTCGGCTGCCGCACGTTCGCCGAGGGGGACTTTCTCTCGATCGACGGCACCTCCGGCATCGTTTACGCGGGAGAAGTTCGCACCGCGCCCTCGGAGGTCATCCAGGCGCTGCTGCACGGCGGCGCCGAATCGCGGCAGGCCCGCGTTTACCGCAACTACGCCCAACTCATGAGCTGGTGCGCCAAGGTCACCCGCCTCCAAGTCCGCACCAACGCCGACACTCCCGAGCAGGCGCGCCAGGCCGTCTGCTTCGGCGCCACCGGCATCGGCCTCACGCGTACCGAACACATGTTTTTCGAGGGAAACCGCATCGACGCCATGCGCGAGATGATCCTCGCCGACAACCTCGACGCACGCAAAGCCGCCCTCGCCAAACTACTCCCCTACCAGCGCGAGGATTTCCTCGGGATTTTCAGGGCGCTCAAAGGCTTCCCGGCCACGATCCGCTTCCTCGATCCGCCGCTCCACGAGTTCCTCCCGCACGCCAAGGAGCAGCAGCTCGACCTCGCCAAAAAGCTCGGCATCTCCGTCGAGAAAATCATGACGCGCGTGCACGAGTTGGAGGAGTTCAACCCCATGCTCGGTTTCCGCGGCTGCCGGCTCGGTATCCGCTACCCGGAGATCACCGAGATGCAGGCGCGCGCCGTCTTCGAAGCCGCCGCACAGGCGAAAAAAGAGGGCGTCAAGGCGCTGCCCGAAGTGATGATCCCGCTGGTGGGCTTCAAGCGGGAGCTCGAGCTCCAGGTCGCCCTCGTCCACGAGGTCGCCCGCCAGGTGCAGACCGAGCGGAAGGTGAAACTCGCCTACAAGGTCGGCACCATGATCGAGGTGCCGCGCGGCGCGCTCACCGCCGACCAGATCGCCGAAACCGCCGAGTTTTTCAGCTTTGGCACCAACGATCTCACCCAGACCTGCCTCGGCATGTCGCGCGACGATTCGGGGGCCTTTCTTGGCGCCTACCAGGAGTCAGAGATTTTGAAGAAAAACCCATTCGCCTCACTCGACACCGAGGGCGTCGGCGCACTCATGCAGATCGCCATCGCCAAGGGCCGGCAAACGCGCCCCGACATCAAGCTTGGCATCTGCGGTGAGCACGGAGGCGACCCCGACTCGGTGAAATTCTGCCACCGACTCGGCCTGACGTACGTCTCGTGCTCACCATACCGCGTGCCCGTCGCCCGCCTCGCCGCCGCGCAAGCCGCCGTCGCCGACCTCGCAAAAAAATAGCGATATCGCCGCAGACTTCCCTCGTGAATGCCCCGCGTCCCCCAAAGGCGCGGGGCGTTTTTTAAGGCACTGGGAGTGAGGATAAATGGCCCTAAAAATCCGGCCAGAAGGTAAGGTATTCCCTTACATTACCCCAAAGGGAAACCCTACTCCCGTCGATAAAACAGCCCGCGCAACAGGAATAATACGCACCAAATACTACGCAGGAATAACCCTACGGATTGGTGGTATGGCCCCTCCTGTATGTCGCTCATACCCATGAAATCCCAAAAGCTCAGTATCAAGCTCGCCCTTGGCTTTGGCGTGCTCATTCTCATCACAGTATCCCTTGGCCTCACGGCCATTTGGAACATGCGAAACGGCGCCCGCGCCGCCGCCGACATATCGACTGCCGGAGTCCCCGAAGTCACCATGATCGGCGACATCGAACGATCTACCCGATTGCTCATGTATGAGATACGCGGCTATGGCCTCAACGAAGACCCGGCCTTCTTCAGCCGCGGACAACAGCACCTAGCCAATCTGAAAAAAAGCCTCGCCGCCGCTCAGGAAGCCGGCACGCAAAATCCGGGACTCGCCAATCTGAAGGCCGCCGCGCAGGAGTTCTCCGCCCGCGTCGCCGACTACGAAAAGCTCGTCCAGCAAACCGCCACTGCGACGGCCGCGATCAAGGTTGATCGCGAAGCCCTCAATGCCGCAGCCAAACTTCTCATGGAAAAGCTGGGCGGCTTTGCGACCACACAACAGCAAGCGCTCCAGCGGGAGGCTGCGGCCGGGACCGCTCCCGAGAAACTCGCCGAACGCGCCACCAAGCTCGAACTCATCGACCAGCTCAACCACACCACCTACAAATTCCGGCTCGGGGTCTGGCGTGCCCAAGCAGAGCGCAACGCCCGGGCACTCGCGGAACTCGATGCGGTCTTCCCCCAAGTCACCGCCATCATCGGCAAACTCCGACCGATCACGCGCGATCCTGCCAACATTGAGCAACTCGAAGGAGTCCAGACAGCCAGCGACTCCTATCGCCAGACCCTCGCCTCGCTCATCCAGCACTGGCAGGAACGCGACGCCATCGCCGAGAAGCGCACCCAGGTCGCCACCGCCGCCCTCGCCGACGTCCTCCAACTCGCCCAAAACTCCTTCGGCAAAATCAGCACCGATACCGCCGACACGACCCGCGACCTTCGCGTCTCCGCCACAGTCGTCGCCATCGGCCTGATCGTTGCCTTCTGCATCGGGCCCTCGTCGCGTGGCTTCTCACACGCGCCATCACCAAGCCCATTCAAGCCGTCGCCGATTCCCTCACCTCTGGCTCGGAATCCCTCGCGGCAGCCGCCGGACAGGTCGCCACCGCCAGCCAGTCTCTAGCCTCGGGCTCCAGCGAACAAGCCGCCTCGGTCGAGGAAACCAGTGCCTCGCTCGAAGAGCTCTCCAGCATGACCAAGCGCAATGCCGAGCACGCCGCCCAAGCCAACACCCTCGCCCAAGAAGCGCGTAACGCAGCCGAGATGGGGGCCACCGACATGCAGGCGATGACCACCGCCATGCACGAGATCAAGACCAGCAGCGACGACATCGCCAAAATCATCAAGACCATCGACGAAATCGCATTCCAGACGAACATCCTCGCCCTCAACGCCGCCGTCGAGGCCGCCCGTGCCGGCGAGGCCGGCGCAGGCTTTGCCGTCGTCGCCGACGAAGTCCGCACCCTCGCCCAGCGCTCCGCCCAGTCCGCGAAGGAGACGGCCAATAACATCGCCAACGCCGTCACCAAGACCGCGCAGGGCGTGCACATCAGCGAAAAAGTCGCGGCCAGCCTCCAGGAGATCGTGACCAAGGCCCGCCAGGTCAACGAACTCGTCGCCGAGGTTGCCACCGCATCCAAGGAGCAGACCGACGGCATCGCGCAAATCCACACCGCCATCACGCAAATCGACCAAGTCACCCAGGCCAACGCCGCCAACGCCGAGGAAAGCGCCGCCGCCGTCGAGGAGATGAACGCCCAGGCTGAGGCCAACATGGAGCTCGTCGAGCAGCTCAAGGCTTTCATACATCCATGGGCAAAAAAAGTCCGCCAACGACGGCACGCCCGCCCAAAAATCCGAAGCGCCACACTCCGCGAGGGCCAACACGAGCGCCCACGCACAAGGGACGCGCACCGATCCAAAGTCCCCTGCGCCGAAGGCTCCGGCACCCAAATCCACACGCCCCAACAAGGAGGACTCCGACTTCTTCAAATCGTAAGCTCCTTAAAAAACCCTTTGCTCTCATAAAAAGCCGGCACTTAAAGTGCCGGCTTTTCCGCTTATGGCGTTCCCGTTTTTCACCAGCTCCAAGAATCCCATCCTCGCGCGTTGCCACGACGACTACGCGACCAAGATGCGGCTGAAATACGCGCCATACTACCGCACGATGTCCGCCCAGCAGGGCACTACGGTCACCCTCGACGGACGCGAGACGATCATGCTGGCGAGCAACGATTATCTCGGGCTCTCTTTTCACCCCAAGGTCATCGAGGCCAGCCATGCCGCGACCCTGAAATGGGGCACCTCGCCGACCGGCGCCCGCGTCTCCAACGGCTCCCGCGCCTACCACATCGAACTCGAGGAAAAGATCGCGGCATTCCTCGGCCGCGAAGCCTGCCACGTCCACTCCGCCGGCTACCTGTCCTGCATGGCCAGCGTCGCCACCTTTGCCCAGAAGGGCGACGTCATCTTCGCCGATAAAAACATCCACTCCTGCCTGTGGGATGGCATCCGGCTCTCACCGGCCACGGTCGAGCGATTCTCGCACAACAACCCCGAAGACTTCAGGCAGGTCGTGACGACGACGCCCGGCGCCACGGCCAAGCTGCTCGTCGTCGAAGGCGTTTACTCGATGGAGGGCCACATCTGCCGCCTGCCGGAGATCGCGCCCATCGCGGCCGAACACAAAATCTTCACCATCCTCGACGACGCCCACGGCTTCGGCGTGCTCGGCAAACAGGGCCGCGGCACCCCGGATCATTTCGGCCTCGCGGAGCAGGTCGATGTCCACTGCGGCAGCCTCTCGAAATCGATGGCCAGCACCGGCGGCTTCGTCGCCGGTTCCCGCGAGGTCATCGAGTACCTCCGCACCAACTCGAAACACACGATCTTCTCGGCCGCACTGAGCCCGTCTCAGGCAGCCGCCGCACAAGCCTCGCTCGAAGTGCTCCAGACCGAGCCCGAGCATCTGGAGCGCCTCTGGAGCAACACGCGCAAGTACACGGCCATGTTAAAGAGTCTCGGCCTCGACACCTGGGGCAGCGAAACGCCCGCAGTCCCGATCGTCCTCGGCGCCAAGGAGCGCGTGTATCACTTCTGGCGAGCCCTGCTCGAAAAGGGCGTCTTCACCGTCATGTCGATCGCCCCGGCTGTGCCTCCGGGCAAAGATCTGATCCGCACCGCCATCTCCGCACGCCACACCGACGAACAGCTCGAGCGCATCGCCGAAGCGATGGCCTACGCCATCAAGCGCAGTTAAGTGCGCGCCCCCTCCGGGGGCTCGTCCTCGGCCGGCTCGCCCGCAACGTCGAGCGCCTCGTCGAGCAGTTTCAACATCTGCTCGCGGGGGATCTGTTTGAGGATGTAGGCGACCGCGCCCCTCTCGTGCATCGCCTGCACCGTTTTCACATCCCCGCGCGCCGTGATCACGATCACCGCCGCCAGCGGATCCAGTTCCAGCAGTCTAGAAACCAGATCGTGCCCGCTGGGCACGGGCATCGTCACATCACACACGACTACCTGCGGCTGGTGTTGCCGATAAAGCGCCAAGCCCTCCTCGCTCGTTTCCGCATCCCAGATCGAGGTCACTCCGAGCGATTCGAGAAGCTCGCGCTCCAAGGCGATCGCATAGGGGTCTTCGTCGAGAATCAGGGCGGTTTCCGGACGGGGCATGAGTTAGATTAACCCAGGCCCGCGAGGCCGCAAGCGGCGCGTCCGAAGACTAATCGACGCGCACGATGTACCCGCGCAGGTACTCGCTCTCGGGCATCGTCGCGAGCACGGGATGGTCCGCCGGCTGGTGGCACCACTCCAGCACCTGTACACGTCGGCGCGTATCGGCAGCCGCCTCGGCGAGCACACCGCGCAGCTGTTCGTCGTGCATGTGGTGCGAGCACGTGTAGGTGGCCAGCACGCCGCCCGGCGCGAGCCGTTGGATCGCGCGCAAATTGATCTCCTTATAACCGCGCAACGCCCCTTCGAGCGCGCTCTTCGATTTCGCAAACGGCGGCGGATCGAGCACGATCACATCCCAGAGTGCCTCGGTTTCGCGGGCCGGGTCGTTGAACCAGTCAAAGACATTGGCGACGGCAAACGTGGCCTGCGCGCCATTGCGCCCGGCATTGCGCCTGGCGGCGGCGATGGCCTCCTCCGCGCTGTCGAGCCCGAGCACCTCGGCCGCACCGGCGCGCGCCGCGTGCAGCGCAAACGGCCCCTGGTTGCAAAACGCATCGAGTACTCGTTTGCCCGCACAGTATTTGGCCACGGCGGCATGCTGCGCCCGTTGGTCGAGGTAAAAACCGGTCTTCTGCGCGGTCTGCAAATCCAGCCAGTATTCGAAACCGTCGATCGCCAGCCATCGCGGCTCCCACGCTGCACCGGAGCGGGTGTGGGTTTCCTGCGTCAGCCCTTCGAGCCGGCGGATCGGCGCATCGTTGCGGAAGATGATCTCGGCCGGCGACAGCAGCGCGTGCAACAGATCTCCGATGAGCCCGGCGCGTTTCTCCATCGCCAGCGTCTGGATCTGGACGACGAGCGCATCGCCAAACTGGTCCACGACCACGCCTGGCAGATCGTCCGATTCGCTCCACACCAGGCGCCGGGCATTGCCGGGCGCACGCCGGGCGATCGCGCGCTCCAGCGCGGCGCGCAGATAAGCCTCGTCGAGCGCGACGTGGTCGCGGCTGAGGCGGCGGAAGACGATTTGCGAGCGGCTATTGTAGATGCCGGAGCCGATGAAGCGGCCCTTGCGGTCGCGGCACTCGACGACCTCACCGTCGTGCTCCGCGGGCAGCAACGCCTCGACTTCGTTGGCAAACACCCACGGATGGCCCGTGAGGATGCGTGCATTGGCGTTGGGTTTGAGCTTCAGGAAGGGTGCCGACATGGCGACGACTCAACGAGACGCCCCGCACGGGCGAAAGCCCAAACTCGCACTCCGCGCTTATTCCTTTTCGCGGAACAGGGGGATGTGCTTTTTGCGGTTATGCTCGGCCTCCGTGCAGCACAAACTGGCCGATACCAGAAGGGCGAGGACCGCGGCGATCAAAGCGAGCGAGGTAAGAAGCATATCTTGGGGAAAACACTGACGAGGATTGAGAGTATCCCAGACGCAGCCACGAGGGGGTAGTCGGCGCGCGGATGGGGAGAAGCGCTCGCAATTCAGACAAGTGGGCCCGACCATGTCGTTCGGCTCCGTACGGTCAACGCCTTTTCCATCTCATAAGTAAAAACCGCTCCATGGCGCTCTCGTTGGTCGGGCACCATAGCCTGCGCTCTGCGGCGCCACTCAGTTCCGGTCGTCCCGCACCGGGAGCCGCGCGCGTTGCGCCTCTTCCGAATCGGACACGGCCAGACTCGCCACGATCACGATTGGCACCAGCGCAACAAACAGGATCAGCAAGGTTAGCATTTTATGTGAGGTCGAAAGTTCCTGCGGTGCACGAAAGGCACCTGCTCACTTCAACGACTCGAATCTGCCAAATACTAAGCGCCGAGCAATCGAATGCCCGGTCGCGGTGCTACGCAGCCACGCCGCGCAGGAATACGTAAGCAAATCCGCCGACCAACCCGTGCCGATGTCCGCCGAGCGCTGCCAGATTCTCCTTCCCTCGCCCGGCGCCGCCCCCTTTCTTGGCGGTTTCACTATGACGCCCGCTCAGGAAATCGCACGCCGCCGCACCTTCGCCATCATCTCGCACCCCGACGCGGGCAAGACGACCCTCACCGAAAAGTTCCTCCTCTACGGCAACGCCATCCACCTGGCCGGCACCGTCAAGGACCGCAAAAACCAGCGCGCCACCACCAGCGACTGGATGGAGCTCGAGCGCCAGCGCGGCATTTCCGTCAGCTCCACCGTCCTCCAGTTCGACTACCAGGGCTACGCCGTCAACCTCCTCGACACCCCCGGACACAAGGACTTTTCCGAAGACACCTACCGCGTGCTCACGGCCGTCGACGCCGCGCTCATGGTGATCGACGCCGGCAAAGGCATCGAGCCGCAGACGCGCAAACTCTTCGAAGTCTGCCGGCGCCGCGGCGTGCCCATCTTCACCTTCATGAACAAGTGCGACCGGCCTTCGCTCAATCCGCTCGCCCTCATCGACGAGCTTGAGAGCGTGCTCGGCCTGCCGCCCTGCCCCATCACCTGGCCCCTCGGCAACGGCCCCGAGTTCAAAGGCGTGTACGACCGCCGCGCCCGCCAGGTCCACCTTTTCGAACGCGTCCCCGGCGGCTCCTACCGCGCTCCCGAAAACGTCACCGGTCTCGGCGACAATCTCGTCCGCACCAAACTCTCCGAGTCGACCTACGCCGATGTCGCCGAACAGATCGAGATGCTCGACATCGCCGGCCATCCCTTCGACCGCGCCGCCATCCACGCCGGCAAACAAACCCCCGTCTTCTTCGGCAGCGCCATTAATAACTTCGGCGTCCAGCTCCTCCTCGACGGCTTCCTCCTCGACTCCATCCCGCCAACCTCGCGCCGCGCAGTCACCGTCAGCATGGCCGCCGCAGGCGTCGGCGTGTTGCCCGACGCCGCCTCCGAGAAAAAAGAGATCCCCACCTCGTACGAGAAGTTCTCGGGCTTCGTCTTCAAGATTCAGGCCAACATGGACCCGAAGCACCGCGACCGCATCGCCTTCATGCGCGTCTGCTCTGGCAAATTCACCCGCGACATGACCGTGGTGCACCAGCGCACCGGCAAGACCGTCCGCCTCTCCTCTTCGCACAAACTCTTCGGCCAGGACCGCGAGACCGTCGACGAGGCCTGGCCGGGCGACGTCATCGGCCTGGTCGGCTACGACGCCTTCGGCATCGGCGACACCCTCACGGAAGACCGCAGCATCGTGTACGACGAGATCCCGCGCTTCCCGCCGGAGGTCTTCTCCTACATCTCCAATCCCAATCCCTCCGACGCCAAAAAGTACCGCGCCGGTCTCGAACAGCTCCTGCAGGAGGGCGTCGTGCAATCCTTCACCGCTCGCCACGCGCCGCCCGGAGCCACGCTGCTCGCCGCCGTCGGTCCGCTGCAATTCGAAGTCGTGCAGTACCGCCTGAAGGCCGAGTACGGCGCCGAATCCACGCTCACGCCCTCGCCGTGGACTGCGCTCAAGTGGCTGGAGCCGCACCCCTCGCTCGAAAATCCGGGCAACCTGATCGTCGCCACCGGCGTCAGCTTCGGCACCGACAAATTCAACCAGCCCGTCGTCTTCTTCCCCAACGAATGGTCGTCGCACTATTTCATGGAGAAGAACCCCGAGCTCAAACTCCACGACCTGCCGCTCGAACAAACCCTGCGCGACTGACGCCCTCGCCCTGCCGCCGATTAAAACACATCTGCCATTCTTTGCGTTTCTGGCCTCTGCCGCCACCCTCCTGTCCGCCGAGCCCGGCGATCCGGCGGCCACCGAAATCTGGAGTCCCGTACCGGCGGTCGTCACGCCCGGCACCGCCACGACCGCGCCGTCCGACGCCATCGTGCTTTTCGACGGCACTTCGCTCGATGCGTGGACCAGCGACAAGGGCGCGCCCGCCGGCTGGACCGTCGAAGACGGCGTCCTCACCATCAAGCCCGGCAGCGGTAGCCTCGTCACCAAGCAGGCCTTCGCCGACTGCCAGCTCCACCTCGAATGGCGCTCGCCCGCCGCCGTCACCGGCGAAGGGCAAAACCGCGGCAACAGCGGCGTCTATCTGCAAAACCGCTACGAGGTGCAGATCCTCGACAGCTACAACAACCCGACCTACGTCAACGGCCAGGCCGCCTCGGTGTACAAGCAGCACATTCCGCAGATAAACGCCTCGCGCGCCCCCGGCGAATGGCAGACCTACGACATCGTTTTCTCCGCGCCGCGTTTCAACAACGACGGCACCGTGCGCACACCCGCGTACGTCACCGTGCTGCACAACGGCGTGCTCGTGCAAAACCACGTCGAGATCAAGGGCACCTCCTCCTGGATCGGCCAGCCCAAGTACGAAAAGCACGCGTTCAAGCAGCCGCTCTCGTTGCAGGACCACGGCTCCCCGGTCTCCTTCCGCAACATCTGGATTCGCGAGCTCCACACGCGCCAGCTGCTCAACGGCCGCGACCTGACCGGCTGGTACTCCTTCCTCGAAAAGTCCGGCAAAAACTCCGACCCCGAGGGCAACTTCAAGGTCGAAGACGGCCTGCTCCACATCGAAGGGAAACACTTCGGCTACGTCGCCACCGAGGAGTCGTTTTCCAACTATTATCTGAAGGCCGTCTTCAAGTGGGGCGAGCACCGCTACGCTCCCCGCGAGACCGCCCGGCGCGACAGCGGCATCCTCTATCATTTCGGCGCCGCCGAGACCGACGTCGTCTGGCCCAAGTCCATCGAGTGCCAGGTGCAGGAGGAAGACTGCGGCGACTTCTGGTGCGTCGGCACGATGGTCGAAAGTCCGAATCCGTGGAAAACCGAGTGGGGCATGAAACACATCCCGCGCACGGCCAATTTCGAAAACCCGCGCGGCGAGTGGAACGTCATCGAGATCGTCTGCAACGGCGACCAGATCGAGCACTACGTCAACGGCCACCTCGTCAACTCCGCCACGAAGGCCTCCGTCTCCTCCGGCAAAATCCTCCTCCAGTCCGAGGGCGCCGAGGTCTTCTACAAGAGCGTCGAGATCATCCCGTACTGAGCCGAAAAATCGACAGGGCACGTCCGGCTCGCGGTGCCCGAGCACACGGGCACCGCAGGATCGTAACGGTCGGTCAAGGAGCCTCGTAGATTTCCACCAAGGCGATGCCGGTCGTATTGCCCACGCCGGTGACCTGCGCCGTATAAATTCCGGGCGGCAGGTCCACCAACAGCACGGCGTCCTTCGAGCCGGCGGGCAGCGAAGACATACCGACCGAGTGCATCGCCTCGGCCAGCGAGGCCGCCCCGCCCCAGTCGTCGTTAGCGCCCACCACTGTCCACTTCGTGATCTGCGACGGCGTGTATCGGTTTAGCTGCAAAGTCGGGTTTTCCAAAACCAGCCCGGTGAGCTCGGGCGAATCCGCCAGCAGGCTCGGGCCGACGCCACGCAGAAGCACCCGGCGCGGCGCATCGCCGACGATCACAAATCCCACGATGAGTTGCGCCGCACCGGCTCCCACGTGGTTGCGCACCGAAAGTGCCGTCAGGCGTTTCGTCTTGTCTGCAAAATCCGCATCGTAGGTCTCGGCCAGTGCCAGACCGGTCGTGTCGCCGACACCCGACACCTGTGCGGTATAGATTGAGCGCGTCGGCACGATCAACAGGGCGGCGTCTTTCGAATCGGCCGCCAGCGTGCTCATGCCGACCGCTTTCATGCTGCTACGCAGCGTGTCCGTGCCGCCCCAATCGTTATTGCGCTCAATTGGAGCAAAACCACCCGTCTGATACTCGTGAATTGTGAGCTGTGGATCGATAAGCACCTGGCCCGCGAGGCTGGCATCGCCGTCCACGAGCGCCGGGCCCACCCCGCGCACAATCGTCGGTTTGCCCCCGCCAGTGTAGACGAAGCCCATAAACAAACTCTGCGCGCCCGCGCCTACAGGCACGCGTGCCGACAGCGCGGAAAACTGGCTCCACCCCACCGTCAACGACGCCCCCGCGCTCGAGATCTCCCCATTTACCCCATCGGAGACGAGACAGCGGTACTGGTTTCCACCCATCTCGCGCGTCGGGTTGCGGACCGTCAGCGTGCCGGTGGCCGTGCCGGCATAGGCGGAGCCATCCGATACAAAGCGCCAAGTGGCACCACCGTCCTCAGACACCTGCCAACGATAGGTCAATGAGCGCGGGCTCAGGGCCAACACTTGGAACGTCGCCGACACACCTGCGCACGCGGAAACATTGGACGGCATTGAGTCCAACCACGGTCCCTTGGTCTCCAGATTTGTCCCCACCGCGATGAGCGAGTGGTTCCGCCCGGCACCAAGCTTCAGCCCCGAGGATTTGGGGATCGGCATGCGGACCGGTGCGGCGCGGAAGTCGCGCGTGCCGTCGCCCAGTTGTCCGCTCCAATTCGAGCCCATGCCCCACACGCTGCCATCCGCCTTCGCGAACAGACTGTGGTAGCCGCCCCCCACAGCCAGGCTCACGCCACCGGACACGATCTCGACCGGGACGGTGCGCATCGTCGTCGTGCCATCGCCCAACTGACCTTCGTCGTTGCGTCCCATCGCCCAGAGACTGCCGTCCGTCTTCACGATCAGGCTATGGTCGTTGCCCGCCGCCACCGACTGCACGCCACCCGCCAGCACCATCACCGGAGACGTGCGCATCGTGGTCGTACCGTCGCCCAGCTGGCCAAACTCGTTGCGTCCCATCGCCCACAAACTGCCATCGGTTTTGACCACAAGGCTATGGCCCTCACCGGCGGCAATCGACTGCACGCCACTCTCAAAGATGCACACCGGACGAAAGGCGTTCGTCGTCGTACCGTCGCCCAACTGGCCGGACGCGTTGCAGCCCATTGCCCAAAGGCTGCCATCGGCCTTCAACACCAGACTGTGTTTTTGGCCCGCGCTTACCGTGCGCACACCACCCGACATGATTGTCTGTAAAGTCACACCGCTCCACCATTCCCCTCCAGTGCCCAGTTGCCCGTCTGAGTTGCCACCGCTCACGCATAAGCTGCCATCGGTTTTGACGATGAGGCAATGTCGCTCCCCCATCGACACCGACTGCACGCCGCTGGAGACCACGCATGTCGGCGTGAGAAATCTGTTGTCCGCATTGGCATTGGGGAAATTGGTCATGTTGAAACCCATCGCCCACAAGCTTCCATCGGTCTTGATGAACACACTGATCTGGCGCGAGGCCGCCATGGACTGCACGTCACGCTCAAGGACTCGCACAGGGCTGTACCGCAACACGTCCGTCCCGTCGCCAAGTTGAAACAGATCGTTGTTGCCCGTGCACAAAAGGCTACCCGGATACGCCACGGTGAGTGACACCACACGACTGACGGCACGGCTCGGCAGCGTGTTCTCGGCAACGCACCGATACTGAAGGCCGCTCAACGACTCGCGCGCTCCGGCGATGACCAGCGAGCCTGTCGTCACTCCGCTATAGGGCGGCGTCTCGCTCAATTTCTCCCACGAGACGCCGGCATCGGCGCTCACCTCCCATTGTAGGTTGGGCATGGGAAGCCCTGCGGCCGACGCATTGAACCGCACCTCACTGCCCACGCTCACACAGGCGTTTTCAGGCTGGTTCACCATGTAGGCCTTTGGCGCGATCTGAAAATCGTCCACCACACGGTTACCGACCGCCGAGTTTCTGGAATCGCCGGTGGCCACCTGCACCGACGCCGGGCCATGCACCGCACTCCCGCCGTTGTGAGAGACCGTCCAGGTCGCGTTCGACGCCAGACCCGCCACGACAAACATGCCCTGCTCATTCGTGGTGAGCTGGTGCACCGTGGGACCCGAAACCGTCACCGTCACACCCGCCATCGGATTTCCGAGATCATCGGTGACACGTCCGGAAATAATCTCCGCGACGCCCGCCGGCGCCATGTTGAAATGGCATTCTTCAACCAACCGGAAATCGCGCCCGCCCGCGTCGATCTCCGGAAGCTGGTACCAGGCATCGTACGAGCCGTCCCAGCCCAGGTTGATATGGTGGTACAGCGTCCCCAGGTTGTACCCGTAGCCGTCGCAGACCACATAGTGCCCCGGCGGCATGATGCCCAAGGTGAGAGGCAGGCCCGCATCCAGATTCGTCCGCACCGCAAGCATGATGTCCTCAAAGCAACGGGAGGTGTCGTTGGAACTGGGGTAGCCAAACACATCGCGGAAAACGTCCGGGTGGAGATTCGACCCGGAGCCGCCCGACGAATAATCCATGTTGGTCGCCACGCCGACATCGTGCATCAGCGCGCCGATCGCCTTGCGCTGGACCTCCGTGATGGAGGCATCGGGGTCCAACACCATCGATGCCCAATCGTACGGCCCGCCCAGCCCATCTCCACCGCGCAGGGCTCGCGATTGGGTCGGTCCATCGACCCTGATCGTAAACGAGGCCGTACCCACGCCCGTCTTGGGCCACTCGTGGAAACGCATGATTTGCGCCCGCGCAGTGGCACCACACCCGGAGGGATAGTTCTTCGAGTTTCCCGCCTCATGCGGCGGCGTGTAGTAGTTGTATAGCGCCTGCGAAACGCCGCCGGCAAAAATCGTCTGCTGCCCCCACTTCGTCTGCACCATCGGCGCGACGCGCACGTCGTCCAGTGCAGTCGATATCCCGGCTCGGGCGCCAGACTCTGTCGCTCCGCGCACTGCCGCTGCGCTCAAAAGCTGCCACTTCGCATTCTTCCGGCCCACCGCGCCACGCCTTCCGGCTTGAAAAATCGTCGCCGACCGGGGCCGCACATCCGTGTCGCACAGCAGCAAATCGTAAAGCGGATTGCCCGCCTGGGCCACAAACTCGCCGCCGCAGGAGAACGCGAGAATCGGCTCCACTTCATCATCGGCGGCGACCACCACGAACCCCGAAGGAGACAGGCTCACCACATGAAACCGGATCACGCCCGCTCCGTCAGCATACGTCGTCGCGTGCCCGGGCGCGCCGGCCTGTTGGCCCATGGGCCGGGGCGTTAGTTCCAACCACCGACGCGCCGCCTCTTCCGCACGGGCTCCATCGACGGGCGCCCCCACACAAGGCGCCACAACCAATGCCAGTGCGACCATCAGCGGCAGCAACCGCCCCACGCCACTCAATCGTGACAACAGTGGAGCATTTCGACGCAGGGCGGAGGAGGATCGACTTGGGCGCGCAACATTCGCCGCCAAACCCAACCCATTGGGGCGCAAAACAAAGAGGGGCATTCCCCAAAAAAATGATCCTTCGCTGCCGGCGACAATCCACGATTCAGCCTATGCCACGAGGCTGCGCCGCAAATCGAAGGCGTTAGCAGCCTACCAACGACGGCCCGGTGCTAAGGACGACCGCTGCCGCTACCGACGCCGCCGGGCCAGATGTGACGGCGACGACGGCAGCCGCCGGACTTTTGGCAGCTCCAGCCGCCGCCGCATCGCGAACAGTCGCAGCCCGAAGGTCAGCAGGGTGGTGATCAGCAAACGCGGCGTCAGCGCCCAGTCCGTGAAGGACAACAGCCAAAACGCCAGACCGCCGATCAACGCCGCCGTCGCGTAGAAATCGCTTTTGAGCACCTGCGGGATCTCGCTCACGAGCACGTCGCGAATCACCCCGCCGCCCACTGCCGTCAGCCCCGCGAGCAGCACGATCGTCATCGCATTGGCCCCCACCTGTTCGGCGCGCGCCGCGCCGACCGCCGCGAAGAAACCCAGCCCGAGCGCATCGGCCAGCATCACCCGGTCCCAGAGCGTCGCGATGTGCCGCTTTGCCACGATGGTGAGCACCGCCCCCACCACGCACACGCCCACATACATCGGCTGCCGTAGCGCCACCGGCGGCGTCGACCCCAGAAGGAGGTCGCGGAGCAGACCGCCGCCCACGCCCGTCATCGTCGCCAGCACGATCACGCCCAGCCAATCGAGCTCGTACTTGACGGCGCGAAACGCCCCGGTGAAGGCGAAGGCCAGAGTGCCAAGCAAGTCGATGAGCAGCATGCCTGAAAACGAGGCAGGACCTCGGCCGAGTTCAAGACCGGAAGCCACGCGCCCACTTCAAGCCAGACCGCCACCTCCCAAAAAAATATGCAACAAGCTCCATTCTAGCGAGGTGTGCGCGTGCCATGCGCGCTTGTTCACATGAGAGCATAGGCGGCCCGTTGCGCGGCCGCACGGAGATGCCGTTAATCACCTTTCCAGCCGAGCAACTGCCCCACCCGGCTCTGTTCGATGCACTCCTCCTCTTCCGCCGAAAAACCGAAACTACTGACGCTCGCCTGGCCCATCTTTGTGGAGCAGGCCCTGCGCATGCTCATCGCGATCGTGGACACCTTCATGGTGAGCCACATCTCGGATAGCGCCGTCGCGGGCGTCTCGGTCTCCAGCCAGATTGTCATCTGCTTCATCATCATTTTTAACTTCATCGGCATCGGCTCGAGCGTGGTCATCACGCACCATCTCGGTGCCAACGACCGCGCCGGCGCCGACAAGATCGCCACGACGGCCATCAGCACGAATCTCTGGATGGGCCTCGCAGCCAGCCTCATCGTCTGCCTCTTCTCCGCGCCGCTTCTGCGCGTGATGCAACTGCCCGAGACGCTGATGCCCTATGCCCAGCCGTTCCTCGCGATCATGGGGGGCACGCTCTTCATGGAGGCGATCAACATGTCGATCTCCGCCGTCCTGCGTGCGCACAAGCACACGAAGGACGCCATGTACGTCACCCTCGTGCAAAACGTGGTCAACATCACCGGCGTCTGCGTGGTCATCTTCGGGCTCTTCGGCTGTCCCAAGATGGGCGTGATCGGCGTCGCCAGCGTCGGCGTCATCAGCCGTATCGTTGCCAGCCTCGCGCTCTGGTTCCTGCTCCAATACCGCACGCACCTGCGCCTGCGCGCACGCGACCTCGTCGAGTTTTCCCGCGAACGCCTCGGGCGCATCCTGCGCATCGGCCTGCCCGGCGCCGGTGAAAATCTCTCGTACTGGCTCGCGTTCATGCTCGTCACCACCTTCATCGCACGCCTTGGCGGCGACAGTCTCGCCACGCAATCCTACACCCTGCAAATCCAGCGCCTCGTGATGCTCTTCAGCATCTCGCTCGGCCTCGGTACCGAAATTCTCATCGGCTACCTGATCGGCGCCGGTCAGTTCGAGGAGGCGTACCATGAGCTTCTCAAAAGCCTGAAGATCGGCTTCGCCGTTTCCACCGGGCTCATCCTCATCGTCGCCCTCGTCGCACCCTGGCTGCTCGGCTGGTTCACCAGCGATGCCGCGATCCTCGCCGGCGGTGTCTGGCTGCTGCGCCTCTCGATCCTGCTGGAGCCCGGACGCGTCTTCAACGTCGTCGTCATCAACTCCCTTCGCGCCGCCGGCGATGTCTATTTCCCGATCCAGATGGCGTTCCTCTCCATGTGGTGCGTGTGGGTGCCGCTCGCCTGGTTCCTCGGACTCTACCTCGGCTGGGGCCTCACCGGCATGTGGCTCGCCATGATCATCGACGAGTGGCTGCGCGGCGTGCTCATGTACCGCCGCTGGACCAAACGGCAATGGGTGCAACACGCCGAGCGTGCCCGCGCCCACGTGGTCGCCGGTCCCGAAATCGAGCCGTCGATCTGATCAATGAGCACCGGACGCCTGTGGCGCAGGCGTCTGGCGGTAGCACTCCGCGAGCGACTCTGCCGTGAAGTCGGTGCCCTGTCCGTGCAGAGCCTTGGCGGCGCGCAACAGCGCCACCGCACGGGCCCCAGCCCCGTTCGTGTACCAATATTCTCCGAGATACTTCAGCGCCTCGATCTTCAGGTCGCCCAGATTGCACGCGGGGATGCGCGGGAGGTCCTGACAGGCAAACACGCGCTCGTACCACACACACGCCTCGGCAAGGTGCCCCAGCGCCACCTCGGCCTGCCCGCGTGCGAGCAGCAGCTCCGGATGCCAGGCGCGATCGTACGGCGCCGAGGTTGCCGCGACCACCTCACTCCAGCGCTGCAACTGCACCAGGCACGACACCTGCCGCACATGCGCGCCTTCCGCCACATCAGGGGAGACCCCGGGCTCCGCCAGCGCCCGGCCATACCAAGCCAGCGCCGGCTCCACCTCCCCGAGATCGAGAAAACATCCCGCGTACAAAAAGTAGGTCAGCGGCGTCACCCCCTGCCCTCCGGCGATCTGCTTTTCCAAAATCGCGCGGTTGCGTTGCTGTTTCCTGCGGTTCTGCGCCGGGTCCGCGTAGCCGGTGTGGATAAACTCGATGTCCGCATTTTCCAGCGCCAGTCCCGCCCGGTGCAGGCTGGGGGCGATCTGCTCGTGAATGGGAGACTCGTAGCGCGCCCCCGGCAGGTTGGGAAACAGCCGCACGATGTACGCCGACATCCCGGTGTGTCCGCCCTCCGCCATGCTCCGGAGCTTCAGATTGAAAGCCCGCGTCGGCGGCACCGGCTGCTGCCGCACGAGTGTGGCGATCGCACGACGATCCTTTTCCAACAGGTACTCGTCGGCATCGAGCACGAGGATCCAACGGCCTCGGGCCGCCTCCAGCGCCAGATTACGCGCCCAGCTGAAATCGTCGCGCCACTCCGCCTGGATCAGCCGCGCGCCATGGCCGCGGACGATCTCCTGCGTGCCATCGGTCGAACCGGTGTCCACCACCACCATCTCGTCGGCGAGCCCGCGCACCGAATCGAGGCAGCGGGCCAGCACGGCACTCTCGTTTCGCACGATCATGCACAAACTGAGCAACGGGACGTCGACAGGGGGCGTGGTCATCGGGGTGCGCAACACCTAGTCACGCAAAGCCCCGCGAGGCGATGCTCGATTTTCGCGCGCCGAGGCGACGTCACCGCGCCGGCGGCGCGAGCAGGCGGTACTTCACGAAACGCCCCGAGTCCGTCAGGTCGGCATCGGTCCATCCGCCTTGATCGGAGGCGCCAGGCCGGAGCAGCGCCGAAGCCTCGTTGGCATCCGACAGCGACCAGTTGCACCAGCTGATCCCAAAGCTCTCCAGGAAATCCATCCACTGCTTCGATTCGTACGGGTACGGCCCGCCATCTCCCGTAGCCAGCGTCGTGCCCCACTCCGAGCAGAACAACGCCACCCGATTGCTCGCCACGCGGACCTTTTCCCGCAGCTCCGCCCCGTGCGTGCCGACGTAAAAATGAATCGCGTAGAGCACGTTTTCGAAGGCCAACGGGTCCTGCGCCGCCACATCGACATCCTGCGACCACGTCGGCGTGCCCACGATCACGATCGAGCCGGGCGCCTCCTGGCGGATCACAGGGATCACCGCCTCGGCAAACGGCTTCACGCTGCCCGCCCAGGTCACGTCCGCGCCGTTGGGCTCGTTGCAAATCTCGTAAATGACGTGCGTCTTGTCGCGGTATTGCGCCGCCTTGCGTTTGAAAAACGCGATCGCATCGGCCTGCGTCGTGAGCGGGTCGTGCTCGAAGAGCACATGCCAGTCGATGATGCAGTAGATGCCGTTTTCCTCACAGGCCTCGACGATCAGATCCAGCTTCTGCTCCAGCGAGGGATCTTCGCGAAACGACGTCACGTACAGCGCGGGCCGCATCACCGTCACCTGCCACTCCTTCGCGAGGAAGCGCACGCCCTCCCGCGTGGCGAAACGCCCGAACAGCTTCAGGTCGTGCGTGCTCATGCCGCGCAACAAAACAGGCTTTCCCGCCTGGTCGCACAGCTGACGCTCGCGCACCTGCAACGCCCCGTGCCGCGCCACCGGCGAACCCTTCGGGTAGTTGCCCGAGGCGGCCGACGCATCCACGGCCATGCCCACCCACAGTCCCAACGCGCCGAGCCCCCACCGCCACGCCCGCATGCCTCTGGTAAACGAAATCAATCCGGTCTTCATGTGTTTCAAAGTTTAAATCATTCAGTGAGGGTGGCGGCCAGCGCGGCGATCTCATCCACACCGGGCGGATCGTAGGCCATCGGGAAACGCTTGCAGACGCTCGTCGCCGTCGCCGCCGCGAAACGGACGATGCCCTCGTCGTTAAACCCGCTGGCCACGCCGTGGATCACGCCGCCACGAAACGTGTCGCCCGCCCCCAGCGTGCTCTTCGGCACGATGCGGCTGGGTTGCAGCCGGCGGATGCCGCCGCGACCGCGCGCGTAGAGGATCTCCTTCGCGCCGCTGGTGAAGATCACGAGCCCGGCACTTTCAGAAGCGTAGCTTTGCAAAAGCTCTTCGCGGTCCGCCTTGGGGAACTGGTTGCGAATGTACTCGCCGGAAATCACCGTCGCCGTCGCCCCGCGATGCAACAGGCCGTCGGGCGGACAATCGATCGTCACATACGGGCGCCCCAGCTCGCCACACAGACGAGCAACCGCCTCCGACTCCGCGCCAAAGTACGGGTCGAGCCCCACGATGTCCGCCGCCGCGATGTCCTCGCTCGCCGGCTTCGCCCAGCGCTTGGGGCCGCTGAAATACTGGCCGAATCGCCCGAAGACCGTGCGCGTCGCCCCGCCGACCAACACCAGATCGCGCACCCCGTCGAAGGATTCGTCCACCGGCAGCCCGGAGCAATCGATGCCGCGTCCCGCAAAAAACTCCTGCACGCCTGCGCGCGTCTCACGCCCGAGGCACGGGCCGGCCACCTTCACGCGGTGCCCCCAGCGCGCGAGCACGATGGCCGAGTTGCCCGTCTCGCCACCCGGCACCCTATGCGTCTCCTCGATTTCGGCATAGCCATCGGCCTCGGGATAGTTGCCCGCGAGCCGGTGAATGGTGGAGTACACGACCATGCCATAGAGATAGACGCTGGCTCGCGTGGGTTGTGGGGAGTTTTTCATGGGGAGCGAATTGCCAAAAGGCCGCCGACACGCGGCTCTTTTGACCCACACAGGCTAGCGAAACGCACTTCCCTTCTCCATTTCGATAAACGAGCATTCTTACGATTTTATGCCCTCCCGTGCGACGAGCCTTCCGCTGCGAAGCCCCAATCTCCGGCTGCCTGCCGGGGACCAGGCGCAGGTCATGCGCCCGCGTACGTCCGACACTGCCGATTGTCCGTTCATGCTCGCCGCCTGCGGTTATAACTTCGATCCGCCCAAGCAGGTCTTCCGCGAGTACCTCGCCTCCATCGACGAGCTCGTGATCTGGCGCTACGTGGTCGCCGGCTCGTTTCTATGGACTGCCGGCGACACCCAGCTCCGCGTCGGGCCGGGCATGGCGTTGACCACCCACCAGCCGGCGCCCACGCGACTGGTCGTCTCCGGCGAGGGCGTCTGCGTGCTCTGGATCTTGAGCTTCGGAAAACCGGCCCAAGACTACTTCGACCGGATCGTGGCGCGCTTCGGCCGCTCGCACACGCTCGCACCGACCAGCGAGCCTGTGCGCCGGGCCGAAGAGCTCGTGCGGCTGGTCCGGCAAAACAAAGCCCGCTCGCCCTTTTTCTGGTCGGAACAGTTTTTCCTCTGGCTGAGCGCCTATCACCGCCACCTTGATGCGCACCGCCTGCCGCTTCAAAAGGTCGCCGCGCAACCCGAGCAGTCACTCCGCCTCCTCCCGGCCCTGCCGCGCACCGTGAAAAGTTTTGCCGTGCAGCTCGGCTACTCGCCGGCACACTTCTCCCGGCAACTCGCGAAAAAGTGGAAAGACACGCCCGGCCGCCTCCTGCGCGAGCTGCGCCTGCGCCAGGCCGCCCAGCTCCTTCGCAACACCGAAGAGCGCGTCCAGACCATCGCCGCCAAGACCGGCTATGCCTCCGTCCCGGCCTTCATCACCGCCTTCAAAAAAGCCCACGGGCGCACGCCCCTCGACTACCGCCATGCCCAACGCTGACCTCCCGCCCGCCTCGCCCACGCGCACCATCGTCTGCGACGACTCCCTCCCGTGGATGCGCGAGCACGGCCCACTCGCCGGCGCCTGCGCCGTCACCTCGCTGCCCGACGTCTCCGAGGTCAACATCCCGCTGCCCGACTGGCGCGTCTGGTTCCTCGACGCCGTGCAACTCGTGGTCAACTCGGTGGCCGACGACAGCGCCGCCCTTTTCTTCCAGTCCGACATCAAGCGCGACGGCCGTTGGATCGACAAGGGTGCCCTCGTCACCCGCGCGGCCGAGGATGCCGGCGCACACATTCTGTTTCACAAGATCATCTGCCGCGCCCCCGCCGGCCGCCTCACGCCCGGACGCCCCGGCTACACGCACCTGATCGCCATCTCCCGCGCGCTACGCTGCCCCGATGCGCTCCCGATTCCCGACGTCATCGCCGACGCCGGCCGCCACGCCTGGGTGCGCGCCATGGGTATCCGCGCCGCCGCACACGCCGTGCGCTTCGCCCGCGACCACGCCCGCGCGACGTCGATCTTCGATCCGTTTTGCGGCGTCGGCACCGTGCCCGCCGTGGCCAATGCCCTCGGCCTCGACTCCCTCGGCATCGAGAAATGCCGGAAACGCGCCGAGCAGTCGCGCGCCCTCACCGTGCGACCGGACGAGTTGTAACGCGCGCCCCGGCCGCGCCAGCCGTCAGACCACCACGCGCAACGCCAGCGGTTGCACGCGGATTTCGAACCGCGCGGCCACGCCGGCGATCTCGCCATCGACATGCCACGGCCCCGGCGTCGCCCGGCTGAGCGTAAACGCCGCCGCGCGCTCGCACCGCACGGAGCGGTTTCGGTTGAGCGTCTTTCCAAACAGGCGCCACACCAGCGGCACGGCGTTCCAAAGTGTCACCGGCGGGATCGCCGTCAGGTCGAGCACGCCGTCGTCGGGTTTCGCCCGCGGCGCGATGTAGGCATTGTTGCCAAACTGCGACGCGTTGCCCACCGCCACAAAAAGCGCCGGAAACTCGCTGCGCGCGCCGCCGCCTTCGAGGGTAAACCGCTCCGGCTTCGCGCGACTGAGGCGCAACGCCGCGATGCGCAGGTAGGTGGCGAGCCCGCGCTGGGCGCTCGCGTTGAACTCCTGCACCACGTCGGCGTCGAAGCCCGTGCCCGTCGTGCAGAAAAATGCCCGGCCGTTGTTGTAGCCCACGTCGATCACGCGCACCGAGCCGGCGACCGTGCGCTCGAGCGCCGGCTTCAGTTTCAACGGCAGCCCGAGCTCGCGGGCCAGCCCGTTGCCCGAGCCCAGCGGCACGATGCCAAGCGCCGACGATGTGCCGACCAGCCCCTGCCCCACCTCGTTGACCGTGCCGTCGCCGCCCACGGCGATCACGCGCTCGCAGCCGTCGGTCACGGCCTGCCGCGCCAAGTCCTTCGCGTGCCCCGGCGCATCGGTGAGCACGAGCGTGGCATCCAGCCGCTGTTCGGCGATCCAGCCTCTCAGGCGATCAGCCAGCCCCTTTTGACGACGCACCAGACCGGAGAACGGGTTGACGATATAGCGGAGCTTCATGCAGGGGCGGACACCCTCGCGACGCCGCCCCGGCGAATCAAGTCCCGGTTGCGTGACAATCCTGCGTCGCAAAAACGCCTTGGCTTGCCGGCCCGCCCGCAAAAGCTCCACGCCATGTCGTCGTCCAAGCCCCGCCTCCACATCCTCACCGGCTGCACCGCCGTGGGGAAAACCGAGCTGGCGCTGCGCTGGGCCGAGGCCCACGACGCCGAGATCGTCTCGTGCGATTCGCTGCTTTTCTACCGCGGGATGGATATCGGCACCGCCAAGCCCACGCGCGCCGAGATCGCACGCGTGCCGCACCACCTGATCGACACCCAGCCCGTCACCGACCAGATGGACATCACCCGCTACGTCGAGCTGGCGCGCGCCGCCGTGGCCGACATCGCCGCGCGCGGCCGCCGCATCCTCGTGGCCGGCGGCAGCGGGTTTTACTTAAAAGCTTTTTTTGCGCCGGTGGCCGATGCCGTGGCCGTCTCGCCCGAGCTGCGTGCCCGCGTGGCCGCGCTCGATCTGGCCGCGCAACTCGACGCGCTCCGCCAGCTCAACCCCGACGGGCTCGGAGCTCTCGACATCGCCAACCCGCGCCGCGTCTCCCGCGCGCTGGAACGCTGCCTCGCCTCCGGGAAAACGCTCGCCGTGCTCGCCGCCGAGTTTGCCCGGATGCCCGGCCCCTTTGCCGATTGCGAAGTACAGCTCTGCCGCCTCGACCGCGCGCCGGCCGAGCTCGAGACCCGCATCGCGCAACGCGTCGAGGCCATGCTCGCCGCCGGGCTGGTCGACGAGGTCCGCCGGCTCCTGCCGCTCGGATTGAAACAAAACACGAGCGCCGCCGGCTCCATCGGCTACCGCGAGACCATCGCCATGCTCGAAGGCACGCTGCCGGAGTCGGAGCTCGCCGCCACCATCGTGAAAAACACCCGCGCGCTCGTGAAGAAACAGCGCACGTGGTTTCGCACGCAGTTGCCGGCGCACCGCGAGTTGCCCGCCACCACGGCCACCGTCGAGTCGCTCTTCGCCCAGGCCTAGCCACCAGAAATGCCGCGCTGTAGGGCGCAAGCTTGCTCGCCGCCGCCTGGACGCCGCCCGCCGCGCGGGCACAAAAAAGCGGCGCGGGGGAAACCGCGCCGCCGGAAAAACGAATCGTGGATCGGAAACCCGCTCAGGCGAGTTTCACGAGCTCGGCCGTCGCCGGCACGTCCTTGATGATCTGCGACGGGAGCGGGCCGACGCCGAGGTAGCGCAGGTTGGGCAACACCGCCGGGAGGCGGTCGCCGTAGGCCACGTCGAGGAGGCTCTTCACCATCAGCGCCACGTAGCGCTGGGCGTTGCGCGGCAGATCGGCGAAGCGGCGCACACCGGAAACGTCCTCGGACCAGCCGGGGCATTTCACGAAGACCGGGCGCAGCGTCTTGCGGACCGCCTCGTGGCGCGGCACGTGGTGGTAGCGCTTGCCGGCGGCGTCCTCGTAGGCGACGCAGATTTGCAGGTCGCCCTTCCACTCGCCGCCGTAGGTCAGGGCGTCGAGCTTGTTGAGCATGAAATCCTGATAGCCGCCGTAGCGGAGGGCGTCGCCCTTCTCCACCGCATCGTACCAGCCGACCATGCGCTGGCGGCCCGTGCTGGTGCCAAACTCGATCTGCTTGAGACGGGCGGCGAGCGGGTGCGCGTCGTCCATCTGCGTGATGAAGGTGTGGGTGCCGACCTTGGTGTCGTAGGCCTTGGCGACGCCGAAGGTGTGGATCGTCTGCACGGGGATGCCGATACTCTCGAACATCTCCGGCGCGTAGGTGTGCGACGCGGTCTGGTTGGGCGAGAATCCGTGGCGTTTATCGAGCCAGAAGGACTGGCCAAACTCGCCGATGATCGTGTGGCCGGCGGCCATCTCGCGCAGCGCCAGCTCGCGCACTTCGCCCACGTTGCCCGCGAGCGTGGAGCCCGCCTGCCAGTAAACGTCGGCCAGCAGCTCCAGGTTGAGCGTAAACGGCTCGGCGCCGCGGAAGCGGATGAAATCGAACTCCTCCTTGCCGAAGACGCCGGCCTCGATGGCCTCGGCGTTGGCGCGCTGCTCGGCGGCGGTCAGCTTGTCGAAGAACCCGCTCCATGTGGCGGCGCTCACCTGACAGACGTGCTGGATCGTGCGCAGCGCGCGGTCGGCGCGGGCGGCGAGCTTCTTGGCAAACGCGTCGCGCGTGCCACGGAAATCGGCGAAATACACCTGCCACTGGCCCACCTCGTCGAGGTAGGCGGGCGTGATGCCACGACCGGTGGAGCCGCGCGGCTCCTCGCGGAGCACGTTGACGCGGTAGTCTTCCCACGCGAGGTCGAGCAGGCGGTGCGTGAGGTCGGAGACGAGCGTGCGCTCGTCGATCACCAGGCGCGGCAAAATGGAGTAGCCCTTCTTTTCGAGCGGGCGCGTCTCCCACCAGATCTTGCGCGGGTCGGCCACGACGCCGGCACCCATGCCGAGATACTTGACGGTGTTTTCCACGACGCCGGCCGGGAGCAGGTTGAGCTTGATGCCGCCGGCGGTGTGGCCGGAGTTGGCGCCGCCATTGACCTTGAGCACGGTCGAGACGGAGCGCGGCGTGTCGCGAAGTTCTTCGACGACCTCGGGGATGAGACGGCCCTTGCCTTCGTCGCCGAAGGAGATGCCGACATCGGCGATCAACTGACTGGAAAACGGGGAGAGTGACATGTTGCGAGAGTGGCAACCCAAGGCTCGCGCCCCCTGTTGCCATGAAGGGCAATGGCGACCGTGTCCGGTATCGCAAGCCAAAGTTTTTCGCGCCGCGCAGCGCCCCTCGCGGAACCCGCGCACGCAAACGCATTTCGCTACTTGAGCAGGTAAACCTTGTCGCCCGCGCGCACCTGGCGCCCGACCGGCAGCGTGATCTTCTGCCCCGCCCCGGCGCGCTCCAGCACCTGCTCCTCCAGCCGCAGCGACGCCGCCACCTGCCGGAAAAACCCCGTCGTCGGCCCCTCGAAGATCAACTCGTCGCCGGCGGCAAACCCGACATCGAGCACCTCGACGTAGGCGACGCCGGCCTTGCGGTAGTAGTTGAGCACGCGCCCCACGAAATGCCGGCGCTGCGTGGCCACGTTGCCCGAGGCATGCGTCCACTCGTCGATGGGTTTCCCGTGGTAAAACCCGGTGGAAAAGCCGCGATTGTACACGCGCCCGACCTCGGCCAGCAGGCCGGTCTTCAGCTCGGCCAGACGCTCGCGCCAGCCCGCGCGCCCACGATCCCGACCGAGGAAATCGAG
>Ga0209717_1001295_pt1 | contig 27418 bp, 28 predicted proteins | sample AD_UKC048_MetaG_FD_184418 | JGI IMG/M metagenome (GOLD analysis project Ga0209717, IMG submission 184418) | Active sludge microbial communities of municipal wastewater-treating anaerobic digesters from USA - AD_UKC048_MetaG (SPAdes) (version 2) | ecosystem: Engineered > Bioreactor > Anaerobic >... | reverse complement strand
AGCAGACTATGCACGATCAGGCTGCCGACGGCTGCTTTGGTGCGGTTTTCTTCCTTATTAATTGCCTCTTTCATGCGAAGTATAATTAAGTCCTCAGTGCGAAGTACGAAGTGCGAAGTCGTTTGAGAAGTGCGAAGTCTTCAGCATACAACGTTTAATAGCAGGATGCTAACAGGATCGACATTGCACAAGAGATTTCTAAAAAACTACATTTTACCTGAAAATGTTGCATCTCAACCCTCAACATCTCAAACCCTCAACCAACTTCAGTTCGTATCCGCTTTCGGATTGGTAGCCAGAATGGTTTTCAGTTTCAGGCGGTTGGCGATATCGAGAATGGTCACCACGTATTCAATCGGAGCGCCTACTTCGGCGTTCACGGTGATAACGGTTTTGGCGGGATCTTCACCCATCGCACGCAACCGGGCGCGGAGGCTGTTTTCCAGGTTGGCTTCGGTAACGGCTGTTTTTTCAATATAATAGGTGCCTTCCTTCCGGACCGATACGGACAGCGCCGGCGATGCCAGCGTTTTGGACGTGCTGGACGGCAACTGGAGGTTGAGGGCATTGGGGGTAACCATATTGGAGGTCAGCATGAAGAACATCAGCAACAGGAAGATGACGTCGATCATGGCGGCCAGACTGAATTCGGGTTCTACCCGGTTCCGACGTTTGAGTGCCATATTTCTTTAGTTTTTAGTGTTTGGTGTGTAGTGTTTGGTTCGGACTGTGCCGAACACGAAACACCTCACACGAAATACGAAAATTAACGGGAGGGTTCCTGCAGCAGGTCCATAAACTGAACTGCCGTATTTTCCATTTTGAAAATAACCTTGTCGAGGTTCGACACGAGCAGGTTGTAACCCGCCATGGCAATAATGGATACGAACAGACCGAAAGCCGTAGCCGTCAGGGCGTGGTAGATACCGTTGGAAAGAACTTTCGGCGTCACGGTTTCGGCGTTGGTCATGTCCTGGAAGGAAATGATCAGACCGATAACGGTACCCAACAGACCGATCATCGGTGCGATACCCGAGATAGATGCCAGGGTAGAAAGGTTTTTCTCCAGTTTCAGCAGTTCGAGGTTACCCACGTTTTCGATGGCTCGGTTGATGTCGTCGAGCGGCTTGCCGATGCGATCGAGGCCTTTTTCCACCATACGTGCCATGGGTGCGTCGACGCTCTGGCAAAGCGCCTTGGCTGCCTGCAGGTTGCCGTTTTCAACGCTGGCGCGGATGCTGTTCATAAAATTCTGGTCGACCTGGCCGGCGCGGGTGATCGTGAGGTAGCGCTCGATGATAATATAAAAGGCGTAAATGGACAGGAGCGTCAGAACACCGATCACCACCTGACCGGAGAGGCTGCTGCCGGTAATGATGTCGAAAAGGCTTTTCGATTCGACGGGCTTGATGTCTGCGGTTTTGGTCGTTACTTGCAGGAAGAAAAAGGATGTCAGGAAGGCGTTCAGTGTCATAAGAACGTTGGGCTGTTTACTGGTGAAACCGATTGTTTTCTTTTGAAAAGTTGCGAACGCCAAAAGTAGCGCATTTTGTATTCGGCCGAGCAATTTCCTTAACATTTTTAGCCCCCGGTCGGCATTTTGCCAGTTGAATGACAAAGTTGGGTGCTTGAAAATGAAGGAATTATGCATAGCATATGGAAATACCCCGGGTTTACTACATTTGCCAAACAAACTTTTTCAAATGATACAAAAGCATGTTTTGTATGGCTTGCTGATCCTGCTGGCAGCCTGTAAGAATTCTCCGAAATCCGAAACACAGGCTGCTCAACCCGTAGCGGAAGCTCCTGCCGATACCCGGCCGGCACTTTACCTGGAAGGATATTACGCTACTTCTACCCTGCCCGGCCACGAGGTAGATGCCCTTTTTGATACCCAAACAGACAATTACTGGGAAACCCGCCCGGGCGCCGGCCCCGATGAAGGTATCATGCTGTATTTCCAGAACGGCATGCCGCTGTCGGCCCTGCAACTCACAGAATCGGGCTCCAATTTTGATCCTGCCAAAGCAATGATGCAGGTGTACGTCAATGGCACAGCCCTGCCACCCGGCCTGCCCGGACAAAAAGTAAACCTCGGCGGTCAGGCGGTGAAGTCGCTTTACCTGCGTTTCAATGCGACCGGCCGGGAAAATGTCGTCGATGTGGTGAACGACGAACTCAAAACGGTGGTTCGCACCTATCCTGCCGATGCCTCTATCCGCATCCGTAGCCTGCAACTGTGGAATGACAAAAACGAGGAAGTGCGCATCGTTGCCCCGCAGCAAATTCCGGGCACCGTAAAAGCGAGCAGCGTACTGAAAAATGCACCCGCTTTCAGCGCCGAAAATCTCTTCGACAGCCGCAAGGAATTTGCCTGGGTGGAAGGCAACTCGGCTTCGGCCGGCGAAAATGAAACGCTGCACTTCGAATTCGAACAACCCGTGCACATCACCGGCATGCAGATATGGGACGGCTACCAGCGTTCCGACGAACATTTCTCCGCCAACGCCCGCGTACGCGACTTCACTTTCGGGCAGCCCGGCGGTCCGCTACAAACCTATACCCTGCGCAGTACCAAAGCCGGTCAGAAAATCGACCTGTCGGCTGCTCTTTCCGGGAAATCTTTCGATTTGCAGGTTAAAAGCGTGTACCCCGGAACCTCTTATAAAGACCTGGCGATCAGCGAGATCCTGTTTTTTGACGGCGCTACTTCTTTTGTTGTCAAAACGGGTTTTACAGAAAAAACCGGCAACTCCAATAAAACGGCTGCCAAAGGTTCGCCGCTCCAGCCCATCCTCGATCGCCGCATCAACAACCAAACGGAAGATGCTGAAATGGTGAACCAGTCGCTCATTTTGCGCTCCGACGGTACTTTCGTGATGTACGTCGTAACCGAAGATACCGGCGACCAGATCCTGGCCGACGGCAACTGGCAACTCGACAAAAGTGACGCCGGCAGCGCTACGGTGTCGGTGTTCGGCAAATGGTTCAGCCAGATCAACCTGGCGGCTTATTATGAAGGCAATACGCAGGAAGTGGCGACCCGGATTTTCAGAGATGTGCTGACGGTGACGCCGGAAACGGTGACGGGCACGAAGATGATCGGGCTGTTCCGGATTAAGTAAAACTTCCCCCACGTAGGAATAATTGCAACGAGGATTACGCGGACAAAGCGGATTACGCGGATTTTTGACTCTACGACGGGCCGCAAGAAAATCAGACCATGCGCCTTCACCAGAAACTTCTTTTGCTTTTCGTGCTGCTCCTGTCCATCCTGTCTGCCTGGCTCCGGTTTCAGGCGTTCAGCCAGACGCCGTACGCCAACGGCTGGGACAGTTATTTTTACCTGGTGCAGTTGAAATCCATGGAAACGACGGGACAAATGCACTCGCCGGAAGCCTCGCTCATCTATCCGTATCTGCGGGTATTTTATTGGCTGACAGGCGATTATGTGACTGGAATGAAATGGGGCGTAGCGGTGTTGTGCGGGATTTGGGTAGCGCTGCTCGGTAGCACGGCCTTCAGGCCGTCGGGATGGGCGCCTTTCAAGGCGCCGTTAAAAGAAGGCATGAATGCCTTCTATCCCGACAGCGGGAAGGCTGTGCTACCGGTATGGGCGCTGTTCTCTCCGCATCTCACTTATTTCGCGGCGCAATACTCGAAAAACCTCCTGGGGCTGATCTTTCTATTGCTGTTTATCAACAGTTTGCAGCGGTCGGCGCAGGGAAAATACGCCTGGCTTTTACCTGCTTTCTGGCTGATTATCAATTATTTCGGGCACCGCATGACGTTCGGACTGGCCGTGCTGTACCTGCTGTTGCACCTGATCTTTCTATTCTGGAAAAATCAGGAGAATAGAAGGCTGGCAAAAAAATGGGCGCCCGCAGCAGCCGGCGCAACAGCGTTGTTTCTGCTGGCCGGGCTTTTTTTGCCGGGCCTGGCGCATGTGGCAGATATCGGCCGCTTGCAGGGGCTGTTTCACGGAACGCCGAATTTTGCGCCCTGGGCCTTTGTTCAAACATTCGGCATCGAGCGCCTGTCCGCCGCCTGGCTTTTTGAAATCGTGGTGGTGACGGCGTTTTTTCTATGTATGTTTTTCAGCGCCTTGTGGCGCCGCAACGTGGCGGCACTCCCCTTGCTGTTGCTGGGCGCCGTTTTGATCTTTCCGTTCCCGGAATGGTCGAGCACCGGGCTGGGCTGGCGATTCTGGATGGTGTTTGTGATTTTGACGCCTGTGTTAAGTGCGAAGCCTGTGGTTAGTGCGAAGTCGTCAGTGCGAAGTGCGAAGTCGGGGGAAAGTGCGAAGTCGTCAGTGCGAAGTGCGAAGCCAGAAACCAGTGCGAAGTCGTTAGTGCGAAGTGCGAAGTCGGGGGAAAGTGCGAAGTCGTTAGTGCGAAGTGCGAAGTCGGGGGAAAGTAGGGGTGTAGGGAAAGCGGGCGTTTGGCTTTTGAATGGAGTGTTGTTGGTAACGGCCTTTTTTTCCTGGAAAAGTTACCGGCCGGCGGTGCAGGATCCGGACTATGCGCAGTTTCAAAAGGTTACGGAACGGACGCTGGCGTATTTCAGTGATCCACTGACTGCACAGCCACCGGATCGCTTGAAGCGACCGGGTGACTTCGCTGCCCCCGAACTCGTGATCGCCCACAATGCCCTGGCGGAGTATTTCACCTTCACGACCGGCACCGACGCCATGCCCTGGCTGCCGGAATACGCCATCGATTCCACCCGGCTCTGGCGGATCGCGGCGGGTGTGCATTTGCCGACACTGCAATATTTTTCGGGGAAAGAAAATGCGCCTCTTATCACCAATCTGGGCGGACATTACTATCTGTTGCCCGAGTACGTGTGGCAGCAGGTGCTGGCCCGTGCGCATGCCGAGGGGGATGCTGATTTTCTGGAAGTAGCCGAATCGTGGCGGAATCCGTGGAAAATGCGGCCGGGATGGTTGCTGCGGAAGCACAATCAAGAGTGAACACCGAATAAAAACAAGTTGGGATTTTGAAATGCCTCGCCTCAGTGCTGCCTCGTGCAGGCGCTGGGAAGGTATTTTCATGCCGACAGTAAATTTTCCGTATAAATAATTTTCCATTCTTTTATTGCACACAATCTATTGTTAATCAAAGTTTTATTTTCTAATTACCGATATTTCATTTAAAAAAATAAGATGTTTTTCATTTTCGAAGGTCACTTCTTCTCCCCCTTCGGGATATGTAAATGTACGCTCGTTCAAAAGCGTTGCGGCAAACCGGCACACTTGTGTCGAAACGGCGCGCCCGATACCGGAATCCCGGTTTGCATGCTTTTGTATGAGCACCTCTTCATCAAAATAAAAAAATGAAAAAATGAAAAACGTATTGCTCTTACTCGTTTGTTTTCTGAGTTCCCAATTGCTGCCGGCCGCGGCGGTTCTGCCAACCGACAATACTGCGCCCGGTTGCAGAGTCAACCCGCCGAATACGGAAATCACGATTCTTTTCGCTTATACCACCAGCGCTGCCATCGCTGCCGGCGGACCTGCGAACATCAAACGCAATGTAGACCACGGCATGGGCTTGTTAAATGCTGCACTGGTAAACAACCAGATTCCACTGACCGTTCGCGCTATTACCGAATACGCAGAAGTGGATTACGGAGCAGCCTCTTCCGACGCAGCAGTAACCGATTTGCTGGCGGAATTGCGTAAGACAAACGGGAAATTCAATAAAGTACACCAGTTCCGTCAGCAGAAAAGAGCCGACATCGTTTGCCTGGTTTTTTCTGGATATGCCATGGGAAAAGCCGATCTGAACGGCACATTTATGGTATGTCACTTTAGTGCCTTCGGAGACACTTACGTGTTTCCTCACGAATTCGGCCACGTGATGGGCGCAACCCACGAAGCGGGCATGAACTTCACCTTTGGGGAAAACGCTTACCGTACTATCGCCAACACTGGCGGTTTCTCTATTCCGTATTTTTCCGAACCCCGCTCCGTTACCTTGTCGCTGGCAGGTGCAAATCGTACATTTACTATCGGCGACGCCTCACACAACAACGCAGGTACGATCAGAACGAATATGCCTGCCAAATCCACGCTGGGCGAAGCACTCCCTGCCGTACCCAATGCCACCGGAGCAGCACCGGCCAAATTGGTCGACCCGCTGACGGCTCCCATGCCCGCAGGAGGCGCTGCACCATATACGATTACTTCCTTTACACAAAAGGCTGACGGCAATTTTACATTACAGTATACCTGTAGTGACGCGGTAGTTGTCAGGGTAGAAGGATTTGCCCAAAATAATACGTCTTTCGGCTGGTTCACCGAAACGCTGGACCCGTCTGCATCAACTAAACTACTGGGAGGCTGGGGGCCTGCATACCCAGGCGACCGCTACGAACTCAAAATAAACAATGTACTTGTTAAAACCATCAACGTTCCCTAAGCGGAAATGACGGCTCCCGGTGAGCCGGCCAAACACGGGTCATATTACCAGATACAAACACTTTGCTAGTATCCGATTCCGAACGAGCATGTTCAGAAAAAGCGTGGAACGTCTGACGTAAAAAATTGATTTTCAATATATAAGTCAGGTATGCCGCGCTTTTTTGAACATGCTCTTCGAATCCTCCCGGCGCCGCACCCGCTGCCTCCCATTCAAACCCCTTCTGGAAAAACCGCGAATTTTCTGATCTAAAAACCTGCCGGATCATGCCATCCAAACTTTCCTATCTATTGCCTCTTCTTTTTTGCTCCCTGCTGTTTTCAAGCCTCCGGGCGCAGGACATACAGCGGACTTTGAATGAAATGCGCGAAACCCAAAACGTGCTGGTGCAAACGCAGATCCAGGAGCGTGTCACCAAAATCGTCAATACTCCCGATTTTGTGCGTGCTGCCAATGTGAGCCTCAATGCCCTGGTGCTGTCCAATTCCCTGACGGACTACCTCAACGACGTCAGCGACCTGAACAACCCGAACAACAGCGATCTTGGATTTTCGCTCACGCAACGGGTAGAGGAACTCATGGAACAGCATGTTTTCGCAGGCGCCGGTAAACCGAAAAAAGGATTTCCGCGCGTCATGGAAATTACCAGGGGCGTGCTTCAGCACCCGCTGGTGAGCACCTTCACCAGCGCCATACCGGTGGTTAATTCCCTGAGTTCGGTCATGGACCTGGTCACCAATCTGGCGGTCAATGATCCGTCAATTCCAGTCGAAGGCGTCAACGCGTTCCGGGAAAACATAATCCGGTATGTACAGCATTACCAGGGACTGAGCGACGCCACCCGCAAGTTGCAGGGAACCGTAATGGCCGTGCAGGAGCGCACCGACGAGATGCGGATCATGCTGAAAAGTTTCACGGTACAACGTGTCACCAACTTGTTCCCCGATCAGGTAGACCAGGCTGCCGCCGAACCCAGCCTGCGCAATGTATTGCTGCACATTTATGAAAAAGACCGCGTAACGGATACCATCGGGAAAATTCTCATCCGGTACCAGCAGGATAAACAACCCGGCGACATTTCCGTGCTCACCGATCCTCGTTTCGTGTATCCGGAGTACGTGGTGAATGAAGCACGTTTTATCCTCGACGAACTGCATGCCATCACACAGGAATACCTGGTTGCCTTCACCGAATATCAACACGACCTGGAAGCGGTGCTTCAGCAATCGAAAGACATCGGCGATGCGGATAAAATCGACCGGAAAATCCTGGTTTTACAATCCAAATTGAAAAAAGTCGAAGATGCTTTCCTCAATGCCGTGCACGTGGAAGAAGTGGAATACCGCTTCAAAGCGCTGGCAAAAACGCGGATCAGCGATAACAGGTAGTTATTAGTTATCAGTTATTGGTTATCAGTGTTGATAATCAGGCATTTGCACCTATTACCTAACCTTACATCCTTCCTTCTAATGGCTTTCCAACCTTCCGTTTTTATTTTGGCGCTGGCATGCCTGGCGCTTCCGTTTGCTGCGTCGGCGCAGGCAACTCCTGAAGACCATGCATCCGAATTGCATCATAACCACGCATCTTTTTTTATCGGCGCCACCACTCCGACGGGCGCGAAGCATGTTTTCAGCAATTCGGCCACGTGGTTTACCGTCGGATTCGATTATGAATACCGCTTCAACAAACCGCTCGGCATCAGTTTTTTTACGGAATACCTGTTTGCCGTACACGAGGAATTTCTGTTCGGTTTGCCGGTTTTCGTGCATCCGTGGCGCGGCCTGAAATTGAACGCCGGGCCCCTGATGGCGTTGGTGCATGAAGCCGAATCGGTAGAAGCGCCCGTAAAATGGCATTCCAAATACGGTTTCCGCCTGGAGGCCGGTTACGATCTTCACATCGATCATTACACGATTACGCCGATTATCAATTACGACCGCGTGGACGGGCACGGGGAAATGAATTACGGGATTGCGATCGGGGTGGGTTTCTGAAACGCGGATTTTTGCAACGCGGATTTCGCGGATGGAGAGCGGATTTACGCGGATTGGAGGGCATTTAGGTTGTTTTGAGATGCGTTTAGGTTGTTTACGTATACGTTTAGGTTGTTTTGAGATGCGTTTAGGTTGGAGGACATAAACGAATACGTTCCCGACCTAAAATTTCAGGTCCGCTACCTAAACGTTTAGGTTGGGAGACCCAAATTTTTAGGTCCCGAACCGGAACACTTCTCAAAAAAACGTAAACGCATCTCTCTTTGACCCAAACGGATCATTACAGGAGCGGATGACATCTGTGATGAACCGAAAGGTTTGTCAATGGAACGGGAACATATCATGACACGACCTAAACGTATCGTGAAGGAACCCAAAAGTATCGTGAAGGAACCCAAATGCTTCTCAACTGGACCTAAACGTATGCCAGAAGGCGCCATCCGGAACGAATCCGGATGGCGCCTTCATTTTTTATCTTGATTTATCACTCATCTAATCCGCGGAAATCCGCTATAGATCCGCGTAATCCGCGTTTCAGGGACTCATTTTCGCAAAAATAATGCCCACTACAATCGCCTGAAAAACGCCGTAAGCCAGCCAACTGAGCACCATTTCAAAGGAAACGGCCAGCGCACTGAAGGTCAGCCACATGGAAGGAATGGTGGCGATAAGGGCGTACACGAGCCCCATTTCGATACCGCGCCACCAGAATGACCCGTGGAAAAGCGTTTTAAAACGCCGCCAGAACCAGGCCAGGGCAAAACTCAGGATAAAGGGGTGTATGAAATACAGAACGCCTTTTTCATCATCGAAACTGAAAATCGGGTCGTAGTACTGTTCTGCCAACTCGGGGAAAAGGGTCACGGCAAGAAATAAAGCCGCATAACTGAATAGCGCAAGTACTGCACCTGCGATCAGGCCTTTTAAAAGAAATCTTTTCATGGTTGAATGTGTATTTTTTTTTGAAATGATGCTTTTGGGTTGAGGGGTTGAGGGTTGAGAGGTTGAGTTAAAATCTGTTCCGAGGTTTGGCTGTCTCAACATCTAAACCCCTCAACCCCTCAACAATCACTGTATTTCCCCTACGTCCACGATCAGGTTGAAGTGGAAAGAGATCCAGTCGTTTACCTTGATAAGTCCGAACATGGCTTCCGGCGGATTGATACCGAAGGTGCTCATTTGCAGGGCCTGTTCGCCGCGGAGTTCGAAGCGGTTGGGGCTGATGGTGCGCGCTTTCGCCGCGATGGTGTGCTCTTTGCTTACGCCCGTAATGGTGATATTTACCCGCGCCTTTACGTCGAACCAGTCTTTGCAGTCGCCTTCGAGGCATTTCGCGTTCTGCTGTGCATCCACGAGTTTGATACGGATATTCGGATGCTGGTCAGCCTGCAGGGCTTTCTGCATGTCGTTGTCGATCTTGCGGTTATGGCAGTCGAAGCGTTTGGTCGGTATGGTCAGATCGACGTTTTTGAAACGCGCATACCCGCCGTTTCTATCTACTTCCACCATTTGTTCGCCGTAGCGGTTTTCACAATCGCAGGTAAAGTTGTTTACGTTGGAAGTGCCTTTCAGGTAAAGTTTGCTGCCTTCCAGGATCTGGTAGCGTTTTTTAACGGCGCTTGTATGGTCGGTGGTAGCGGCGACCATTATGACGCCGGCCACAAAAAAGACCAGCCAATTTGTCCAACGAAATTTATCGGAAAACATAACCAAGATGATTTGGGTGAGCGGGGAAAAAACCCCGTAGTCTGGACAGCAGGCTACGGGGCGTAAGGGTGGAGGGTTGTTGAGGGGTGGAGGGTTGTTGAGGGGTTGAGGGGTTGAGGGGTTGAGATGTTGAGTTAAAATCCGTTCCGAGGTTTGGCTTCCTCAACATCTAAACCCCTCAACTTCTCAACATCTAAACCCCTCAACTTCTCAACATCTCAACCCTCAACATCTCAACAATTAAACATCTCAACTCTTAGAAACCAATAACTGCTTCCACCATGAAGCCGCTGAATTTTGCTTCGTTGCGGTAGTCGGTGGTTGGGAAATCTTTGTAGTTCTGAACCACGTATTCGCCTTTCAGCAACATGTTTTTGGTGGGGAACCAGCCGGCAGCCACTGCAACGCGGTCGATCGAAATTTCATTGGCAAAGCCTTGCGGGGTACCTTTTGCCTGAATGTAGCGTCCGCCGATGTAGGCTTGTTCGTTTTTCAGGAAGCGGTACAGACCTTCCACTGCCAGTTGGTTGAACTTGCGTTCGGAACCGTCGCGTTCGGTATTGGTGCGGCCTTTGATAATCTGGTAGTCGCCGAAGATTTCCAGGCCTTTGTATTTGATGAACGGGTTGATGCTGATTGCATTCACTTTATTGGCAACGCCGAGGCCCGGGAAACGACCGGAGTCTTTGTTGGCAGCGTAGGTACCGGTTGCTGGTTCAGCCACCATGAAGTAGTGCGAACCCGTGCGGTCGCCTGCATACAGGGTATTGCGTGCACTTCCGGAGTTGTTGTACAGCGAAGCGGAGAGGCGGAAACGGAAGTCATCGAACGTTTTGTCGTAGGCCAGTTTCACGGTAACGGATGGGTTTTTCTTGTTGGGTTCTACGTTCGGAGCCACCGGATCAGTCGGGTAGTTGTCGATGTTACCGTTAATGAAACCGGAAGTCAGGCCGATCATACCCATGAAACCATCCACCGGGAAAACGTATACTTCACCGCCGATTTCAGTAGCGAATGCGTCGAAAACCAGGTTTTCTACAAACGGGTTGTAGATGGTATTACCGCCATCGGAGCGACGGAACTGCATGTCGCCGAAATTGGGGGTAAAGTGACCGATTTTGACCCGTACATTATTGGTAAACCATTCGGGGCTGCCGAACATCGGGAGTTTGTCGAACTGGATGTAACCGCCTTTTACCCAGAATTCGGAGTGGTGGCGCGAAGACATGTAGTTTTCCAGGCAAACGCGGATACCGTCGCCGATCTGCATATCAAAGTTCAGGTTGGCCATGGCCAGGTTGAAACCGGAAAGCGTTGCGGATGTAGAGTCTTCCGATTTAACGACGCCGTACAGGAAGTTTTTATTGGTAGCATTGGTGGCCGAGGTAGCAACGTAGGTAGGTTTGTTGGAGGATTTCAGGGACTGGAAATCCTGGGTAAACGCACCGCCGATACGGATTTTGAAACCCGTGAATTCCGGTTGTTCACCTTTTTTGGAAGGTTCGAAAACATTGATGCCGTCTCTATCATAAGAACGGTAGTATTGGATAGCAGGCTGTTGGGCCGCCAGTTGCGCGCAAAAAAGGAGCACGAGGCCGGAAAGGAGAGCAAAGTTTTTCATAAAACAGAGATTTAGTTTTGAATTTTTTTGATTATTTATCAGGTAAAATCAGAGGAAAATGACACGTAAAAATTTGATTTTCAACGCGTTGGCTCCACTTTACCATTTATTCATTTCAGGGTAACCTGAAACACTATTTCCACATCATCGCCGGTGGTAAGCGTGCCCAGCAGGGCGGTCGGCGGCTTGATCTGATATTCGGTCATTTTGATTTTTTTGGAACCGCTGAATGTGATGCTGCCATCGGCGCCCACTTTCGCTTTCACATACATGTCAATATTATTGGTCACACCGGCGATGCTCAGCGAGCCGGTAGCATTGATGTCGTAGCCGTCGCCTTTTTTTGTGAGGGAAGTGATCTTGCCCAGTTTGTAGGTGATGTTTCCAAACCGGTCGGCTTTCAGCGCATCATAGGTTTTGTTGTCCATGATGGAGCCTTTTTCACTTTTGATGGATTTAACCGGAATCTCTACATATAAGGCATCGACAGATTTCAGGGCGCCGGCCACAAAAGTGAAAGAACCGTTGGCGCGCACTTCCTTGGCATTGGATGTCCAGTCGTGCAGATTGGAACTCCCTTTCACAGCCAAAGAATAATTGGATATGCGGTAATTTGTTTGCCCAAAAGCAAACGAAACAGCGCACATGGCAAGTAACAAGAGTTTATATTTCATAACAGTCATATTTTTCTACAAATGTACCTGCATGCCAAAAGGCTCGTCAGTGACGGCGCTTAGGTCGGAGAGTGACCTTTATCATGCCGATGGGCGGCAATCTGATAAAATATTTATTTTTTTATATAAAGTATTAAAATCCAATAAATTATATCAGTTTCCCTGTGTTATTTGCCCGAATTTTCCCCGCCTCGTAAACAGCCGTTGGGCAATGCTTGATACCCCCGCAACATGGGAGATGATTAAGGTTAGTATGGAGGGGAATCTGCGACAAGCCCGGGGCCATTTTATAAAACACGCCTAGAGCGGTTCCGGGGCAGCAATCAAGCGCAGGTTCAAACGTGAGGAGGATTATATCTATTCGTGACCGGGCGGGTATATTGGAATGTGCCGAAACATTTTAAGCCTATTTTAAGACTGAACTAAGGCGCCGTTGAGATCCCTGGAGTCAATTTTGCAAAAAATCGGATCTTGCGCTGCAAGCCCGTCCGAATCAAAACCTTCACCGTCAAAATCAACGTCATGCGAGTTCTACTGGTAGAAGATGAAACAGCCATCGCCCGATTTATAGCGGACGGACTGGAAGAAGAAGGATTTGCAGTAGATGTAGCCGGAAATGGCAGGGAAGGCCTGCGCCTGGCGCTGGACAATCTGGCAGAATACGATCTGTTTCTGCTCGACTGGATGTTGCCCGGCGCCAGCGGCATCGAAATATGCCGTGCTATCCGCCGGGAGAACAAAACGACGCCGGTTATTTTCCTCACGGCTAAAGACACTGTCGACGACGTGGTATTCGGGCTCGAAACCGGCGCGAACGATTACCTGCGCAAACCGTTCGCTTTTGAAGAACTGCTGGCGCGTATGCGGGTGTTGCTGCGCAATGGCGACGGAGAGCAAAACGTTTTTCGTTACGCAGATATCGAACTGGATATTTCCGGCCACCGGGTGCTGAAAGCGGGCAAACAGGTAGAACTCACCCAAAAGGAATTCGCTTTGCTGGAACTATTGCTCCGCAACAAAGGCAAAGTGTGCCGCCGCACCCGCATCATTGAAAAAATATGGGATATCCATTTTGACCACGACACGTCGGTGATCGATGTTTACATCAATTTTTTAAGGAAAAAACTCGACCTCCCCGGTCAGCCTTCCTTTATCCAAACCCTGCGCGGTGTCGGTTACCGCGTCAATAACGACGTATGAAACTGAGCTTCAGAAACCGCATCGCACTGTTCACTGCGCTGGCAGCCGCAGTTACCATCGGGCTGGTATTTCTCGTGGTGTACGGCGTGGTTTATTTTACTGCCTACAGCCACCTCGATTCGGACATCCGCCAGGAGAAGGAAGAAGTGCTCCATAATTTGCGCTGGGTAGGCGATTCCATTTTTATAGAACACATGACCGAATGGGAAGAGAGCGAACACCTGCAAATTGAAGTAAATCCCACTTTCCTGCAACTGGTGGATGCCGACGGGCACCTGCTCTTCCGCTCCACCAATCTGGATAAAGACGTATTGCTTTTCGACCCCGCGCTTTCCACAGAGGCGTTCTTCAACAGCCGCATTGAAAGTCAGCGCATCCGGCAGGGGCAGTTTCCCATCTTAAACGAGCGCAACGTCGTGATCGGACGCCTGACGGTCGGTATTTCTCAGGAAGAATCGGCCGTCGTACTGCACAACCTCCGCAATACCTTGTGGATTGCGTTTCCGTTGCTTTTACTCATTCTGTTTGTAGCCACTGCCATTGCCGCATCCCAGGGCATCGCGCCGGTACAACAACTGATCCGAACTGCATCCGGTATCAGCGAAACCAACATCCATGACCGCCTGCCATTACCCGGAAACAAGGACGAAATTTACCGCCTGGCGACTACCATCAACGAGTTGTTGCAACGCGTGGAAAACGGCATGAAACGCGAAAAACAGTTCACAGCCGATGCTTCGCACGAAATACGAACGCCGCTGACGGCCATTCGCGGCACTTTGGAGGTGTTGATCCGGAAGCAGCGGGCGCCTGCCCAATATGAGGAAAAAATAGGTCGTGTCATCGCGGAGGTAGACCGCCTGAACACCATGCTGGAACAATTGCTGCAACTGGCGCGGTTGGAAAACAACCCGGTGCCGGTCAAGCCTGCGCCCGTGCCCCTCCATGATTTTTTAGTGGCCCTGACCGAAAAGTGGCAGCCCCGTTTGTCGGAAAAAAACATGGAATTGGGCTTGCAAATACCACCCGGAGCCGTGCTGTTTGCAGACGCTACCCTGCTCAATATCATACTCGACAACCTGATTGGCAATGCGATCAAATACGGGCGTCCGGGTGGCCGGATCGACTGTATCTGGCAGGCGGATAACACCGTACTGACAATCCGCGATGATGGCCCGGGCATCTCCTCCGAGCACCTGCCACACATCTTTGACCGTTTTTATCGCACGGATAATGCGCGGAGTTCCGTGGTTCAGGGCGCCGGGCTGGGATTGTCGATCGCTAAAAAACTGGCGGATATTTCAGGCATCGTCCTGCTGGTCAAAAGCGAGCACGGAACCGAGGTCTCCCTGCACTTTCAGCATTCTTTTTAAGCCGATTTTTAGAAAACTACAGGCCCCTCTTTAAGGTTCGCCCCGCCACCTTTGTCTTATCAAAATCAAACAAACAAATAGATAAGACAATGAAAAAGAACGTGTTAAAAGCAATCTTTGCAATGCTTACCGTATGGGTGCTGCTTCCTGCCTGCACCTCCGAAAACGAAAAAAATCCGGCCTTGCAAGCACCCGTCGCTGCTCCGACTGAAATGCAGGCCGCCGAAAGTAAAGCAACGGCCGAGCCGGCGGACACCACGGCACAGCAGGAAAACCAGGCTGGTAAAACCGAAAAGAAAAAATCGGGCAAGGATTCGGACGACGATGATGACCGCAAATAGCGGCTCACCATTCACCCATCCCCTTCCGGGAGGCTTGTAAAGCGCGATGCTATCCATCCGGGCAGGTCTCCCGAATTTATCTCTTAAAAATACACAACATGAACCAGGCTCATTTGCACCTCGTGCTCAATCACCTGCCCATTCTGGGCACCCTTTTCGGATTGCTTGTTTTGGCGGGCGGTTTTTTATTTAAAAATAACACTGTCAAAAAAACGGCGCTAGGGCTGTTCGTTTTTTCGGCCGTTTGCGCCATACCTGCCTACCTTACCGGTGAAGGCGCGGAAGAAGCGGTGGAAAACCTGCCGGGCGTCGGTGAAAACCTGATAGAAACCCACGAAGACCTGGCCAATATTTTTCTCTGGATCGTCGGCGCGCTCGGGCTTCTTTCGCTGGCCGCTTTTTATGCCGATTTTAAAGGAAAGAAAATCGCTCCGACGCTTTACCTGATCACGCTGGCGGCGGCATTGGGAACGATGGCATTCGCGCAACGTGTCGGCGCTTCCGGTGGCGAGATTCGGCATACGGAAATCAGAAGCGGCGCTACGGCTTCCGGCGGGGAAGGCGGGGAGAAAGATGATGACTGAATCGGTGTATTTCAAAATATCTCGCTGGAATAGTCATCCGATGACTCAAAGTCATCGGATGACTATTCCAGCGAGATATTTTGAAATATATCCTGACTGAATTCGCCCGGCTACCATCCGGGGCCGCGCTCAAAAAAGGAACACGGCAAACCCCCACATCTGTTACCTTTGCCGCACACCGCAAAACCAGTTTCAATTTACCCGCCATGTCTATGCCTCCCGCCAGTAATTTTGCCGCCAGCGTCCAAACAGAAGTCGACGCCGCTTATCTCTACGAAAGAATTGCTGCGGCCGAGTCGGATCCCGGCATCGCCAATGTTTTTCATGAACTCTCCAAAATCGAATCCGGTCATGCCCACGGCATGTTGAGAGGCCTGGCACAAAAAGGTATTCACGTAGCCCTGCCCGGGCCGTCGTGGCGGGCCCGCGTGCTCGATCGCATCGGGAAAATATTCGGATACGACTACATCATCGGCGTGATGATGGATACCGAAAAAAGCATCGCGCAGGCCGTGGTACAGCAAAAGACCAATGAAAGAGTGCCGATGAAAGGCGACGAGGGCAACCACGTCAAAATACTTCAGTCGCTGCTCAGCAGCAAACACAAAGTGTCGGGCGAAGAATTGTCGCGCATCGAGGGCCGCCACAAAACCGTGGGCGGCAATGCCCTGCGCGCTGCCGTTTTGGGCGCCAATGACGGTCTGGTGTCCAATCTCAGTCTGGTGATGGGCGTGGCCGGCGCTACCACCGGCGGCGAATCGGCCGTGCTGCTGGCGGGTTCGGCAGGACTGCTGGCAGGCGCCCTTTCCATGGCGCTCGGCGAATGGATTTCGGTAAAAAGTTCGCAGGAACTCTACGAGCGCCAGATGGCACTGGAAATGGACGAAATAGAAAGCAATCCGGAAGGCGAACTGAAAGAACTGACCCTGATTTATATTGCCAAAGGTATCCCCGAAGGGCAGGCCCACGATATGGCCGTGGAAGTGATGTCGGACCACCAGCGCGCCCACGCGGTACTGGTGAAGGAAGAACTCGGCATCAACCCGGATGAACTGAAAAGTTCGGCATGGGAAGCCGCCATCGCCTCGTTTATCCTGTTTGCGATCGGCGCCATTATTCCGCTGGCGCCGTTTTTCTGGAGCGCCGGATACACGGCAATCGTGTGGAGCGTGATCGCCAGTGGGCTCGGGTTGTTTGTCATCGGCTCGGCGATTACCCTGTTTACCGGAAAAAGCATCTGGTTTTCGGGCACGCGGCAGGTGGTGTTCGGTTTGCTTGCGGCAGCTATCACGTTCGGCATCGGCCGCCTGGTAGGCGTATCGATTGCGGGATAGAATAAGGGATGCGGATTGTGCGGATTTCCTGGTGGCCCGACGGCCGTTTTTTCTGACTATAATTAACTCAGGTTGTGCCCATCGGTAGCACAACCTGAGTTAATTATGATTTAGGATAGCCATCATTTTTTCCCAATACTGGTCATGGTCATCCTATCGATCATATTACAATTATAGTCCATTATTTTGGTCGGCCCGACCATCGAAACCGGATGCGCCGTTCGTTTGCAATATTCGCGCAAAATCAGGTAATCACCACTTTCCCAACATTTCACTTTCAGTCTTTCCTTTTACCGCCTGAGCGAGGTTTGTATACCTGCTCAGTCACAATGATTTGTTACAGGGCCTGCCGCCGATACACTTTTGATGCAGGCAAACGAAAAACGGCCCACGCCTCCGGCCACCTTTCTTCCTTTAACAATCAAAATACTTTGCACCATGAAGACGGTACTACCTCTCTTCCTCTTTTTACTCCTCGGCTGCCTGCGGCTGAATGCAGGAAACCCTGCTCCCTATTTTTATACGTACTGCCTGGAATGCGGCACCCCACAAAACCTGACAGTTCAAAACCTCAGCGGAACCTCGGCAACCCTCGTCTGGGATGCAGTGGCCGGCGCCACCAAGTATAATATTGAAGTGGAAAACACGCAGAACTCTTCCGGCTCTTTCCACCTGGATACGACCGTCACGGGCACTTCCTTTCAGTTGGGCGGTTTGCAGGCAGGTAAAACCTACAAATTTAAAGTCCGCGCCCGCTGCGGCGGCGACCACGGAGACTGGGCAGAGTGGCATTTTTTTACAACCGGATCGGGCACTTCCGCTCCCGGCGACACCACCTCCGCCAACTGCGCTGCACCGACCACACTCCATAGCGTCGTGACAGGCACTTCTGCCCTTCTTTCCTGGAACCACGTCGGCAACGCAGGCCAGTACTACCTCGAAGTGGAAGACGAACAGAATCAGGCGAGTAATTTTCACCTGGAAGTACAGGTATCCGACACATTTTACCAACTGAACGGCATCCAGCCCAATGTGCTGTACAAATTCAAAGTGAGCACGCATTGCGACAGCAGCAGCCACGGCCCCTGGTCGGTATGGCATTTCTTCAATTCTTCCGACAGCACTTCCAATCCGGTCGATACCTCCGCCAACTGTGCCGCACCCACGATGCTCGCCAGCGTCGTGACAGGTACTTCGGCCCTTCTTTCCTGGAACCACGTCGGCAACGCCGGCCAGTACTACCTCGAAGTGGAAGACGAACAGAATCAGCCGAGTAATTTCCACCTGGAAGTACAGGTGTCCGATACATTTTACCAACTGAACGGCATCCAGCCCGGTGTGCTCTACAAATTTAAGGTAAGCACGCATTGCGACAGCAGCAGCCACGGCCCCTGGTCCAACTGGCAGTTTTTCAACGGAAATTCCGACAGCACAAGCACCGGCGGAAACGGCGGCGGCGGCGGCGGCAGTTGCGGAAAACCGGCCGGCCTGCACGTAACCGGCATCAGTTCCGCTGCGGCCAACTTGCACTGGTTTGCCGTGCCGGGCGCTGTTTCCTACACCCTGGAAATAGAGCGTTACCAGAACAGCACCTCCAACCCCTGGCAAATCACGCAGGTAGTGAACACCAATTCATTTCACCTGACCGGCCTGAATGCCAACACCCGCTACAAATTCAAGGTACGCGCCAACTGCGCAGGCGGCCACGGCGACTGGTCGAACTGGAGAAAATTCAAAACCGCACTGGGTGTCCTCTCCCCCGCCTTTTTTAATCCCGGATCTGCACTGGAAGAACGCGCCGGCAGTCCGACGACCCCTGCACCCGCCTTCGATTCTCAAATCTGGCCGAACCCTGTAAAAACGACGGCCACGATTCGACTCGCTCACCTGAAATCGGAAACGGTCAGCCTGCGCGTGATGGATCTTTCCGGCCGCACGGTACTGGACCGTCAGTTCCAACCGGAGAACGCCGAACTGGAAGAAACCATTTCATTCCAGGAACTACCCGAAGGATGTTACCTGGTGCGGGTGCAGAACGGCGCCGACGTAAAGAGTACCAAACTGGTTGTAATCCGATAATCCGAACATATTCAAATGATGTGGCACACCTGCGCTTTACAGGAGTGCAGGGTGCCACACTTCCAATCGTGTTTTGTTTTTTGTATTCGGTGTTCAGTAGTGCTTGATTATCAATCTTTTGCCAAATAATATACACCAAAAACTAAACACACTTTTCGTAAACACGGTAGCGCAAACCGATCCGAAGCAGTCGATTCCAGGAAGTATCATGCTGGTTCGTGACTTTCATCACCACCCCTCCATTTTCGATTTTCGAAAATTGAGGGTTTTCGTGCATGTTGAGACTTTCACGCCGAGGCGAGAACATGAAAATCTCAACATGCTCTTGTTGTTGATCCCTTTTCCGGATGCCTGATTTTTCAGGAATACCCGACCACATTTATTTTTTCACGCAAGCAACCTTCCCGGCCATTCTCTCGTGTATCCGGTTGAAATCATGCTGAACAAATCTGAATTGGAAGAAACCATACGCGGCTGCCGTAAAGGCGACCGCTATGCTCAAAACCGGCTTTACAGAGCATTTTATACCTGGGCTTCCATTATTTGTCAGCGATATACCCACGACGTGGAAACAACGCGGGAATGTGTACAGGATGGATTTTTTAAGGTTTTCACCAAAATAGACCAGTATGGGGGCGATCAGTCGTTCGAAGCCTGGTTAAAAAAAATCCTGATCCATACCTGTATCGACCGGTACCGGGCTAGTCTGCACGAAACACAAACAGTCGCCTTGCAGGAAGCTGCAAACGAACAGGTCATGGCGGAAAACCTCATCAATGCAGACGCGGATTACCTCTTGCGTCTGGTGCGTTTGCTACCGCCGGCCTACCGGGCCACGTTCAACCTTTTTGCCATTGAAGGATACGACTACCAGGAAATTGCCGACACGCTGGGGGTATCCATCGGTTCCGTAAAATCCAATTTATCCAAAGCCCGGCTTCGCCTGAGAGAAATGCTCGGCAAGCCACAAATGGAAACTGCTTATGGAAAATAACGACTTCGACAAAATTTTTGCCCGCAAGTTCGGCCAGACGTCGGGCGAACCTTATAAAGAAGAAGGCTGGTCGGATCTGTCGGGCAGAATGGACGCCCACGAACGCCGCCGCAAACGCCTGATCACACCGGTCATGTGGCCGCTGTTCGGTTTGCTGGCTACGAGCAATGTGTTTTGGTGGCATCAATGGCACCAGGCAAAACAACAGTTGAAGACACCTGAAAAACAGGAAAACCGCATACAATACGATACCCTGATGCGAAGAACAGTGATATATGATACTGTTTATCAGCAGGTTACGATTGTAAGGCAGGAGATTTCAAACAACGCATCAGTCGGTACTCCGGGTCTTGCAGGAATGAATGGCCACCCGGAAAACACCTTCAAGAATACGAAACCGGTAAAAGAACCGGTTTCCGGCCCAACACCGGGAATCCTTTCACCCGGCGGCATTTCCGAAAACATGGAACATACAGCGGCGGAAAAAGAGAATGTTATGAAAACGGTGCCGGAAACCGGCCATACAAACAGTTATAGGGTACCAGTACAGGATACATTCGGACAAGCCGCAACGGTGCGTATAACCGACAAGCAGCCTGCCAACGACACCCTCTTCGAAGAATTGCTGCATACGCCGCCGGAAATCAAAAAAGTGCGCACGCCGCTACTGACGTTTGCCCGGCCCCGGTTGAACGCAATTGCAGGATGGTCGAACCCGATGCTGACGCACAAGCGCTCCGGCTTCCTGTTCGGCGCCGGACTCGGCGCCGACGTATCAGTTGCGCGGAATCTGCGTTTGGGCGCCGAAGCACAATACTGGAGCGGCAAGTTGAAAGCGGATGAAACGGACGAATTAACGACTGTGGATATCCCCAACCCGGGCAGCGATTATAAACTGCGGTATTGGGAGACTTACAAATTGCCGGTTGTTTCGTATGCCCTGCATTTGAAATACTATTTCCCGTCGAAGGGCGCCTGGGTACCCTGGATCGGTTTCGGCGCACAATGGGCTACCACGTTGCCTTTTGACATCGAATTCGATTATGAAAACGAGAACAGCCATTATGAGGTGTTTTTGCCGGGACAAGCCCGTGCAGCCACCCACTGGCAGGGATTGATTGGAATGCTGGGCATTGAAAAACATTGGAATACACATTTTTCATTCGGGGCGGAAGCGTTTTTGCTACAGCATCCGGGAAAAAATCCGGGATTGCTGGGTCGTCAATTCGGCCTGAAAACCCGGCTTTATTATCATTTTTAGGGAGGTGAGGATTTGAGGATTTGAGGATTTGAGGATTTGAATCAGATACTCAAATCCTCACCTCCTCAACCTATCAGGCACAAATCAAACTACGAATATGAATATTAAAAATCTTTGGTGGTGGGCATTTCCCCTGCTTTGTATCACCAGCATCACCTGTACCCGCGAATACGTAGAAGACCTGCGCGGGGTTTGTTTCGACAGCGACGTACTGCCCATTTTCCAATCCAACTGTACACAAAGCGGCTGCCACAACAGCCAGGACAGGAAAGAAGGCTACGACCTGACTTCATATGAAAGCATTGTAAGCCGCGGCATTGTACCGGGCGATTACAAAGCCAGCAAGATTTACAAGGCGCTGGTAGCGGTCGGCGAGCCTATGCCCCAGTCGCCTTACAATCGACTCACCGATGCACAGATCACAACGATTGCACTGTGGATCAAGGCCGGCGCCGCACACACGACCTGCTCCGACACCACCTTGTGCGATACCAGCAATCCGAAATTCAGTACCGTGGTTTCGCCCATTTTGCAAACCTACTGCAACGGCTGTCACGGCGGAACCAGCCCGCTGGGCAATGTCGATTACAACACATACGCGGGCGTAAAAGCCACCGTAACCAACGGCAAACTGATGGGTTCCATCAAGCATACGTCCGGCTTTTCTGCCATGCCTCAAAATGCCAACAAACTCTCCGACTGTAAAATCAGTGTTATACAAGCCTGGATCGATGCCGGTGCGCCCAATAATTAAACAGACAAAAAACAAACAGACATGAAACGCATTATTCGCATCGCATCGTTCCTGCTCATCCTGTCCGCTGCTGCTTCGGCACAAAACGGTCAGGATGGCAGCTTGTTGAGTTTGCTGGACGAGCAATTCAGCCTCGACCGCACTACCAACGCCTTCAAAAGCCCCCGTGTGATCAATACCCACAGCATGGAAATGCTGGCGCCGGGTACTATGGATTTCCGTATTCTGCACCGTTTCGGCGACGTGAGCCGGGGCGGGTACGAATTGTTCGGACTCGACCAGGCATCCATGCGGCTCGGGTTCGATTTCGGCATCACGCCCAACCTGATGGCCGGCTTCGGCCGCAGCACCTCTAAAAAGGAAACGGACGCGTTTGTCAAATACCGCATTCTCTGGCAAAGCAAGGGTCGGCGCAACATTCCTTTTTCCCTGATCTGGGTGAGCGGGATGACTATCAACGGCCTGCACGATCCGGTCGGGATCGAGGGCGTAGCGACCACGTTCGGCCGCCGGCTGGGATATTACCATGAAGTGATCATCGGGCGGAAATTCAGCGAACGCCTGACGCTCCAGTTGTCGCCTACGCTGGTGCACAACAATATTGTCGCCAATATCCTGGTTCCCAACGACTTATTCGCGGTGGGTTTCGGCGGACGTTTCAAATTTACCAAACGTTTGGCGCTGGTATGGGACTACACTTATGCCATCAACCGCTTTCCGGCCAACCTCAACTACAACCCGCTTTCACTGGGCGTGGATATCGAAACAGGCGGACACGTATTCCAACTTCATTTCTCCAACGCTGTGGGCATGAACGAACGCGCCTACATCACCGACGAGAACGGCAACTGGCTGAAAGGCCAAATACGTTTCGGCTTCAACCTGTCGCGGGTGTTTCAGATTGTTAAAAGGAAAATTTAGGGGAGTTGAGGGGGTTGAGGAGTTTATGGGTTTATGGGTTTATGGGTTTATAACGTAGAGTACACGTTTGCTCCCATAAAACAACTACCCAACCCATAAACTCATAAACCTATAAACCCATAAACCCATAAACACCTCAACCAAACCACATTTCATTCACAAAAACACTGATTTAATCATGTCTATCAAACATTTTTTCGCAGCGGCCATCGCAGCAATTACCCTATTCGTGGCTCCTGCCCAGGCCCAAAAACTGTTCACCCGCGACGGCGTGGTCAGTTTTGACGCCACTTCTGCCAATTCTCCCGAAGCCATCAAAGGTGTCAATAAATCCGGCACCTGTGTGCTCGATAAAAGCAGCGGCGCCGTGGAAATGGCCGTGCTGGTGAAAGGGTTTTTGTTCGAAAAAGCCCTGATGCAGGAGCACTTCAACGAAAACTACCTGGAAAGCAGCAAGTTCCCGAAAGCCACCTTTAAAGGAAAACTCGACAACGCATCGGCTGTCAACCTGGATAAAGACGGCACATACAAGGTAAATGCCACCGGTACGCTGACCATGCATGGCGTCACCAAACCCGTCAATACGCCCGTTACATTTACCGTAAAGGGAGGCAAACTGAGCGCTGCGGTCAACTTCGCCGTATCAATGGCTGATTACAATATTGCCATTCCTTCCCTCGTAGGCGACAAAGTGAGCAAAACCGCCAACATCAGCATTATGGCGAATCTGAATCCGATGAAATGATGGTTGAGATGTTGAGGGGTTGAGGGGTTGAGATTGTAACTCAAAGTTTTTCCACACGACCTCAACAATCTGCACCTCTCAACTCCTCAACAATCTCAACCCCTCAACTATCTCAACCCCTCAACCCCTCAACCATCCTTACTACTTACCAACTTTTCAACCCTCTCCCTTTTTCATGCGTCAAACTGGAAAATTCATTTTCGCCTTCGGCACGCTTCTGTTCATTGCGTTGCTCGCTTATACGTCCGCCTGCAAGCGCGAGCCCGTTTACATCGGTTATATAGATCCGAATCCGATCGATACCACCGGCGGCCCCGGCGATACGACGATCATTACGCCGCCGCCGCCCGTTACACATCCCTGCGACCCCGATTCGGTGTATTTCACCCAACAAATCCTGCCGATTCTGACCTCCAATTGCGCTATGTCGGGTTGCCACAATGCTGCTTCTCATGAAGAAGGCGTTATTCTGGACAATTACACCAACACCCGTAATACAGGAAAAATCAACCTCGGCAGCCCTTCGAACAGCAAATTGTACCGGGTGCTGAACCAGACAAACGAACGGATGCCTCCTGCTCCAATGGCAGCGCTACCGCTCGATCAACGCGCACTGATTCTGAAATGGATCCAGCAAGGTGCACTCAACCTGACCTGCGATGCGGATTGTGACACGACGAACGTCACGTTTACCACGTCCGTCATGCCGATCATTACGTTGAAATGCAAAGGCTGCCACAGCGGTACCAACCCGTCGGGCAACATAGCGCTCACCAACTACACGCAGGTGAAAGCGACCGTAACCAGCGGCACCCTGATGGGCTCTATTTTACACCAGGCCGGCTACGTAGCCATGCCACAGCCGATTGGAAGTGCCCAACTGCCTGATTGCGATATCAGCAAACTGCAAATCTGGATTGCCGCAGGCGCGCCGAATAACTAGGCGTCTGAAATTTTTTCAGATTTTTTTATTTCACACGCAACCCGGCAAACCAATTCGCCGTATAGTGTCGTAAGTTCAAAAGAGAAAAATAGTACCTCTACTATAAAGAAGTTTTCATTTGGTTTTTTGGGGTTTATTAGCTAGGCCGGGCGTAAGCCTGGCCTGCTTTTTTTAGAGAAGTGAGAGGGTGAGAGGATGAGAGGAGTGAGAGCCCACTTCGAGTACGCCGCTTCGCTCCCTAATAGAGGAGTGAGAGGGCGAGAGGGTGAGAGCCCACTTCGAGTACGCCGCTTCGCTCCCTAATAGAGGAGTGAGAGGGCGAGAGCCCACTTCGAGTACGCCGCTTCGCTCCCTAATAGAGGAGTGAGAGGGCGAGAGCCGACTTCGAGTACGCTGCTTCGCTCTGGAATTTAAAAATCAGGGCGGTCGGGTCGGTAAACGTTGGAGATTTGAATGCTTGTTATAAAACTCCGCTGTATTCCACTAGAACGCTTACCAGCGCCAGCCCGGCAAACCAGTAAGCCAGTTGCGGTTGTCCGGACCGGTACAGTCCGAACGTCGTAATGCCGAACAAGACGAGTTTAAATAACAGCAGGTAGGGTTGTTCCAGCCGGGTGGCCGATTTAGGCGCTGCCCACAACGCCCACAATGTGATAGCCGCTATGGGCATACCGAAGCCCAGCAGGTATTTTAAGGGTGATTTATTTCCTTCCCGAAATCCCCAGTAACCCAAAGCGGCCAGCATGGCCATTTCAAGCGAAAAGGCCAGCAATTGATGCAAAAATCTGAGAATTGCCATAGTAGTTATTCCGGTTTGAGGTCGTAAATACTCCGAATTTCCCCGTATACCTTTTCAATATCGAGATTCAGGTCTTTGAGGTTGCCCGTACGAACATCGAATACCCAGCCGTATACTTTCGGGTATCCTGTTTTGTACCAGGCTCGCTGCACGTGGTCGATTTTGACGATGTTCATACATTGTTCCTGCACGTTGAGTTCCACAAGCCGGTCGAACAGTTCGCGCTCGTCTTCGATGCCGTCCAGTTCTGCCCGGTGCAGGCGGTACACGTCGCGCAGGGTTTGCAGCCAGCTGTTCAACTGGCCCATATCGCTGGGGTGGAGGGCGGCTTTAATACCTCCACATTCGTAGTGCCCGCATACGATGATGTATTTCACTTTAAGAAATTCTACGGCGAACTGGATGACGGCGTTGACGTTGTTGTCGGTGCTGATCACCAGATTGGCCACATTGCGGTGAATAAACACCTCGCCGGGTTGCAGGCCCATGAGATCTTCGGCCGTCACCCGGCTGTCGGAGCAGCCGATGTACAGAAACTCCGGTTGCTGCCCCTCCGACAGTTTGTCAAAGTAGGAAGGGTCTTTTTCCAGTTTATCGGCTACCCATTTCTTGTTGTTGGCAAAAATGCGTTCGAATTCCATACGTTCAGAAGGTTGTTTTGTCAGACAGACGGCGTTGTTGTGGTATGCTGACAAATATAAAGCGTGTTTGATTTTTTGTGTTTGGTGTTTAGAAAAAGATGGACAATCAACCATTTTCAAAAACCAAACTCAAAAGACCAAACACGCTCCAAAAATAGTGTGCCTCTTTTGGACGGGCACGTTATTTTCCCAGTTTCGCCCACACGAAATGGGGGCTATGGCCTCCGGCACGCACCATTTTCACCCACAAAAGGGTCATGTGCTCCAGGTGCAGCGCCTGCGACAATGCGCCTGTATCCACGGCTTCAAAACCCAGATCGGTAGCGAGGGCAGTTACCTGTTGTTTGGCCGTAGCGTCGTTGCCGGCAATCAGCATGGCCGGTAGGACGGAATAGGCCGGGAACGCACTATCGGCAAAGTTTTCGAAGCCGTAAATACTGAAGGCTTTCACCACATGGGCGTCCGGAGCGAGTTCCTGTACGCGTTCGCTGCCCGAGCGTTCGCTATTCAGTCCGTGTGAAATACCGGGACCGACCGGGTTGGTGCAATCCACCAGCGTTTTGCCGTGAAAATGCAGCCCGGGCAACGTGGTTTCATTGGCTTTGAACGGGATAGCCAGCAGCACCACATCCGCAGCATCGATGGCTGCCTGCACAGACTGCACTTTGAATCCAGGGCAGGATTCCAGCGCTTTGCGCACACTTTCCGAAGCCGGGTTATCGCTGGCGACGATGACCTCGTGACCTTTTTTTTCAAGATTCCGGGCAATGGCAAATCCGACGTTGCCGATGCCGATAAAGGCTAATTTCATGGTGAATTATATTTTCAGAATTTTTTGCACCGCGAAATTATCAGATGTTTCGATTTTACATGTTAAAATGCCGGCAGGCAGGCCTTCACCGCTAATAACTATTTTGTTATTACCCTTCATGCATTCCTGTTGGCGGGAAAATAGTATCCTGGCCGTTTGGTCGCGAATGGTAATCAATACCGTTTCCGGTTCGGGCAGGTAAAAAGAAACGGTCGTG